>Ga0155548_157_pt2 | contig 56121 bp, 61 predicted proteins | sample RifCSPhighO2_12_FD_107205 | JGI IMG/M metagenome (GOLD analysis project Ga0155548, IMG submission 107205) | Sphingopyxis sp. RIFCSPHIGHO2_12_FULL_65_19
GCCAGCGAGGCAAAGGCCCGTTCGTCGGCGGGCGTTACAGGGGCCTGCCCAAGGACATCCGCTTAGGGGTGGGGAGCGGGCAATTAGATCCTCCCCATCGACTTGCGATGGGGAGGAACTTTACGTCCGCCCCCGGTCGAAACCGGGCGCCCGTCTACAGATAATTGACGGTCAGCGTGAAGGTGCCGCTGTAATTGCCCTCGGGCTGGTTCGCGGGGACGTTGAGCGTGCCGCCGATATAATAGGTCTGCACCCCGCTGGGCAGCAAGGTTACGCCCAGCAGGGCGATGCCGCCGCCGCTGGTGCTCGCGGCGCGGACGAGGCTGGCGGTCATCGGCGCCGCGCCGCCGCCGACGCGCGTGAGCGTGACCGAGGTGCTGCCCGATACGGTGATGAGGAATATGCCGCCGGTGCCCTGAAATATGGCGCGGCGGCCGTCGTTGCCGACCGGCGTGACGCCGCCGCCCGTGGTTCGCGCATTGGTGACGGGGTTGATCGTGACGGTGCCGCCGGTCGCGCCGCTGACCAGCGTGCCGAAATCGAGATCGTCGGTCTTGATCAGTGTGTTGGGGCGAACGACCGCGGCATTGGCGGTGCCGGCCATGTCCGCGGCCGACGCGGGGGCGGACAGCGCGGCGCCGATCGCCGCCGCGCCGATGGTCAGCGCGCGCGCGGCGCCCCGGTCATATCTGGTCCCTCGAATCCCCACAGATTCTGCTCCTGTCTGGCACATCTTATGCCAGCAGGGGCGTTCATCACTGATGCATGGGCTTGGTAAAGGCGGCGTTTACGTCTGCGCCGGGGATCAGGCCTTGTCGGCGACGCCGCCGATCAAAATGAAGCGCCGGTCGCAATAGCCGCAGTCGGCAAAGCCGTCGTCGGTGTCGATTTCCAGCCATACGCGCGGATGGCCGAGCGCCGCATCGGCGAGGCCGTCGCCGGTGCCGTCACAGGCGATGCGGGTTTTGGGCGTGCGGATGGTTTCGGGCGCGGGCTGGGTCATCGACCGCGCCCATAGCAAGCGGGCGAACGCTCGGCAATCGGGTCTGAACAGGATGTGAGGGCCGTGACGGCACCGGCGCAGGCACCGGGTCGGGCGCAAGTGGTCCCCCGGTGCCGTCTTCCCCCCACAGGAAGCCTGAAGATAATTGCCTAAAGATAGTTGAGCGTGATCGTGAACGTGCCGCTGTAGTCGCCCGGCGCCTGGTTGGCGCCGACTTCGAGCGTCCCGCCGACCGGGAAATTATAATTGCCGAGCGGCGAGGTGATGCGGAAGCGCGTCGGGGTGGTCGACAGGATCGCGGTCGGCGTGCTGCCGATTTCAAAGTTTCGCACGCGCATCCGCGTCCCCGGGCCGGTGATCCAGATCATGTTGGACCCCAGCGAGATATTGACCTGGCGATTGAAGCTGCCGAGTCCAGCGAAGCGGGCAGGTTCGCCGCCATCGCCCGCCAGCGTCACGCCGCCGGTGCGGCTGCGCGATCCATCGGGTTCGATCGTCACGGTCCCCGCGCTCGCCGACGGGATGATGTCGCCGAAATCGAGGTCGTTGACCTTGAAGAAGCTGAGCGGGCGAAGCACGATGGCTTCGGCCTGGGCCTGCGTTCCGCTCTGCGCCAGCGCGGGAACGGCCGGGGCAAGGCAAAGCGCAAGAAGGGCGAGGCCGCGTTGCATGGGCAACGGGCAAGAGATGTGGCTGGTCCTCACATCCCCGGTCCTAGCGGCGATTTTCCAATTTAGCGTTAACGCGGTGCTGACAAAAATTAGCGGGCTTTCGCGGGCGGCGGCGCGCGGCTATGGAGGCGGGCATGAGTGAAGCCGCCATCCGCATCGACGCCGTCTCCAAAATCTATGCCGGCGGCAAGCAGGCGCTCGACAATGTCAGTTTCGACGTGCCGCGCGGGCAGATCTTCGGGCTCTTGGGCCCGAATGGCGCGGGCAAGTCGACGCTGATCAACATCCTGGCGGGTCTGGTCAACAAGACGAGCGGGAGCGCAAGCATCTGGGGCTTCGACATCGATGCCGATCCCAGGAACGCCAAATATTCGATCGGTATCGTGCCGCAGGAAATCGTCTTCGATCCCTTTTTCACGCCATATGAGACGCTGGAGAATCAGGCGGGTCTGTATGGGGTGCCCAAAGACAAGCGCATTTCGGACGCGCTGCTCGCCGCGGTGCACCTGTCGGACAAGCGCGACGCCTATGCCCGCACCTTGTCGGGCGGCATGAAGCGCCGCCTGCTGGTCGCGAAGGCGATGGTCCATTCGCCCCCGATCATCGTGCTCGACGAACCGACCGCGGGCGTCGACATCGAACTGCGCCAGCAACTCTGGGAATATGTGCAGTCGCTCAACGATCGCGGTGTGACCGTGGTGCTGACCACGCATTATCTGGAAGAAGCCGAGGAGCTGTGCGATCGGATCGCGATCATCAACCATGGCAAGCTGATCGCGAACAAGCCGACGCGCGAACTGGTCGACATGGCGCGCGAAAAGATCGTCGTGGTGACGCTCGACGCCGACGTGACGGTGCTGCCGACGCATCCGGCGTTCGAGAAGGTCGAGCGTGAGGGCGAGCGCGGCCTCGCGATCCACTATAACAAGGACCGCATGAACGCGGGCGCGGTGCTCGCCGCGGTGAATGCGATGGGGCATGGCATCGTCGATGTGTCGACGCGCGAGGCCGATCTGGAGGATGTGTTCCTCAACCTGACGCGCCGCGCCGCCTGATCCTCAACGCCGCGTCAGGCGCGCGGCGACGCCGAAATGATCCGAGGGATATTCGCCAGCGACCGGCTGGTCGCCGATCACATGCGCGTCGGCGACGGCGAAGGCAGCAGTTTCCGCGAAAATATGGTCGATGACACGCGGGGCATGGCCGCGCGCGGGATTGAGCGTGGTGGCGGCGGCGCCCGCGGGGAGCGCCGAGGTGAAGCGCGGCGGCCCCATCGCGGTCAGTCCGGGGTCGTCGAGCGGCGCGTTGAAATCGCCCATGACGATCAGTGGGGTTCGGTCGGTGGGCAGCCACGCCAGCAGGTCGGCAAGTTGCTCGGCGCGGACGGCGGCGGCCCCGGGCTGCCAGGCCAGATGCGTCGCGACGACATCGACCGGGCCGTGCCCGTCCTGCACGCGCACGCGGATCGCAGTGCGGTAATCGGACAGCGGTTCCAGCTTGCGGCGCGCGACTTCGATCACGGGCAGGCGCGTCAGGATCGCATTGCCATAACGTTTGGGCGACCCTTCGGCCTCCGGCGCGACGAAATGGACATCGGGATAACCAAGGTCGCGCGCGATGGTGGCCGCCTGGTTGGGCAGGCCCCTGCCGGCATCCTCCAGCACCTCCTGCAACGCGATGACATCGGCGTCGGCGGCGCGCAGCGCGTCGGCCAGCAAGGCGCGGCGCGCCGGCCAATGCCCGCCCGCGTTGTGCCAGATGTTGAAGGTCGCGACGCCGATACGGCTTCTGGTTCCCAGCTGCGGCCGATGCGCGCAGGCGGCGAGCGGGAGCGACGCCATTGCCGTCAGAATCGCGCGCCGATCAAGTCTGACTTTGTGCATCCCGAAAAATTCCCCTGACCAGCGACCGCGATCCCCCTGTCATGCGGCGTCCCGCTGTGCAACAGAGGCGCCATGAGCGAATATGACGTCATCATCGTGGGATCGGGCGCGGCGGGGCTGACCGCGGCCATCGCGCTCGCCGATCATTGCCGCGTGCTTGTGCTCGCGAAGGGCGAACTCACCGGCGGTTCGACCGCCTGGGCGCAGGGCGGCATCGCGGCGGTGCTCGATGCGGGCGATACGTTCGAGAATCATATCGAGGACACGATGGTCGCGGGCGGCGGTCTCAACCGCCGTGAAACGGTCGAGTTCGTTGTCGAGAACGCCCCGGCGTCGATCGAGCGCCTCGTCGAAATGGGCGTGCCGTTCAACAAGGATGCCGAGGCGCTGCACCTGACGCGCGAGGGCGGCCATTCGCACCGCCGTATCGTGCATGTCGACGACGCGACCGGCTGGGCGGTGCAGGCGGCGCTGCTCAAGACCGCCGAGGCGCATCCGAACATCACCTTGCTGCCCGGGCAGGCGTGCATCGACCTGATCACCGGACGGCATGAATTGCGCTATTCGGGATCGGGGCGCGTGTGGGGCGTCTATGCGCTCGACGAGGCGACCGGCCAGGTCCACGCGCATGTCGGCCGCGCGACGATCCTCGCGAGCGGCGGGGCGGGGCGCGTCTATCAATTCTCGACCGCGCCCAGAGGCGCGACCGGCGACGGCATCGCGATGGCGTGGCGGGCGGGCTGCCGCGTCAGCAACATGGAGATGATGCAGTTCCACCCGACCTGCCTCTATAATCTCGACGTGAAGAATTTCCTGATTACCGAGGCGGTGCGCGGCGAGGGCGGCATATTGAAGCACCCCGTCACCGGCCACCGTTACATGCCCGACTATGACGTTCGCGCCGAACTCGCCCCGCGCGATGTCGTTGCGCGCGCGAACGACGACCAGATCAAGCGGTCGGGGCTCGATTATGTCCATCTCGACATCAGCCACCTCGATCCCGATTTCGTCGCGGGGCATTTCCCCAATATCTATGACAAGTTGCTGACGCTGGGCATCGACATGACGAAGCAGCCGATCCCGGTGGTGCCGGCACAACATTATACATGCGGCGGCATTTTGATCGACCTGGCCGGGCGCACCGACCTTCCCGGCCTGTATGCGGCGGGCGAGTGCACCGAGAGCGGGCTGCATGGTGCCAATCGTCTCGCGTCGAACAGCTTGCTCGAATGTTTCGTGTTCGGGGAGGCCGCGGCGAAGGACATTGTAGCGCGCTGGGACCAGCTCGAACCGCCGCCGCCGATCCGCCCGTGGGACGAAAGCCGCGTCACCGATTCGGACGAAGAGGTAATCATCAAGCAGAACTGGACCGAAATCCGCCGCTTCATGTGGAATTATGTCGGCATCGTGCGCACCACCAAAAGGCTGGAACGCGCGCAGCACCGCATCAACATGATGACCCATGAGGTCGAGGATTATTACGGCCACTTCCGCGTCACGACCGACCTCATCGAACTGCGCAACCTGCTGCAATGCGCCGACCTGATCGTCAAAAGCGCGCTCCACCGCAAGGAAAGCCGCGGGCTGCACTATACGCTCGATTATCCCGAAATGCTGGCGCAGGCGGTCGACACGGTGCTGGTGCCGTGATGTTAGTTTAGAAAAAATTTCTCACACAAAGACACAAAGAGGGCGCGTGTTCATCGACCCAAATCGCCATTTGCGATGCGGCGTACACCCTCTTTGAAAGTGGCTCCGCCAAAATTTATCAGAACACCGAGTGGCAGGTCGAGCAGCCGTAAATAGGTCAGCACCTGTTTGCTATGGAGCGGCGAAAGCCGCTCAACCGATTTCAACTCAACCAGCAATTGGCCATTCAACAATAGATCGGCCCGGAAGCCTTCGGCGAGTTCAACGCCATCATATCTGATTGGGATCGGCTTCTGACGTTCGACGATGATACCACGTCTTGCCAGTTGGTCCGCCAAAATGGCTTCATACGCCGATTCAAGGAGGCCCGGCCCCAAATTCTGATGCAGTCGGAACCCGCAGTCGACAACAAGCCTGGCCAAATCTTCGACGCTTGCAGTCATCGGCGTACCTCTTTGTGTCTTTGTGTGAGATAATTATTCTCACCCACCTATCCCCAACAACCGTCCGACCAGAATCAAAACAATCGCCCCGATCACCGAAGCGAAGCATCCCGCGCGGTGGAATTCGCCGCGCACCCCGCGCGTCGTCACCAGCCCGGCGAGCAGCGAGCCGCCGATGCCGAGCAGGATCGTTGCGATCCAACCCATCTCGACCGCGCCGGGATAAAAGAATCGCGCCAACGCACCGATGACCAGGCCCGAGATGATCGCGCCGATGATGTTGATCATGCGTTGAATCCTTCGTTCAAAAACCGCTCGGCGAGCGCCGCGTGCAGCGCCGCCCCGCGTGCCATCACCGTCTCGTCGAGCACCATGTGGTTCGAGTGCAGCCCGCAGCATTGGCGCCAGTCGCTGCCCGCCTCGCTCGCGCCGAGCCAGAACATTGCTCCGGGCACTTTTTCGAGCACGTAAGAGAAATCCTCGGCGCCCATCACCGGATTGTCCATCGTCAGCCAGGCCGCCTCGCCAAAGGTCTGTTCGACCACCGACTGGCCGAAGGCGACCGCGCGGCTATCGCAAATGGTGACGGGGAAACCTTCGTCGATCTGGACCTCGGCGGTGCAGCCATGCGCTTCGGCGATCGCGGGCACCAGGCGCTTCAATTCGCGCGCGACGTGTCCGCGGCGTTCGGGCGACAGGGTGCGGATCGTCCCCAGCATCTCGGCCGTTTCGGGAATGATATTGTTCGTCGTCCCTGCGGCAATTTTCGCGATGGTGATAACCGCCGGATCGAACACCGACACGCGGCGCGTCACCATCGTCTGGATCGCGGTGACGATCGCGCAGGCCACCGGGATCGGGTCGATGGCATCGTGCGGCATCGACGCATGGCCGCCCGCACCCTTGACGGTGATCGAGAGCACGTCGGACGAGGCGAGTAGCGGCCCGGCGCGCGACGCGAAAATGCCGTGCGGCGCGTTGGGCATGATGTGGAGCGCGAAGGCGGCGTCGGGCAGTGGGTCGATAATGCCGTCACCCAGCATGAAGCGCGCGCCATGATGCCCTTCCTCCCCCGGCTGGAACATGAACATCACGGTGCCGGGGAGGCGGTCGCGGGCGGCGCAGAGCAGCTTTGCCGCGCCGACGAGCATCGCGACATGCGTGTCGTGCCCGCAGGCGTGCATCGCGCCGCTGATTTCCGAGGAGAAGTCGAGCCCGGTCTCTTCGACCAGCGGCAGCGCGTCCATGTCGCCGCGCAGCAGCACGGTGCGCCCGTTCGCCGGACCGCGCAGTATCGCAACCAGCCCCGTGGTCGACGGCCCCTCGCGAAATTCGAGCGGCAACCCGGCGAGCGCCTCCTTGATCTTCGCCAGCGTCTTAGGGGTTTGCAGCCCCAATTCAGGCTCACGATGAATCGCGCGGCGAAGATCGACGAGATCGTCGAGCAGCGTTTCGGCCTCGGCGGGCCAGCTATTTGATTGCGTGTCCATTTGGCGAATGTGCCGCCAAGCCACACGGCTGTCGAGTGATCTTGGACAGCCCGGGGCGTTTGCCCAGCGTGTCGGGTGTCTGCACGCCCCATATCAAACCCATCTGTTCGCAAAGGCGGATGAAAGCATAGCCCCAGTCGCTCTGTCCGGGATGAAGGCCGATGCGCGCCGATCCCGGATAGGCGTGATGATTATTGTGCCACGCCTCGCCCATCGTCGGTATCGCCGCCCAAGGCACGTCGAACGCCTGCACGCCGTGTGCATCGACGATCCAGTGCTGCGGCCCGCGATTGTGGGCCATGTGGCCGACGAGCCAGTGGCCGTGATTGGCGACCGCGACGCGCGCGGCGACGCCCCACACGACCCATCCCCAGCCGCCAACCGCGAAGAAAATCAACGCCACAGGCACTTGCTGCCAACGCCATGTCGCTTCCAGCCAGCGATAAAAGGGATCGCGGTCGAGTTCGGCGAAATCGAAACGCGGCGGGCGGTCGAGATCGAGGCGGCAATAGATTTGCCACCACGCATCGCGGAGGATGTGTGTCTTGTGCGCAAGGAACGGATGGCAATCGGCCTGCCGCTGGGCCCAGTCGCGCGTGTCGTGCGCGCGGATGATGCCATAGGGCCCGGCCATGCCGACGAAGGCGCCAAACCAGACGAGCGTGCGGGTAAGCCAGCGCGGCGCCGCGAAGCTGCCGTGGATCATCATGCGGTGATAACCGACGCTGTGGCCGAGAAGCAGCGCCGCGCCGGTCGTGACAAGGAAAAGCGCGATGGTGGATGGCGTGGCGAAAAAGGGACCAGCGATCAGCGCGACGATTGCCATGCCTCCGTTCCACGCCATGCTCGGCGCGTCGGCGCGAACCCGGCCGCTGCGCGGATCGGGTCCGGGCTCGTCGATCAGGAAATTGACGGCATGGGGGTCAAGTTCGCTTCGCATCACCGACTCCTCTAAAAAGAATATAAGTAATTACTTAAATAAATTATTGCTTGTCAAGTCTGCCGACGATGCCCATTTCGGGACTTATGGAACGTGTTTTTCAGGCATTGGCGTCGACGCCGCGGCGCAAGATTCTCGCCTATTTGGCGCATGCCGAACTCAGCGCGGGCGACATCGCCGCGCGCTTCGAGATGAGCAAGCCCGCGGTATCACAGCATCTGTCGGTGCTCGAAAATGCTGGGCTGATCGTGAGTGAGAAGCGCGGCCAGTTCGTCTTCTATCGCCTCGTCCCCGAAGCGCTGACCAATGTCCTCAACGGCTATGTGCAGGAAGTTTGCCCGGTATCACGTCCGCTGAAAGCCGAATCGCGCGCACTGGCGGACAAGCGGCGCGACCAAGCCTAACGCTTCCCCCCGAACAACTGCCGTCCCGCCAGGTCGAGCATGATTTCCTCGCTGCCGCCGCCGATCGCATTGACGCGGACCTCGCGGTAGATGCGTTCGACCTTGCTGCCGGTAATATAGGACGCACCGCCCAGCACCTGCGCCGCCTCGCGCGCGACGCTTTCCAGCATCCGCGTCGCCTGGACCTTCAGCATCGCGAAGTCGGCGGGGCGGTCCTTGCCTTCCTTGACCTGCCAGGCGCAAAGGTCGACCCATGCTTGCGTCGCCTCGATCTGGCGCTCCATGTCGGCGAGCTTGATGCGGATCGACTGGTGGCCGACGAGCGGACGCCCAAAGGTTTCGCGGTTCTGCGCCCATTCGGCCGCTTCGGCCATCGCGACGCGGGCATAGGCGCAGCAGCCCATCGCCATGCCGAGACGCTCTGAATTGAAATTGCGCATGATGCCGATGAAGCCGCCATTCTCGGGGCCGATCAGGTTGGCGGCGGGAACGCGGACGCCCTCGAAATGGATCGCCGCGGTGTCGCTGCACCGCCAGCCCATCTTGTCGAGGCGGGTGGGCTCGACGCCGGGGCTGTCCATGTCGATCAGCAGCAGCGAGATGCCCGCCGCGCCCGGCCCGCCGGTGCGCACCGCGCAGGTCAGCCAGTCGGCGCGCATGCCGCTGGTGATGAACATCTTGCCGCCGTTGACGATATAATCGTCGCCGTCCTTCACCGCCGTCGTCTTGAGGTTCGCGACATCGCTGCCACCGCCTGCCTCGGTAATGCCGAGCGCGATGATCCTGTCGCCCGCGAGCACCGGCGGCGCGACCCGCTGTTTCAGTTCCTCCGATCCCAAGGCGAGGATCGGGGGCAGGCCGATGCCATGCGTCATCAGTGACGCGCCGAGCCCGCCCGCGCCGACGGCGGCGAGCTCCTCGGTCAGCACCAGGCCGTGGAAATTGTCGAACCCCTCGCTGTGCCCGCCATAGCGTTCGGGATAGCGCAGCCCGAGGATGCCCGCGTCCGCCGCTTTCTTGTGGAGGTCGCGCGGCAGTTCGCCTTCGGCTTCCCAGCGGTCGATATGCGGCGCGACCTCGCGGGCGACGAAGCGGCGGACACTCTGCGCCAATGCCTCGTGGGTTTCGTCATAATAGGGCGATCTGGCGCGCCACTCGTCGAAGGCTGTCATGTCGCAATGCTGCGCGGCGTTGACGCGAACGTCAAGTCGGGGTTGCGTCATCCGCTGAGGCACTTAAGGTCCGTTCCATGAACAAAGCCTCCCTGCTCGTCGGCTTCGCCGCATTCGCCCTGATCTCCACTCCCGCCATGGCGCAAAAGTCGCCCGAAGCGATCGCCGAGGCCGCGCTCAAAAAGGCGCCGGTGTTCGACGGGCACAACGACGTGCCGTGGGAACTGCGCGGGCAGGTCGGCAACATGATCAACGGTTTCGACTTTCGTGACACCACCAAGCCCAAGCCCGACGGCACGGTGATGCACACCGACATCCAGCGCCTGCGCAAAGGGCATGTTGGCGCGCAATTCTGGTCGGTCTATGTGCCGTCGAACACGAACGAGCAGCAAGCGGTGCAGCAGACGATCGAACAGATCGACGTCGCCAAGCGGCTGATCGCGCGTTACCCCAACGACCTTGGTCTGGCGCTGACCTCGACCGAACTCGAGCAGCAGATGAAGGCGGGCAAGGTCGCCGGAATGCTGGGCATCGAGGGCGGCCAGTCGATCGGGTCGAGCCTGGCGGTGCTGCGCGAAATGTATGGCATGGGCGTGCGCTATATGACGTTGACGCACGGCAAGACGACGCCCTGGGCCGACAGCGCGACCGACGCGCCCAAATATGACGGGCTGACCGATTTCGGGCGCCAGGTGGTTCGGGAAATGAACCGCCTCGGCATGATTGTCGATTTGAGCCACGTCAGCGAGGCGACGATGAAGGATGCGCTCGAGGTCACGAAGGCGCCGGTGATGTTCAGCCATTCGGGCGTGCGTGCGGTCAACGATCATCCGCGCAACGTGCCCGACAGCGTGCTGCCCGCGGTGAAGGCCAATGGCGGCGTCGTGATGGTGGTGCTTTATGCCGCCTTCCTCGACCCCAAATTGCGCGCGCACGGCCTGTTGCGGACGGCGGAAAAGGCGCGGCTTGATGCGCTGTATGTCGGCAATCCCGATGCCGTCGCGGCTGCGCTGAAAGCGTGGGACGCGGCGAACCCGGCGCCGCAGACGCCGATCGGGATCGCGGCGGACCATATCGACCACATCAAGAAGACGATCGGCGTCGATCATATCGGGATCGGCGGCGACTATGACGGCATGGACGCAACCCCAGTGGGGCTGGAGGATGTCACGGGTTATCCGCGACTGTTCGCCGAACTTGCGCGGCGCGGCTATACGCAGGCCGAGCTGGAAAAGATTTCGAGCGGCAACATGCTCCGCGTCCTGAAGGCGGCCGAGGCCTATGCCGCGAGCCAGAAGGGCCAGCCGCCGATCGAGACGCCAGTCGCGAAATAATTGGCCCTCCCCCTTGATGGGGGAAGGTTGGGTGGGGGTGCGGTTGCAGGCTTGGGCTCATGCTCGCAACCTCACCCCCACCGCTGCGACCAGCCGATGGCATCGTCCAGTCTCGCTGCCTCCCCCATCAAGGGGGAAGGTTAGAGCGTCTGTCCCGGTTGAACGGCCAGTCGGTCGCGCTGCTCGCCCACAGCGCCCACCAGATGATCAGCGGCTGCGCGGCGAGGCGCGGGCCATGATACCACCAGCTCAGCGTTTCGCCGCCGATCGCGACATTGGCGATCGCGTGGTGGAAATTGGCCGGCCAGACGCACAGGGCGTAGAGCGCGAGACCCCAGCCCGCCGCCTTGCGCGTGGTGGGGACCATCAGGCCGATGGCGCCCGCGATTTCGGCCACGCCGGTAAGCGCGACAACCAGGTCGGGCGCGGGAACCCAGGGCGGCATGATCGCCAGGAACGGTGCGGGGCGCGCCAGATGCGCCCAGCCGGCATAGCCATAAGCGAGCGCGAGCAGCCAGCGCAGCGCGAGGCGGATAGGCGCCTTCAACGCCCGATGGCTTCGATCATCGCTTCGATACTGGTGAATTTTTCGCGCGGATTGCCGTCGACCGCCGCCTTCACCTCCGCCTCCTCGATCCGGCGCCAGTCGCGGAACGTGACGGGGGCGATGTCGCGGCTCGCGAGCAGCGCGTCGAGCCCGGCGCGGCCGGCCTTGCCCGCGCCGCGGCCGATATCCTCCAGCACCATTTCGCCGATCCGCGCGCCGTCGGGCTTGTTCGTCCCGATCGTCCCCGACGGGCCGCGCCGCGCCCAGCCGACCGCGTAAAGCCCGGGCAGGATGCGCCCCTCGTCGCTGGCGAAGCGCCCGCGGCCATGTTCATAGGGGACGCCGGGAATCGGCGGCGTCTGATAACCGATGCAACTGATCACCAGTCCGGCGTCGATCGCATAGGTCTGGCCCGTGCCATGGCTTCTGAGGTCCGCGTCCAGCGTTGTCCGTTCGACGATGATGCGTTCGACTCGCCCGTCGCCTTCCAGCCGGATCGGCATGGCAAAGAAATCGAAATCGATCGTCACCGGCTTGGCGACCGGGTTGGCTGCGAAGCTGCGCAAATGCGTCACCGACTTGCGCATTCCGGGTTCGAGCATCGCGTCGTCGCCCTCGGCCGGCAGGTCGGTCGGGTCGACGCGCGGGCTGGCGCGGTCGAGATGGCCGAGCTCGCCAAGCTCTTTCGGGGTCATCGCAATCTGGTGCGGACCGCGGCGGCCGAGGATGTGGATATGGCGCACCGCGCTTGCCGCCAGCGCGTCGCGGGCGTGCGCGACGATATCGCTGCCTGCAAATTCGGCCGGGGTCTTGGCAAGAATGCGCGCCACGTCGAGCGCGACATTGCCGTTGCCGATCACCGCGACGCCGGGGGCACCCAGCGGCGGGTCGAGATGCGCGAAATCGGGATGACCGTTATACCAGCCGACAAAGGCGGCGCTGCCGATCACCCCGGGCAGGTCGGCGCCGGGGATGTCGAGCGGTCGGTCGTTCGGCGCCCCGGTCGCGAGCACCACCGCGTCGTAAAGCGCGACCAGTTCGTCGATCGTCACGTCGGTGCCGACCGCAACATGGCCGACGAAACGGACATTGTCGGTCAGCGCGGTCCCTTCGTAGCGGCGCGACACCGCCTTGATCGACTGGTGGTCGGGCGCGACGCCGGTGCGGATCAGGCCATAGGGGACGGGTAGCCGGTCGATGACATCGACCGCAATATCGTCGGCTTTCTGCAAGGTTTCGGCGGTGTAATAGCCCGCCGGGCCAGACCCGACGATGGCGACGTGACGCATCAGCCCACTCCTCATGGGGGTTCCGCGCCGGGGCGCAGCCCCCTTTGTTGTCGATGCGATGCTAGCGGCGAAATGCGTCAGGGCAAGCGGACTTGTTCGGCCCGCCCCAGCGGCCTTGACACGGGCTTCGCCGGATCATATTGCGCCCGCCTCATTGCCCCGTCGTCTAATGGTAAGACTACGGATTCTGATTCCGTCTATTGAGGTTCGAATCCTCACGGGGCATCCAGATATACCATTGATACTCAAAGACTTACTGGCCTAGAGCACTCTTCGTGTTTGGGATTCGAAGTCTACGCCAATGCAACGTATTTCTGGGGTTTTCTGATTAGTGTCATCAGTTCCCGGCAACTACGCGCAACATAGATGCAACATGATTTGGAAGCTTTCGTTCCGTTCGAATGGCGACTTAACGAATGCGGGCCAGAAGGTTCCACGCGCTAGGTCGAGCTTGATCGTCATTAAGGCGCAAGTGGGAACCTATAAAGGCGGGTTAAGCGGTATTTGAGAATCTCACTGCAAGCGTGCGGCCGCCATCGTTATTCGCACCCAATTCCGTCCCCGTCTCGATCGAGCCGTGGTGCATAACCTGGCTCATCTGCGTAGACTGGAGCCGCTCCGGCTGCTCGCGCTTCCGAGCAGTTTGAGAATGAGGTTCCGCCATATTCCCTGCTCGGCGCCGCAGCAAAGTCGGCAGGCTCGGAAAACAGGTGGCTGGCTCTCTCTTGCGCCGTCTCACGCGGTTCCTCGCTCACGCATTTGCCGAGTGAGAACGCGATAATGGCCACAACGGTCAGCGCGCCAAGGTTATCTTGCCCCTTCTGAGCCATGGGCGGGAAACTGCCATAAACGGGTTAAAGAGCTACTTCAGCCGAACATCCACCCCCACGCCGCAAATGCAATCCTTCCGAAAACCAAAATAGCTAGCGCGATGCTTAAAGCGACGATGGCGCGGTCAGTCACGGCACCGATGCCCCTGCCAATAGCGATCCCAACGGGCCGCATAGCCGTCGCGCACCATCGCGCAGCTTAGGTCGCCCGACCGCGGCGAGGTGCAAAAGGCGGCCGTCCGATTGCCCCCGGCACCGCCAGCCGAGCGGCAACGCATCGTCGGGCCCTCGACCGCTACATGACCCGTGGGCCGCGTGCCGGTGCGGTTGCCGAGCAGCCTCACGAGATGATCGCGCGCGGCTATGGGTTCGGCGGCGGGGCAAGGGTGGCCCGCACGGCACGACCCGTCCATTTCGCGCGCCGCGATGCCCGAGAGGCGAATATGCGGACCTTCGGCGCACCAGATCGGCCCGTCGCCGTCCCATACGGCGACCGGCGTGCAATCGAACGATTGGCCAGCAGGGACGACAATTGCCGCAAGGATGAACGAAACGATCATTTCGGCTCGCATCCCTCAGGCCAAGGCTCATCGACGCCCCAGCGACCGCAGACGCCATAACTGTTGGGCTTTTCATCGGTGCTGACGACCATGCGGCTATCGCCATCGACAATATTGACGAGCGTGGCGGCGAGTTGGCCAGCCGTGTGATCGTCTTTCAGTTCCGGAATTGGATGGCGCCCGCGACCATGCCGCCCCTGGCGCATGGTCTTGATCTTGATGTAAAAGCTGTCTTTCAAATCCTGTCGATCGATGCGCCGCATGTCAGTTCGCCACGGAGAATAGGACGGCGAACCGAGCGCCACGCTGGGCGATTTCCGCCTCGGCAGCCTCTCTTGCTGCGCAGTAGGCCTCAGCAGCGCGCAGGCTGGCGCCATGCTCCCGAAAGCGCGCGTCGGTCCGCTCTTCTAGGGACAGGCCTTCCGCGAGCAGCAAATCGACGCCATAGGCCGCTACAGCCTCGGCTGCCGTGACCCCTTCGCGGGATAGAGCAGCATGTGCGGCCTCGAGCGCAGCAGCCCGCACGTCGGCCGCCAATTGATCCTGGCCGTAGATCGTCAAAGCGGTTGCCATCGTTCAATTCTCATAAAGCCGGGCGCGAACGTCCGAAGCCATCGCGTCGGCCGTCGTGGCGCGGGTCAGCAGGTCGGGGTTGCCGGTTCGCGCCGCGCGGTCGCGGTATCGGCGCGCGCGATCCTCGATATAGTCGGCAATCCGGTCGGCGTCCGAAGGGCCATTATGTCCGATCAGAGGAGTCATGCGTGCGCGGTCTCGACCTTGAACCCAAGGCTCCGACCCGGATGGGCAGGAGCGCTGTTGAGCGCCGCATTCAGGGCAGCACCAACATGCTTATCCGCACGAACAAGCTTGGGATCAACGCCGAAGCGCCGCCAGTCCGCCGCGGTGAACCGCTGCAAATCCACCCCCATCCCGATGTCGGGCAGCCTGCGGGTGAAGGCGTCGATTTCCGCCGCTGTGACGCCATGCTTTTCCAATATGGCCTCGACCTCTTCGCGGGCACGATCGACCGTCTCCTGCGGCACGCCCCGGCCCACGATATTGAAGCCGCGAAAGCTCCTTGCCTGCACGTCCATCCTTCATCTCCGACTCGATTCTCGATTGCGCAAATGTTCCACTAATGTTCTCATTTGTCCAGCATGAGTCGAGACCTCGCCAACCCGATCCAGGACCTGTTCGACGCAGCCGTCCGGCATCGCACGATCAAGGTGTCGTGCGGGTGCGGGAATGTGGGCATCTTCGATCCGCACGCGCTCTGGTATTTGTTCGAGCGGAAGGGATGGAACGACAAACTGCCTGCGGTGCGCAAGCGGATGCGGTGCCTGCAATGCTATGCCGCGAAGCGGAAGCGAACGCTCGCGGCGCTCGAGTTATGCGATGAAAATCACACGCGGCAATTGCCGATGCCGGATCTCATCGAATGGAAGCGGCAGCTGCGCCGCCGCCGTTAGGGCGCGCGAAAAACCCCACCGGAGGGCGGGGCTATCGGGGATTAGCTCTTAAGCGGCGCGGCGCTTTCGGGAACGCCGGTCATCTTCAATCGCTTTCTTGATCGCCCTGGCTGCCGTCGCGCTTGCATCGGCGCACTCATCGTTGCCAGTGCAGCCTTCATCTTCGATACGATCGGCGGCGAGCGCTTCGGCAGCCATCAGCCAAGAAAGATTGTCAATGCCGACCGCGTCGCGAAGGTTGGCGCCCTTCGGCAAACCGAGGGCGTTACGCAATTCCCACGACTTTCCGCCGAGCAAATGCACATAGACTGCTTCCGTGCAGGCCATATATCCCTCCTTCCCGGTCACGCCATGCGCCTTCAAAACATCGGTATATCCGCTGCGCTGCGACCGCGAGAGGGCGCGAAGGCCAGCCCATTTGTTCGCTTCAGCCGACGCCCGTTGCAGAATTTCGTCTGCAAGGGTTGAATCGCCAGCGCGGTAGCGAAGCCAAACCTCGCGCACCTCAATCTCAAGGTTGGGATCGAGATATCCGGCATAGGCTGCGGCGAGGATAGGATGGGCATACGTCCCCTTCTGCCCTTGCCCGCGCTTCGCATAGATGGGCTCGCAAACCCCGTCACCGTTAAGGTTGGAATTTCTTACCTTAAAATTTAGAGCGTTGATCAGCGCCTTAGCGGCTTGCCCCATTTGCCAGAACTTGGGCGCCTTTGTCTGTTTGGCTTGGGCGAGTGTCCAAATGTCATCGAGTAGAATGTTGCCGGCGCCATCCTCTCGGATAGCCTTGCCGCGGATAACGATGTCGCGTCGATTATCGGGGGTAGTCATATAAACGGTCCTTTATATGGACCGGCGGACTCTTGACGGCGCTTTCCCTTATATGCATACGGCTCCCCACACAAAACGCAGTTTCGGTCCACCAGACCGTGACGAACAAAGCTTCGGAAGTTCCCGCTTCCGAAGCTTTTTGTTTACCACGATTCGAAACCCGCGCAAGTCCTCGCATGTTGCCGAGACGTTCCGCGAACAGCCGAAGACTATTTGAGACGAAAGCTAGGGAAAGTCGGGCATGATTTTGCGACGAGTCGAGCGGTAAACCCGCCTGCCCAGGGTCGCAAGAGCGGAGAGGCTAGGGCTTAAGCTTGCTATCGCGGACGGCGCCAATTGATGCTGGGTTCTGAACATAGGTCGCGGCCGATCTCATTCTTGACCTCATCACAAATAAAGTCGGCACCGGCCTCAAAATCCCTTTCCAGATATGGCGGATCGCCACTGCGGAACGTGTCAGGATACATTTCTTGCATCAATTCGTTGCTGATAACGCTAGGGGAATTGCATCCCGAAGCAAGCGCCAGCACGCCCAGCAAACCTAATCTATTTTTCATGTCTTATCCGCCTCCTCCGCAGTATCGAGACACGGTTAGCGATACGGCGCGCTATCTGACGGAAACTCGCTTTCGAATGCCCGCGGCACCGATCCCTCTTCACTGAAATCGCCGCGCTCGCACCAAAAACCCGCCGATTGATTGCGCGGTTTGCCTTCCTTCGCAGAGGACGCGTCAACATTTGCGTTCATGATGCGCGCAACCATCTCGCAGTTATCGATGTTGAAGGGCGCCTTGTCTGGCGCATTGAACGAGGCGAAGTGAACTCGCATCGACGGATCGAGAATAGAGTTGCGGTAGAGCGTCGCGCTCGCCGCCTCGTCTTTGGCGCTGGAGCAGCCCGCGACCATTATGGCCAAAAGAACCATCAAACGTTTCATACCCCTCCTTCTGGCAATCGCTGATGCCGGTATTTCCCCCGGTGCAGGCGGCACATACCGCCGTTGACTCCGTAGCTGAGCGGGTCATCATAAACCGATGTGCAATCTCTACACCAACAAAACGATGGTGCAGGAAACGGCCGACCTATTCGGGGCCAAGGCGGATCGCGAATATAACATCGCCGAAGACGTCTACCCTGGTTATCCCGGCATGATCGTCCACGAGCAAGAAGGCGCCCGCGTCCTGCAATCCATGACATGGGGCTTTCCCGTGCGCCTCAAAGGCATGAAGCCGACCAGCAAACCGAAGCCGGTCAACAACGCCCGCGACGACAAGCTGCTGACGCCGTTCTGGAAGCACTGGTTCACGACGCCGGCACACCGCTGCCTCATCCCCTTCACCGCATTCGCCGAAGCCGAGGGGCCGAAGGGCAAGATGACGCGCACATGGATCAGCGTCGCCGATCAGCCGACCGCTGCATGGGCAGGGCTATGGCGGCCGACCGACGAATGGGGCGACTGCTATACCGGCGTCATGGTCGATGCGACCGAGGAGCTTTTCGACATTCACGACCGAATGCCGGTGATCCTGCACCCCGACGAGCATGAGGCTTGGCTGCGCGCCCCCGCCGAAGAGGCAATGGCGTTGGTGCGGAAATACCCGGCGAGCAAGCTCACCGTCGATCGCACGACGGAACCATGGTTCAAAGCGAAAGCCAGAGCAGCGGACACACCGTCGCTGCTATAACGGATCGGAGCGATGCGTGGCGTCGGTAGCGCTCGTGCCGCTCGCCGGCTTCTTCGTCACTGGGACCAGCGCGGTCTTACCCAAGGGTGGCACCGTCGGCGGTTTCATCGACGAAGATGTTGAGCTGGCATTTGCAAATGCGGCTCCGGCACCTCTCGCGGTCCCAGCGTCTGCTCCTGCAATGACGGTGCCGATCGCACCGACGAATGTCATCCCGACGGCGTCGCCGGAAACGACACCTGCACCTGCGAACTGAAGCAATGTTTGGCCCCACTGCATTGGGTCGCTGATGCAGCGGGGTTGGTGCTCACATATACTGCGCCGGTAAATGTCCGGTGAAGCTCTCAGTTTCAGAGGCGTTTTCCTTGAGCGAATATAACGCGCGCGGATAAGGCTGCGGTTGGTCGGCCCATGTGTTAAAATCGTGAGCTTCGGGGGCATGGTGCTGGGCACGTAATTGGTTGTCGTCAGGCGATGACTTCGTGCGTTCTGCCATCATACCGATGACTGCCCTTGGTCTTTCCGTCGGGAGCACCCGCCCTTGACCCGTCCAGCTGCGACAAAGGTGTCGCTGCGAGTGAGACGGATATATCCGCAATGCTACCTTCCACCGAGTTCTTCATATTGCTTCCGCAAGTCAGGGATCGCATTACATAGTTCAACTCGTGTTCGTCGAAGTGCATCATCGCGCTCTTTCAGCAGCTTTCGAGCCTGTTCAGCGCGACCACGATAGATATCTTTCCAGCCATCGACTTCGGACGGCGCCAGTCCCATTTCTGCCCCGATAGACTTTCTGATGCGCCACTCTTGTTCTGGAGACACATTGTCGATGTTATCGGCCATTGCGATGTCGACTTCCGCTGCGGCAAATCTTCCGGTCGGGTCACTGCCGCTAGCGCCATTCTTACAAACGTCGGTGGCGTGATCGAGGCGATTCTTAGCGGTTTTCAAATCATCCTCCAAACTAATGGGAGGAACCGCCGGATCATCCAGGGACGCATTTGAGCGATCGCACTGGCTGAGTAGAAACATGACTCCGAAAAACGGCACGGCGATCCCTCCGAAGATGCCGATGGCTCGGGACGCGCTGTCAACGCCCACGCCTCGCGGATGGTCGGAAGACAATCCAAATCGTTGCCCGCAGCGCTTGCATAACTGGTCGGAGCTACTGGCTGCCGCACCGCAAGCCGGACAATTTTCTACCATAGATTCTACCCCCGACGCGAGATCCCCTCCGCGGAAGCAGAAGGAGCGAAGATCACCGGGGTCCGGTTACATACTATAGTTGATAAATTTCAACCCTATGGTGCGGCAGGGGTGCGCTATGGACGTGCGCCTTCAGGTCGGACTCAACTTCAGACGGCTCCGGCTGTCCAAGGGGCTGACGCAGGAGCAGGCGGCGGATCTGACAGGTGCAAGTCAGCAATACATCAGCGGCTTGGAGCGAGGTCGGCGCAACCCGACCGTGCTGACGCTCCATGAACTGACCGGCCCGCTTGATGCGGAGCCCTTGGATTTATTGCAGATTATCGACGAAACTGATTAGCGTTTGAGGCGGATCGAAACTGACCAGCGCCGACAGCTAAGTGGATGGGTCGGGTGCGCCGATGCCCGCCTGATTGGCGCGATCCGGGTGATAAAGCGCTTTCTGGTCTAGGACGTCCACAATTCACACGATACAAGGATGCGATCTCAGCCGTATCTACGGCGTTGGAGTGACAGAGCGAGCGGGAGAGATCGGGGGCCGTCGAGGCCCCACCTGCGGTCGAAAATGCAACGAGGCTGTCGTGATGCGCGGGCTTCAAGCAAAGCCCCGACGGTCACATTGTTGATCTCCCACTCGGACAGACATTCAAGTGTCGCGCCTTTGCCTCACCCGGTCTCCAAACGCTCCTTCTTTTCGATCACCGGCTCACCCATCAACCCAGCAACAATGTCAGCGACGTCCAGCTCAGCATCTCGGCATAGGTTTGCGACCGTATCGATCACCTCTACGGCGATGCGGAGTGCTTGGGCATCGTCGTGGTCGGTGACGGCTTCAAACACAGCGGGGTCGGCCAATAGGCCGCTCAACGCGGCAAGGCGGGCTCCCTGGTCGGGAAGGGTCAGCAGCCACTCCTCCAAGGACTGATCCGCTGCGCCACATTCAAACCGATAGGCGATCTCGAGCCCGCGCATTGTGAGCGGCTGGAGGTTTCTGAGTTTGACCATTGTTTCTTTTCCTTCGCGATGGAGCTCCGGGACGGGAGCGTTGGAAGGAGGACCAACTGTCGGCGACTTCGTCAGATGTCCAATGGCAAATGTTGGCAAATGCATACGGGCGTCTGGCCGACCCCTCGAGGGCATGCCGCACGCGGGCAAACGCTTGGGGAAGGGAGACCGTCGCCAGCCTTGCAGTCCGCAGTTACATCGGGATAGTGCCGGGCCAGTCGATCGAACCGCGTATCGCGGCGGGTCAGGCGGATGGGGAATAATGGGAAAATTGACGCAACAGGAACTCGAACGGCACCTATGGGGTGCTGCTGACATTCTGCGCGGCACGGTCGATGCCGGGGACTACAAGCAATACATCTTCGGCCTGCTGTTCTACAAACGGCTCTGCGACGTGTGGCAGGAGGAATACGAGGCGCTGCTGGCTGAAACCGGCGATAAAGCCGAGGCCGCCGACCCAGATGAGCACCGTTTCCACGTTCCGGGAGAGCACCGCTGGGATGCCGTGCGCCAGCAATCGACGCAGATCGGCCAGCGGCTCAACAATGCGCTGGCAGCGATCGAAGATGCCAACCTGCGGTTGCGCGGCGTGTTCGGTTCGGTGGACTTCGCCAATCAGAACCGTTTCTCCGACGCCCTGCTGGAAAAACTGCTCACCCATTTCGAGAAGCACCGGCTGCGCAATGCCGATGTGCCAGCTGACATGCTGGGCGACGCCTATCTCTACCTCATCAAGATGTTCGCTGAAGGCGCGGGAAAGAAGGGCGGGGAGTTCTACACCCCGCGCCAGATCGTCCGGCTGATGATCGAGATACTCGAACCGCGCCCCGGAATGTCGATTTACGATCCAACCTGCGGCTCGGCAGGGATGTTGCTGGAGGCGGTGCAATTTCTGAAGGACAGGGGAGAAAACGCGCGCAGCCTGTCGCTCTATGGGCAGGAGAAGAACTTCGCGACATGGGGCATCGCCGAGATCAACCTGTTTCTACATGATGTCGATGATGCCTTCATCGCCAAGGGCGACACGATTTTGTCCCCCAAGCGATATGACCCGAAGGCGCGCGAGTTCGTGGAAGGCATCGGGGCATATGACCGGGTGCTCGCCAACCCGCCGTTCAGCGAAAAGGTCTGGGGCCACGATGTCTGGCAGAATGGCGATCCGTTCGGGCGCGATGAATATGGCTGCCCTCCCAAGGGCTATGGCGATCTCGCCTTTGTCCAGCACATGCTCGCCAGCCTGAAGGATGACGGGATGCTGGCGGTGGTGGTGCCGCATGGTGTCCTGTTCCGTGGCGGGGCCGAGGGGCGGATCAGAGAGGCCATGCTCGCCGCTGACGTGATCGAGGCGGTCGTGGGCCTAGCGCCCAACCTGTTCTACGGAGCGGGTATTCCTGCCGCCCTGCTAGTGTGTCGAAAGAAAAAGGCAGCCGACCGTCGCGGCAAGGTGCTGATCGTCAACGGTGATGCCACTTACCAGCCGGGCAAGGCGCAGAATTTCCTGACCGACGGTCATGTTCGCACGCTGGCCGAGGCTGTTCATGCATTCGCCGATGTCGAGAAGCTCGCCCGCGTTGTTCCGGTCGAGGAGATCGCCGCCAACGGCCACAACCTCAACATCAGCCGCTATGTCCAGACCGGCGCGGACGCCGAAGCGGTCGATGTCGCGGCGGAAGTTGTCAAGTTGCAAGACCTGATCGCCAAGCGCAACGAAGCGGAAGCCGTGATGTTCGGGCACCTAAAGAGGCTTGGCTATGTCGGGTGACGTGGCCGATCTGGAGCGTGAAGCTGATGCGCTACCGGATGGCTGGCGTTCTTACCGCCTTGGTGAAGTGGCGACGTTGAGTGGCGGCACGACGCCATCACGGGCCGAGCCAGCCTTTTGGGAAAATGCGGCGATTTCTTGGGCGACCCCATCTGACATCACGTCTCTGCCAGTGGGGGTTAGCCGGATTGCTGACACCGAGACCAAGGTCTCGGATAGGTCGCTCGCAGAGTGCTCTTTGACGCTCAATCCCCCCGGCACTGTCTTGATGACTTCGCGCGCCACGATTGGCTTTGTGGCCGTCAATGATGTGCCCATGGCCACCAATCAGGGTTTCATCACCTTCCGGGCTGGCGACGGGCTTGACGCCTACTTCCTGCTCTATTGGCTTACCGCTCAACGAAGCAATCTGGTGGCCGCAGCGGGCGGGAGCACGTTCAAAGAACTTAGTCGGGGCACGGCTAAGCTGCTGCCCATTCTTCTCCCACCCCTCGACGAGCAGCGGCGGATCGCCGAGGTGCTGCGGTCGGTGGATGAGGCGATTGCGGCGCAGTCTGTCCTGTGCTCGCACCTTAGGCAGACGACCGATGATCTAGCCGACGAACTGTTTGCGCGTGAGATTTCCGAGTGCGCCGATAGCGTGACCGCGTATGGCGAGGCCTGCGAAACGGTGCAGGTTGGCATCGTGGTAAAGCCCGCGTCTTACTACGTTGATGATGGCGGGGTGCCCGCACTTCGTTCAACCAACATCAGGCGTAACCAGATTGAGTTCTCGGGCCTTGTCCAACTTTCCCCTGAAGGTCACGAGTTCAACCGGAAGTCATCGCTACGGGCTGGTGACGTGGTGACGATTCGCACCGGAGAGCCGGGTAAGACTGCGGTGATCCCGCATGACGCACCATCGCCGCTCAACTGCATCGACGTCATTTTTTCCCGACCGAAGCCCCACCTTCGGCCCCACTTCGCGGCTTACTTCATTAACTCCAGCACCGCGCGCCGTCAGATTTTGGGGGCACAGGGTGGTCTGGCCCAACAGCATTTCAACGTGGGCGAGATGAAGAAACTGAAACTGCCGGTTCCAGACCTTGCTCGGCAGGACCGGCTTATCGAAGTTCTGGACGCTGCATGGTGGCCTGTGCGGGTGGAGGAAGCCCAGCTTGCCGCGCTCCAATCGACGAAAGCGGGGTTGATGCCCACGCTACTCTCCGGTCGCGTGCGGGTGCCTGCATGAGTGAATACCGCCTCGCCGAAAGGCCCGCGCTTGATGCGCTGGAGGCGATGGGCTGGCAGGTGCTGTCCCCGGCGCAGGCGCTGGCAATGCGCGAGGAGGAAAACCGCGTCATTCTCAGGTGCGCGTTGATCGACGCGCTGCGGAGGCTCAATGGCATTGGCGAGGCGGACGCCGAGGCGATCTACAACGACCTTGCCACCCTGTCTGACAATGAGGAGTGGCAGCGCAAGCTGCGCGGCGGCTATTCCCGCCGCCTGACCGGTGAGAACCGCGACTGCCCGATTGCGCTGATCGACTTCAAGAACCCCAGCCGCAACGTCTTTCACGTTACCAGCCAGTTCCGCGTTGCCGCGCAGCGCCCGCGCGTCCCCGACATCGTGCTGTTCGTGAACGGCATCCCGCTGGTGGTGATCGAGGCCAAGTCGCCGCTCAAGCGCACCGCCACGGGCGACGAGGCTCATGAACAAATCCGCCAGTATGAGCGGGACATCCCACGGCTGTTCTATCCCAATGCGTTCAACATCCTGACGGACGGGATGCACACTGAATATGGCGCGACCGGCGCGCCAGCGCAGTTCTATGGCCCGTGGCCTGACGCATGGCCGCGCAGCCGTGACGACTTCCCAGATGCTCTGGGCAAAGACCTGTGGTGCCTATGCGAGCCGTCGCGCCTGCTCGACCTACTGGCGCATTTCATCGTGTTCGAGATCAGCCCGGAGACAGGCCGGAAGATCAAGAAGATCTGTCGCTATCAGCAGTTCCGCGCGGTCAATAAAGCCGTGCAACGGGTTGCGGACGGTAAGCACCGCAAAGGCTTGATTTGGCACACGCAGGGCAGCGGCAAGAGCCTGACGATGGTATTTCTCGCCCTGAAGCTGAAAACCCACCTGACCCTCGACGCGCCCACGCTCGCCAATCCCAATATCCTCGTGCTGACCGACCGCATCGACCTCGACGACCAGATCAGCAAGACCTTTGTCGCTTGCGGCCTGCCGAACCCCACCCAATGCGGATCGGTGGCAGCACTGCGCCAGGCGGTGAACCGAGGCGGCAACGGGCAAATCCTGCTGTCCACGATCTTCAAGTTCGCCGGATCGAAAGACCCAATCCCGAACTCAGAGAATTGGATCGTGCTGGTGGACGAATGCCATCGCACGCAGGAAAAGGATTTGGGCGCGTTCCTGCAAGCGAACCTGCCAGATGCCCATTTTTATGGCTTCACCGGCACCCCGATCAAATCGGCCGATAAGGACACCTACGCCAGGTTCAGCGTCGCGGGCGAAGGCTACCTCGACAAATACGGGATCGACGATGCCGTGCGCGACGGTGCGACCGTGCCGATCCTATACGAAGGCCGCAAAACCGATTGGGCGATCAACGAGGCCGAGATCGACATATTGTTCGACCGCTGGTTCGTGGACCTGCCGGACGAGAAGCGCGAGGAACTGAAGCGCAAGGGCCTGACGCTCGCCACCATCGCCAAGCACCCCGAGCGCGTGCGCCTGATCGCGCTCGACATCTGGGAGCACTTCAAGGCGGTGTGCCAGCCAGACGGTTACAAGGCGCAGATCGTGGCCGTGGACCGGGAAGCGGTGATCCTCTTCCGCGCCGCGCTGTCCGCCGTCATCGCCGCCGATCTGGAGCGTGGCGGGATGGATGCCGGGGAGGCACAAGCGCAGGCCGACGCCATGATCGCTTGCGTCTATTCCAAGAGCCAAGAGGACAACAAGCCGAGCGAGAACCCGGAGATTGCAACACTGCGCGCCGGGCTGGAGGAGTTCTATCTCGACGACGAGGCCGAGAAGGATGCGAAGAAGCGGTTCAAGGTGCGGGGCGCGCAGCCCAGCTTCCTGATCGTGTGCGATAAGCTGCTAACCGGGTTCGATGCGCCCATCGAGCATGTCATGTATCTCGACAAGTCGCTGAAGGAGCATAATCTGCTTCAAGCCATCGCCCGAACCAACCGCACTCACGCCTTCACTGATGCCGATGGAGGCACCATCGAAAAGCCCAATGGCCGGATTGTCGATTACATCGGCGTCACCAACCATCTCGATGAGGCCCTGAAGTCCTACCGTTCCGAGGATGTCGAACACGCCATGCGCGACATCGCCATCCTGCGGAACGACCTCAAGGAAGCCCACGCCCGTTATCGCGCGCAGAAGCGGGCAATGAAGCTGGACGGGTTGGATGAGAAGAAAGCTGCCTATGCCGCCGCCGCGTTGTTGACACAGGGGCAGGAGGATGACTGGTTCGACTTACAGCGTCTCACCCGGACATTCATCAAAGTATATGCCGACCTGTCACCCGATCCGGCCATACTGGACTTCACCGTCGAGGTGAAATGGGCAGCGGCGTTCCTGCGATTGGCGACACAGGCTATCAGCAAGGACGAAAGCCTCGATCACCGAAGCTACTCCGGCAAGATCAGGGACATGTTGGAGCAGCACGTCCACGCGACTGGCCTCTCAACTACCATCCGCCTGCGGAACATTACCGATCCCGAGTTCGCTGACGACTTCGACACCGGCGAAAAGACCGAGGCAGAGCTTCAGGAAGCCTTCGTGCGCAAGTCCGCCGAGCTTCGCCGGACAACCCGCGAACTGGTGGACAAGAACCCGGCGCAATATGCCCGCTTCTCTGAGCGGGTGCTGGAGATCATCCGCCGCTTCGAGGAAGGTCAGCTTGCCGCTGCTGATGGGCTGCGCGACTTCGAGGGGCTGACTGGCGACATACAGGCCGAGCAGGGCGCACACGCCGAACTTGGCATGGACGAGCACGCCTTTTCGATCCTTCGCATCATCGAAGCCATTGTGCCCGACGGGGACCATGGCACCTTGCAGGACGCGGCAATCGCCATCGGCGCAGTCTATGCTGACGCCGCACGGACGCAGCCCGCGTTCACCCACATGGACGATTACTTGCGCAGGCTTCGCCGCGATGTCCGCCGCATCCTGACCGAGCACGGCATCGGCGAGACGCAGACCATCCGCGAGAAGGTCGATGACTTCGCCGTGCACGCCTATGGGGATGGCCACTGATGCCCATGCTCCAGATCGGCCGCACGGAAATACCCTACGAGCTTCGCCGCTCCGCCACTGCATCGGAACGCCGCATCACCGTAACCCCCGGTCATGTCGAGGTGCTGGCGCTTTCCATTGACGACGAGGAGGCCGTCGCAGGCTTTCTCGACCGCAAACGCCAGTGGCTGTTTAACACCGTGCGCGAGATGGAGCGCATCACCGCCAACCGCCACGCCGTGCCTCGGTTCCTGACGGGATCGAAGATACCCTATCGGGGCCGCAAGATGCCGCTCACCGTTCGTCGCACCGATGCAGAGCGAGCAACCGTGAATTACCGCAGCGGGTTCATCGTCGATCTGCCGCATTGGGCCGGCCTTGATGCCGATCGCCTGGTCGCAAGCGAGCTGAAGCTCTGGCTGCGGCAACGCGCTCGCCGCGATGTGAACGAGATCGCCGAGAACTACGGCAGGCGGTTCAGCCTCGCCCCCCGGTCGATCCGGGTCGGTGACTTTGCCAATGGCTGGGGGTCATGCGGCGAGGAAAGCAACATCCTCATCAACTGGGAACTCATTTTCGCGCCCCGCCGCATTCAGGAATATGTCGTCGTGCACGAGCTTGCCCATATTCGAGAGCGATCGCACGGGGAGCGGTTCTGGCGCCTCTTGGGGGGGATGATGCCGGGATACGAAGCGGCGCGGGACTGGCTGTCACAGAATGAGAGCAGCCTCAGCTCCGAATTCCTCGACCTCGGCCACCCAATCTCGGCTCGAAAACGGCGAAAGTGATCCGTCGTTCAAAAAGGTTCCAACGGAACCCAGCACCAATTCTGCCTATGACAGGAATTTCGCAGAAAAGAGCTATTCCGCGCTCTGCTTCTGTTAGTCTCGAGCGATTACAGCATATTTTGTCAACAATACGCAACCAACGTGACCACTTCGATCAGATCAGGTCGCCGGGAAAGCGAGTATCGTCCTGCCAATTCCCATGCGTGAAGTCGCCGGCATATGGATGCCAGGGGGGAACGACCTCCCAACCCGCGATACCTGATCGAGCAAGGCCAACGAAGCCGAGCGCCTGATCTGTGCGTAGCCGCATCCGGCGATCCCGCATGGTTGGCGGCGTAATACCCTGCTCGGCACGCCACAGCTGATCTTGGGGGCGTCCGTGAAGTTCCTTCCATGTGTCGAAGATAAGGTCGGCCTCTTCCCATGACGTGGCAAATATCAGGGTGCGGGCATCCTCTCGGCTTGTCACGAATTCATGGCAGAGAACTGGCGGCAGCGATCGGTAGTAAGCGCCAGGATCATCGAAATCCGGGGGCACGACGATCCACCCCTGATCCCGCACCCAATACGCGATCCCTTCGTGCCGAGCGCGGGGAGCGAGGGTATGTGCCCCGAGTTCCCAGTCTGTGTTGTCGGCGTTGATCGTAAGCTGGCGGGGGTCGCGATGAAAGCGGTGCTGGAACCAGTCAATGGCAAGCCGACGACCCCTGATTTCTGCTTCAGCTATGACTGTCAGGTATCCTGTGATTTCGGGGAATCGAGCGGAAAAAATCTTCATACCGGGGTCTCTCTCGTTGGTGTTGTAGAGACCTTGTGAAGCAGCCAGTCGTTGGAAGCGGGTGGGAAATGCATCTCCAAAAAAGTAAGCAAGCCGATGCGGAGCATCGGCGTAGCCGGTAGGCGGAGCGTAGCGAAGCCTACCATGGACCTGCTGCTGACTGTGAGGTGATCCCATAGGATTGTCCGCCTCGCTCCTGGCGGAGCTCGGTGGACGGCGTCGGCGAAGGCTTCGCCTTCACCTTGCGTTTTTTGCCTCGCTGACGCTCGGCGTAGGAACTGTGTTACCGCTAATGTCCTTTATTTCTATATTAGTGACGACACGATTTGAACGGGGTGGAAAGTGTCGGATTTCCGTCAACTCAGCGTCCGCTTTATGCACTGTTACCCCGTTCAAAATCTCACCGCCTGAACGGGGTGCGCGAGCCAGTTCAGTATGAGGAGGGCCAGACTGGTGCCTCCACCGGCTCAGTTTCCAATCTGGCGATTCTCCGCAAGGCTTCGTTAATTCTTGATCGCAACGATCGATCAGGCAGGTCATACGTATTTCCTGCCTCGACCATTGCCCGAAGGATGTCGCCGCCCGTCACCTCTCCCCGCCGACGCAGCTCGATCAGCCGGTGGGTCAACCATACATCGCATGTGAGGTGAATTGTTCGTCCCGGCAAGTTGCGCAGCCAAACGGGTGCTCCCGGCGCTAACGCCGCCGCAGCCAAGGTCGCCATACGCTCCTCACACGCAGCCTCAGCAGCCCGAATTTCTTCGACGCTCACTGGCAATTTTCTCTGTTGGCGCTGCCGCTGCCGCCGATCTTGCCGAGTCTGCTTCGCCTTTTCTGCTTTCATTCGGGGCAGTGCTTCATCATTCGACGAGGTCCATGCGCGCGATGTGCACGCTGCCGCGAAAGCCACAAAGGTCGGATGCTTGTAGCGTGCTTTCCCGGTGAGGGGCTGAGTAGCGCTTTCCCATATTCCGTGAAGCTGGTGCAACTCGGGATCGCCCATCACGCGGCCGTAGGCGGTGGTTCCGCACGCGGCGCGCGATTTACACCCCGCACATCCCCGCGGCTGTTCAACAATCTCGCCCCTCGCATTCACGCGCTTGCTAGGCGTGTCGAACACACCCGCGAAATACTTTACAGGATCGGCGAAGCATGGCAGCCCAGCGATGATGGGCATGCTTATGATGTTGCCATCGCCATCGGTCTTCACGTCCGAAGGGCGGACGAAGACACGGCGACTGCGATTGAACCGTTTAGTCATGATATGTTTTTTTGAGGGTCACCTTTTCCTGGTGCCATCGGAAATATTGCATGTAACTCATGCTGCGTCTCCGGTGCCCGCTGAGGCGACGTCGTTGGCGATCAGCGCCATCTCGATTCCATCGAAATCGTCCTGTGTCGTGCCATTTGGCCTGAGTCTCCTGATCGCATTGACCGTGGGAACTTCGCTCACTGACAGCCAGCGTTCTCGGGGTCGTGCATCCCGCGCCACTTCCCGGATGATGGTGACCTGGTCGTCGCTGAGCTCGGCGACTGGACGAGAGAGCACCCAGTCTAATTGTCGATCCTGCTTTCCGTTCGATTGAAGCTCAGAGCCAGCGACGATGGCCATCGCCTCCGGGTGGCGTTGATTCAGGACGGCCATAACGAAGGTCCGTGGCTCCATATTCAAGTGATTGGCTAAATCGTGGGCGCGATCGATGGGAATTGGGGCTCTGCCAACGGCCATGTGACTCAGAGTCGCTTTTGATATGCCGATAGCGCTGGCAACCTCTGTCAAGTTTTTGCCAGACTTTTCCTTGGTGAGCGCGAGCGCTCGATCGAGCATCTTGGTGGCCTGGTCTTCTGCAAAAGGGTGTATCGACGGCGCGGGCATTGGTTGTCCTTCGAGGTAACAGTTGATAAACTGTGTGGTATATGGTAGAAAGCAGAAAGTCAACGCAACCACCAGGAGAATTTGTGAATCTATCGTCCGATCTGATCGCCGGTGCTGAGGCCGCCGCTGAGTTCACCGGCCTCACAGCGCGCGCAATCTATCACCTCGTCGATCGTGGGCAGTTGCCTGTCGCTCGGCTGGGTCGCCGCCTCTACTTTCGGAAATCCGAGCTGGCTCAGGTGTTCTCCTCCAGCCAATCGCGGGCTGCGTGATCGCGCATGGCGATTCGAAAGCGTGAATGGACGGCTCGCGACGGCGAGCATCGATCGGCTTGGCAGGTCGATTATGTCGATCAGATGGGTAAGCGGCGGTCGAAGCAGTTCGCCAGGAAGAAGGATGCCGAATCGTTCCTGCTTCGAGCGCAGACGGAAGTCCGGCTCGGGACCCATACTGTCAGCCGAGAGAGCGTGACCGTCGATCAAGCGGCCAGGAATTGGTTAGCCGATCGTGGTCGAGCCAATCTCGAGCCCACCACGTTGGCGGCCTATGAGCAGCATGTCAGGCTCCACATTATTCCCCTCTGCGGCGGCGTGAGGCTCTCTGAATTGACGGCCCCGCGGGTCGAGGGCTTTCTCGATATATGGAATGGGAAGCTGTCGCCTGCGATGGCCAAGCGCGTGCTGCGGTCGTTCAGGGCTATTTTGTCGACAGCTATGCGTCAGGGTCACGTCGGGCATAATGTCGCGATTGCCGTCCGCTCGGCACGCAGGCGTAGAAAGCCATCGATCACCATACCGTCGAAGTCCGCGCTCCGCGCAATCTTGGAGGCGGCGAGCGATAACGGTCACCCTGCGACAAGCGCCCTGATGACGCTCCTAATCTTCAGCGGCCTGCGAATATCGGAAGCACGTGGCTTGTCGTGGTCCCACGTCGATCTCCAGAAGCGGACGGTCAGCGTCGTGCGGCGAGCAAACAACGCTGGTGTGCTGGGACCGCCAAAATCTGATGCGGGCACCCGCACGATTCCGTTGCCGCCGAAATGTATCGCCGCGATGCGCGAGTGGAAGCTCCAATGTGCACCAACCGAGCTCAACTTGGTGTTTCCGTCGCCTCGGGGAAGTGTCATGACCTATGGCTACATGGTCCAGCGGATGCTGATCCCGGCACTGAGCGGTGCTAGCGAGGTCGATGTGCGCGTTGAGGATGGCAAGCAGATAGTCACCCCGCGGCACTCCTTCCATGCCTTCCGTCATGCCGCTGCGTCGCTGTGGATCGAGCAGAAGCTTTCGGCAAAGCGCGTCCAGACATTGATGGGACATTCGTCGATATCGATGACCTTCGATGTCTATGGTCACCTCTTCGAGCAGCAACAAAGCGACCAAGAGGTCGCCGCCTCGATGGAGACCCAAATATTCTCCGACGCAACATAGACGCAACACGGGGCTGAAATTGCTTGATTATCTGCGGTAAGACTACGGATTCTGATTCCGTCTATTGAGGTTCGAATCCTCACGGGGCATCCATTTCCCACGCGCTATCTGCCGCCGTGGCCTCTCGCGGTCCGTCCCGATCCGCCGCCTCCCAAAAAAAGACCATAGCCCTGCATCCGCGGGACGTTGCCGCGCCGTCTAGGTCCTGACTGGCGGTTTGCGCCGGTCCGGGCGGCGATTCCGCGCGGTGGTCGACCTGGCTCCCCGGTTCAGGTCATCCCGCCTTGCCGGGGATCGCCGCCTGTGGTTTTGACCATGCCGAAACGGCGTGAAGGAGAGATTGCCGATGAACCTGCTGATGATCGCGGCCGCTGCCGCAGCCGCGCCGTCCGCGGCCGCCACCCCGCCGCCGCCCGTCGTGACGATCCCGGTGACGGGCGACCAAATGGTCAGCGCAGAGGACATCGCTGCCTATATCAGCCCCCGCGATGTCGCGGCCTATATGCCCGCGCCGCCGCCGACGACCGAACTGGTGGCGATCAGCGACAGTTTTTTCAGCTGGCTTGAAAATATCACGGTGGTCGCGCTGTTCATCGTCGGCTTTTTCCTGCTGGCCCGCCTGCTCCACGCCTGGATGCTTCACCGTTCGATCCGCCGCGCGCTCGAAGCGAAGTCGGATGCGGTGAACCCGCTGATCGACAAGCTGAACAAGCCCTATGAACATATCGGTCCGCAGGGTGCCGCCGAGCCGTCGATCGGCGACGACCGCAATGCGCTGGTGCTGCTCGCGATCGGCCTCGCGATGGCAGGGTTCGGGCTGATCCAGGGGCATGAAGAGCTGACCCGCATCTCGGCCGGCGCCGCGCTCTTTCCCGCCTTTGTCGGCATCGCGCTGCTCGTCCGCCGCCGCCTCGCGCGCGCCGCGGCGCTCGAGGAGCGCACCGCTGCGTGATGAGGCAAGCGCCGATGAAGATTGGGCCTTGGGCCAGCGTGTCGCCGGGGGGGACCGCGCCGCATTCCAGCTCCTCGTGCTGCGGCACGAAGGGCGGTTGCGCGCTTTCCTGTCCCGCGCCGCCGGGTGCGACGCCGACGATCTGGCGCAGGAAGCTTTTGTTCGCGCATGGCAACGCGCGGGCGACTATCGGGGGCAAGGAAGTTACGCGGCGTGGATCATGGGAATCGGCTGGCGCCTGTTCCTCGACCAGCGACGCACCGCGCGCCGCCGCGAAGCCCTTGCGGCGGGTGAGGAGATATCGACCATCAGCGACCCGCGTCCGGCAAGCGATGCCGCGATCGACGCCGACCGGCTGCTCGGGGCCCTGTCCCCGCAGGAGCGCGCCGCGCTTACCCTCTGCTTCGGCCATGGCTGGTCGCATAGCGAAGCGGCCGAGATCATGGGGGTGCCGCTTGGCACGGTCAAATCGCTGGTCTTGCGCGGCCGGGCAAAGGCGCAGAAGATGATCGGCGAAGGAGCGGACGCATGACCACCGACGACCGCGAAACCGACGCGCTGCTTGCGACGATGCTGGCCCCGCCAGAACGCGCGGGCGACCGCGGCTTTGCCCGCGGGGTCGAGCGCGCGATCGACGCGCGGGCCGCCTATGCCCGCGCGCGGTCGCGCTTCTGGCGCAGTTTCGCGTTCGAGGCGCTGGCAGTCGGCGCGCTGCTGGCCGGGCTGTGGCTCTTGTCGTCGGCGCCGCTGCTCGCGCCGCTGGCCGGGGCGGCGCATTGGGGCCTTGCGCCCCCGCTGCTGCTCATCCTGTTATTGTGGTTCGGCACGCAGCGCTGGCGCCAGACTTAGGGTCAGGACGCTGGCGCATCCGCGCGCCCACCCTTAAGCGACGGGCGTGTCGTCCCCATCGATGCCCTGATATTTGAGCTGTAGATAACGCTCGCGCGTCGCAAGCTTGTCGAGCTCGCCCGCGGCCAAGCTGCGCGCCGCATTGCCGATCTCGCTTTCGAGCATTTTGAGCCCCCCGACGAGCGTCTCGTCCGGCGTGCGCCCGGCGTGCGCTTCGGTGCGCAGTCCTGCCGGGATACGCTGATAACCCGCCACGAGTTCGGGCAGGTCTTCGCCGACCAGCTTGCGGATATTCGCCGCCGCCGGGCTGGATGCGTCAAGCGTCTGAAGCTGGGGTGCGAGCAGGTCGAGCTGGACCCCGATGCCGTCGACGAGCTGGCGCGCGGGCGCGGGAAGTGCCGGACGCTGCGCCTCGAGCCAGATTTCGGTGCGGCCCGCGAGCTGCTTCAGGTCCGCCTTCGGCAAATCGGCCTGGCGCGGTTCGGGAAAGGGGGTGCGGCCGAACAGCACCGCCACGCCGATCAGCACCACGAACAGCGCGAGCAGGCCGGTAAAGCCGAGCGGTTGGATGAGCGCGCCGAACACCGCCGCGCCGATCAGCACGATCCCGCCCGCGATCAGCACGCGGCCGAGCTTCTTGTAGAGATGCTGGCGGCGCAGCGCGACGCTCTTGGTCCCGATCGGACGGCGGCGTTCGCGCGACCGTTCGATCGCCGAAGCCGCCGAGAGCCGGACCTTGTCGACTTCGCTCATGCTCATCCTTTAGCCTTCGAGTGCGGCGAGCGGGCTGGCGGCGCCGCTGACGCTGGACTGCGCCTGGGTCGCGCCTTCGGCGCGGGCGATATAGCCCTTCGACTTGACGACTTCGCCTTCGAGCGTGGTGACGGTCGCCTTCATCGTATCGAGCGCCTTCAGCTTGAACGTGTCGATCGCGTCCATCGTGTCATAGATGTTCTGGAACGCGCGCTGGAGCGTTTCGACGGGGATCGTGCTCGACGCCGCCTGTTCGTGGATGCGCGCGGTATTGTCTTTCAGCATCTGCGACGTGCCGTCGATGATGTTCGCGGTCGTCGTGTTGAGCGCGGTGATCTGTTCGAGCACCAGTTTCTGGTTCGTCATCGCCTGCGCGACGGTGATCGCGGTCTTCAATGCGCCGACGGTGGTGGTCGAGGCACGTTCGACGCCCTTCACCAGTTCGACATTATTCTTTTTGACCAGGTCGAGCGCCAGATAGCCCTGCACCGTCACCGCCATCTGCGTCAGCAGATCCTGCGTGCGCTGGCGGGCATAAAAGAGTGCGTTTTCGCGGATCACCTTGGCCTTGGCCGGGTTGCTGCTGTCGAGTTCGGCCGCCTTTTCCTCGAGCCGCCGGTCGAGCGTGCCAGCGACGTGGATCATCTGTTCCAGCTTGCCCATCGCTTCCCACAGCTTGCGGCGTTCGACGTCGATCGCGGCATTGTCCATCAGCAGTTCGTCCTTGCCGTTCGACAAGGCGGTCAGGATGCCGCCGATATGCGTTTGTGCGCTGCGATACTGGGCGAAATAATTGTTGATCTTGCTGCCAAAGATCTTGTCGAAAAAGCCGCGCTTGCTCAGCAGCTTGCCATTCGCAGACGGGTCGAGCTTCTCGACCGTGGTGCGCAATTCGATCAGGCTCTGGCCGATGTTGGTGTCGCGGTCCATCGCCTTGATCGGGCGGTCGAGGAAGCGATTCGACTGGTTCGCCGCGTCGAGCATTTCCTTGCGGCCCATATTGGTGATCTGGTCGATCCGCTTGCCGAATTCGGGCGAATTTTCATCCTGCGCGATCAGGTCGTCGATGAAGCCGTCGACGCGCTCTTCGAGTTTCGATTTCTGGTCGGACGACAGCGGGACCAGCCCGGCCGCCTTTTCGGGCGTCATCGGGGGCAGCGGCTCGGGCGGGGTCAGTTTCAGTTCTTCGGTCGCGGTCGCCGTTGCAGTCAGTTCGCTCATTCGTCTTCCTTCCAGCCCCAAGTTACGATCCCAGGCCGCTTGCCTATATGGCATGCGGGCCTGTGTTATTCAAGCACTACACCTCCTGGCGTCTCGCACCGGCCGGCTTTTTGTTCAAACCCGGCGCGATCCACGCGGACAGGATCAGTTGCGCCATATGATAGACGAGGATCGGGACGAGCACCATGCCGGCGATGGCAGGCGGGAAAAGCGTTGCGGCAAGCGGCGCGCCGACCGCGATGCTTTTTTGCGCACCCGAAAACAGCAGCGTAATGCGATCGGGCCGCGCCAGGTTCAATAGCCCGCCCAGAGCCCAGGCACCCCCAAAGGACAGCGCGAGCAGCACGGCGACGGCCACGAGCACCAGCGCGATCTCGCGGCCGTCGAGCAGGCCCCAGATTCCGGCAACGACCGCCGCCGAAAAGGCGACATAGACGGCAATGGCAATCGCGGTGCGGTCCATGACGGTCGCCAGGCCACGGTGCGCCAGCACCCACGGCCGCAGCCAGCGCTGGACGACTTGCCCCACGACGAAGGGCAGGAGCAGGATCGAGACGATGCGCAGTACCGCTTCCCCGTGAATTTCGCCCGCGCTGCCCGCGAGCAATGCAAAGAGCAGGGGCGACAGCGCAACCCCGGACAGGTTGAGCAGCGCCGCGGCGACGACGCTGGCGGCGACATTGCCGCCAGCGAGGCTGCTGGCCGCGGTGGCCGACTGGACGGTCGAGGGCAGGATGCCGAGGAACAGGAAACCGAGCGCCAGCGTCGCGGGAAGCAGCGGCGCCATCGCTGCCTGCGCCGCCAGGCCGAGCAGGGCCATGGCCCCGAAACAGAAGGCGAGCGCGCTGCCTTGCAATTTCCAGTTGCGAATGCCGTGCAGCACTTCGTCGCGCGGCAAGCGGACGCCGTTCAGGAAGAAAAGCAGGACGATCGCCGCGGTCGACAGGCCCTGCGCGATCGGCACCGCGTCGCCGCGCACCGGCAGCACGCTTGCGAACAGGATCGTCGCGAGCAGGACGGGGACGAAGCGGTCGGGAAAGATGCGGGCGAGCATTGGCATGAGCGATGACGGGGTGACGCGCACTTGGCAAGTCACCTGTGACCTCGCTCCTGTCGTCCGCATCGAGCGACGTCGCGATGGTGCAAGGGCGCGCGCTTGCAGTCGGCAACTTTCGGTGGGCCACGCAACCTGGCTCGACACGGACGGGAATGACGATAAGCAGGCGGCATGGCTGCCATCCTGATCCTCGCCGCATTACCCGAAGAAGCCGGCGCGCTTTTCCCCGACACCGGCCTGTCCGACGACGGCCCCTTTGCGGTCCGCCGCCTTGCCATTCGCCACCACAGCCTCGCCATCGCGACATGCGGGCTTGGCAAGGTCAACGCGGCGCTTTGCGCGGGCGCGCTCGCGGCCGATGCCGACCTGATGCTGATGACCGGCACGTGCGGTTCGCTCGGGGCGGCGCCGGGCGCCTGGTGGATCGCCGAGGCATTGCAACATGATTATGGCGCCCGCCTGCCAGGCCGCTTTCATCGCTATCGCGCTGGCGATTGGCCGATGGGACCGGCGGGCGCGGCGCATTTCGCCGCGATGCCCGACCCCGGCCTCGGTTTGCCCCACGCGCGCATCGCCAGCGGTGACGCTTTTGTCGCCTGTCCCGATGCGGCCGCGGACCTCGCGGCACTCGGCGCGGCGCTGGTCGACATGGAGGTCGCCGCGGTCGCGCAGGTCGCGGCGCGCCTGGGCAAACCCTGGGCGGCGATCAAGGCGGTCACCGACGATGCCAATGGCGACAGTGCGGGCGATTTCCACGCCAACCTCGTCCGCGCGGCGCGGGTCGCGGGGCGGGAGGTCGAGCGGCTGGTTGCCCTGATCTGAACCGATCCGTGCGGTGCACCCATGCGCCGCCGAAACGATGATCGCGCGCTTCCGGAGCAATCGCTGCGATAAAGCGCGGTGGCGGCAATCATGTTGCGCCGCAGCACCACTTCTGTTAGGGGCGCGGCGTTTCGCGGCGCTCCGGGCGCTGCCCCCTCCCATCAAGGCCCGTTTCCGCATGTCTCTGCGCAATATTGCCATTATCGCCCACGTCGATCATGGAAAAACCACCCTCGTCGACCAGCTGTTCCGCCAGTCGGGCACCTTCCGCGACAACCAGCGTGTCGAAGAACGCGCGATGGATTCGAACGATCTGGAAAAGGAACGCGGGATCACGATCCTGGCGAAATGCACCAGCGTCGAATGGGGTGAAGGCGCCGACCTGACGCGGATCAACATCGTCGACACGCCGGGCCACGCCGACTTCGGCGGCGAGGTGGAACGCATCCTGAGCATGGTCGACGGCGTCATCCTGCTCGTCGATGCCGCCGAAGGCCCGATGCCGCAGACCAAGTTCGTGACGGGCAAGGCGCTGGCTCTGGGCCTGAAGCCGATCGTCGTCGTCAACAAGATCGACCGCAGCGACGCGCGCGCGGCCGAAGTGCTCGACGAAGTGTTCGAGCTGTTCCTGACGCTCGAAGCCAATGACGAACAGCTCGACTTCCCGATCCTTTACGCTTCGGGCCGCGGCGGCTTTGCCTCTGACAATCCCGACGCGCGCGAAGGCACGCTGGAGCCGCTGTTCAAGACGATCGTCAGCCATGTTCCCGAACCGGGCCTGCCCGAAGACGGTCCCTTCACCTTCCTTGCGACGCTGCTCGACCGCGACAATTTCATCGGCCGCATCCTGACCGGCCGCGTCCAGTCGGGGACGATCAAGGTCAACCAGCCGATCCACGCGCTCGACATGGACGGCAAGGTGATCGAGACCGGCCGCGCGTCGAAGCTGCTCGCCTTCCGCGGGCTCGAGCGCGTTCCCGTCGACGAAGCGCGCGCGGGCGACATCGTCGCGATCGCGGGCCTTGCGCAGGCGACCGTCGCGAACACCATCGCCGACACCAGCGTCAGCGAACCGATCGCCGCGCAGCCGATCGACCCGCCGACGCTGTCGATGCGTTTTGCCGTGAACGATTCGCCGATGGCGGGGCGCGAGGGCAGCAAGGTGACGAGCCGCATGATCCGCGACCGCCTGTACCGCGAAGCCGAAACCAATGTCGCGATCCGCATCACCGAAAGCGCCGACAAGGACAGCTTTGAAGTCGCGGGCCGCGGCGAGCTCCAGCTCGGCGTGCTCATCGAAACGATGCGCCGCGAAGGCTTTGAGCTCGGCATCAGCCGCCCCAAGGTGCTGTATGGCGAGGACGAGGCCGGCAAGCGCACCGAACCCTATGAAACCGTCGTTATCGACGTCGATGACGAACATTCGGGCACGGTGGTCGAGAAGATGCAGGTTCGCAAAGCCGACCTCACCGACATGCGCCCGTCGGGCGGCGGCAAGACGCGCATCACCTTCAGCGGTCCGTCGCGCGGCCTGATCGGCTATCACGGCGAATTCCTGTCGGACACGCGCGGCACCGGCATCATGAACCGCCTGTTCGAGAAATATGGCCCATACAAGGGCGTGATCGAAGGCCGCAAGAATGGCGTCCTGATCTCGAACGGCAATGGCGAAGCCGTCGCTTATGCGCTTGGCCCGCTCGAAGAGCGCGGCATCCTTTTCGTTTCGCCCGGCGAGGCGCTCTATGAGGGCATGATCATCGGCGAAAATGCCAAGCCCGACGATCTGGAAGTCAACCCGATGAAGTCGAAGCAGCTCACGAACTTCCGTTCGACGGGCAAGGACGACGCGATCCGCCTGACCCCGCCGCGCCGCATGACGCTCGAACAGGCGATCGCCTATATCGACGACGACGAAATGGTCGAAGTCACGCCCAAAAACATCCGCATCCGCAAGGCGCTGCTCGATCCGCACGAGCGCAAGAAGGCGAGCCGCAAGAAGGAAGCGGCGTAACTTCGCTGACGAAAATGGATCGTGTTCCCCCGCCTTCGCGGGGGAACACGGAAATTTTAGGCACGCAGGGTGATCGGGAGAACGAGCCGTGGCCCGCCTGATCCTGTTCAACAAGCCCTGGGGCGTGCTGTCGCAATTCACCGACCGCGGCACGGACACCGCGCGCGCGACGCTGTCCGACTATATCGACGTGCCCGGTGTCTATCCCGCGGGGCGGCTCGATCGTGATAGCGAGGGCCTGCTGGTCCTGACCGACGATGGCGCGTTGCAGGCGCGCATATCGTCGCCGAAGCACAAGACGCCCAAAACCTATCTGGCGCAGGTCGAGGGCGAGCCCGACGCGGCCGCGCTCGAAGCGCTGCGCCGCGGGGTCACGCTCAACGACGGCCCGACGCGCCCCGCGACCGTCCGCCGCATCGATCCGCCGATGCTGTGGGACCGCGACCCGCCGGTGCGATACCGCAAGAGCGTGCCCGACGCCTGGATCGAACTGACGATCACCGAAGGCCGCAACCGCCAGGTTCGCCGCATGACCGCCGCGGTCGGCCATCCGACGCTGCGGCTGGTTCGCTGGCGGATCGGGGAATGGGAGATCGGGGATTTGGGATTGGGGGCGTGGCGGACGGCCTGAAGGCCGCCCGCCGGAGGGGTCACTTGGTCGTGTAGCCGCCATTCACCAGGATCGTCTGGCCGGTCATCCACCAACCTTCGGACACCAGCATCCGAATCCACGGCACGATGTCCTCGATATGGGTCAAACCCGAAGGGGTGAAGGGCGAAAGCGCCGCAGCCGATTTGTGATAGGCGACGGCCTCTTCGCCCTCGGCGGGGTAGAAAAAGGGCGTGTCCATCGGGCCGGGGCCGATCGCGGTCACCGAAATGCCCCGCGCGCCAAACTCCTTCGAGGCGGCGCGGGTGAAATGTTCGACCGGCGCCTTGGTGCCCGCATAGGCGGCATAAAAGGGCGTGTAGGCGCCCAGCAGCGACGTCACCAGCGTGCAGATCTTGCCATTGTCGTTGAGGTGCTTGCCTGCCTCTTTCAGGAAGAAGAAGGCGGTCTTGCTGTTGACCGCGGTCATTTCGTCATATTCGGTTTCGCTGATTTCGGTGAATGGCTTTTTCAGCACCTTGCCCACCGTGTTGATCGCGATGTCGGGGCGCCCGACCGCGGCGATCGTGTCGGCGAACAGCTTTTCCACCGCGGCGGCGCTGGTGAGGTCGGCCTGGAAGGCGATCGCCTCTGCGCCCGCAGCGCGGATCGCCGCGAGCGTTTCGTCGGTCTCCGCCTTTGCGGCGGCGCTGTTATAGTGGACCGCGACCGCCTTGGCGCCTTGCGCGGCGAGATCGCGGGCGACGAGGCCGCCGAGGTTTTTGCCGCCACCGGCGATGAGGACTGTCTTACCCTTGATGCTGTGATCCGTCATAGCTGGTCTCCTTTTCTGACGGGAAGCAACGCCGCCGCGGCTGCGGGGCGCTATCGGGCTGACAATAAAGCCTTTCGGCTTGCCCGCCTTCCAATTCCGGCGCAGATTCCGATTCCGGCGCGATGAGTCGGGAGTTTGGTGGGGGAACTCGCGAGGTGTGTTTTTGACCGAGCAAGCGGTACAGGTCTGGGACAGCATACGGCCGCTGCGGCAGCGAGATCTGGTCGCGCGGCATGAAGTGCGGATCGGGTCGCTCGGCATCGTTGCCGCCACCGAAAAGATCGACCAGCCGACCGACTGGGCGTTCGAGGAATCGCATCATACGATTGTCGTCCATCTGGGCGGACGGGTCGACCGAATGGACTGCGAATTTTCGGTGGGGCCATCGGGTCATGTGCTGCCATCGCGCGGCGATATCTGGATGATCCCGGCGGCGTGCCGCTATGCCGCGCTGGCGCAGGGCGACCGGGCTGAATTTGTCGAGTTTCGGGTGCCGACATCGTTGCTCGCCGACGCGCCGATCGCGGCGCGGGTGCAACATCGCGATGATTTCATTCTGGGCGCGGCGTCGCGATTGACGGAGCTGGTGTCGACGCGGGGCGGCGATCTGGCCGCGATGGCAAGTCATGGCATCGTCCATGCGCTGCAACTCCACCTGCTCGAACGTTATGGCGCCCGCCTGCCCGCGAAGGGGCGGCGCGATCTGTCGGCATCGGACCGGACGCGGGTGGCCGAAGCGATCCGCAGCCAGCTCGACGCACGGCATAGCCTTGCGGGCCTTGCCGCGCTCGTCGGCATGGACGCGCGGCGCTTCTCCACCGCTTTTCGCCAGGCGTTCGGCTTGTCGCCCTGGCAGTTCGTGCTGCGCGCGCGGCTCGACGAGGCGGCACGACAGCTTCGCGATACGCAAGAGTCGGTGACCGAGATTGCGCTGGCGGTCGGATTTGCGACGCCGAGCCATTTTGCGACCGCTTTCGTCAGCCGGTTTGGCGTGCCGCCGTCGCAATATCGCGGCGCGCTGCGATAGGCGTCGGGCAGCATTTGCGCGGGGGCGCGACTTCGCGGCCCCTCGCCTCGCATGACAAGGGGCCCTCCCCATCGCGGCGCGACGGGGAGGAGCCGCGGGTCAGAATTCGACCGACGCCGATGCCTTGAAGGTGCGCGGGCCGCCCTGGACGAGGCGTGAGCCAAAGGCGCTGAAGGCGTTATAGGCGGTGGCCCAATAAGCTTTGTCCGCGACATTATCGACGTTGAAGCGCAAGGTCAGCGGGGTGTCGCCGACGCGCGCGACATAGCGTGCGCCGAGGTCGAAGCGCGTCCAGCTGTCGAGTTCGAGCGTGTTCGCCTGGTCCACCGCCTGCTTGCCCGTGTGGACCACGCGGCCGACCAGCGTCAGCGCGGGCAGGAACGGCAGGTCCCATTCGACGTTCGCGTTCGCCAGTATTTCGGGAACGCCGATGGCGTCATTGCCTTCGTTGATGCCGCCCTCGGTCCGGCGCAGCGTGGCGTCGTTGAAGGTCAGGCCCGAAATGATCCGCAGGCCCTGGACCGGCTCGCCGTCGAGCGTGATTTCGATACCCTTGTTCCGCTGCACGCCATAATTGCCGTAAACCAGCGTGACGGGATCGACGAAGCTGTTGGGCTTGTCGATGCGGAACAGCGCGACGCCCGCGTTGAACGCGCCGAAGTTGAGTTTGCCGCCCACTTCATATTGCGTCGATTTGACCGGCGGCAGCACTGCGCCGCCGTTGATTACCGGAATGTCGTTGCCGCTGCCGTCGTCGATCACCACCGGCGCGGTCGATCCGGCGACCAGCCCCTCGATCCGGTTGGCATAGAGCGACAGGCCGTTCGTCGGCTTGACGACAAGGCCGAGGACCGGGGTTGCCGCCGATTCCTTGTAACCGCCGGTGCGGGCGCCGCCGAAATAGGAGTAAGCGGTCGTCTTGATCTCTTGCAGTCGCAGGCCGCCGGTGATGAGGATGCGGTCGTTCCACAGCCCCAGCGTATTTGATGCGAAGACGCTCGACACGCGGTTGCGGCTGATCGGGAATACATTGTCCAGATCGCCGCCGACGAACCCGCCGGGCGTCGGCGCCGGGGCGATCACCGGGTCGTAAAGATTGGTGGCATAGCTGGTCGCCGAAAAATCATAGGCGTTGCGGTTGAGCTGCCAGCTGACCGCGGCGCCGGCGTTGATCTCGTGGCTGATCCCGCCGCCGTTCAGTTTGATGCGAATGCCCGCAGTCGCCGATTCATTATTATCCTCGCGCGGGACGTAGGAGCCGCTGCCGCTCGCGGCGCCGGTGACCGCATCGAGCACGGTGATGCTGGCGGTGGTCTGGTCCTCGCGCCCGTCGCGCGCGCCGACCTTGGCATACAGCATCGCGGCGTCGGATACGTCATATTCGATGCTGAAGGTGCCGAAGAAATCCTTGGTCAGGATCTGGCTCCACGGCTGCGAATAATTGGTGTCGGCATCCGGAACCGCAGGAATGACTGCGCCGATGCCGACCTGGCCGCGCCAGAATTTCTGGTTCAGCCGCTGGTAGTTGAGGTTCAGCGCGGTGCGCAGCGGTCCGTTGTTGTAATCGAGCGTCGCGCCGAGGACGTAGCTCGAGTGAAATTCATCGTCGATCGCAATGTCGCCCCGGCGCGCCGATCCGTTGATCCGCAGACCCCATTCGTCATTGGCGCCAAAGCGGCGCGCGACGTCGACTGCGCCAGAAATGTGCGAAGCGGAGGTATAGCCCAGCGTCGCGCGGACCATGTCGCGCTCGGCCTTTTTGGGCAGGATGTTGACGCTGCCGCCGATGCCGCTACCGCCCGGCGCCGCGCCGTTCAGAAAGGCGCTGGCGCCGTTGATGACCTGGACCGAGGAGACGAGTTCGGGGGCGACGATCTGGCGCGGGGTGATGCCATAAAGGCCGTCGAAGCCGACATCGTCGGAGGCAAGGTCGAAGCCGCGGATGACAAAGACTTCGCCGGCGATGCCAAAGCCCAGCGCGGTGCGGACCGTCGGATCATTTTCCAGCACCTCGCCAAGCGAATCGGGCTGCTGGTTCAGGATCAGCGCTTCGTTATAGCTGCGGATGTTGAACGGAATATCCTCGGCCGCCTTGGTGCCGAAGACGCCGACATTGCCGCCGCCCGTCACCTTGGTCTGGTTGTTGCGCTGCGCTGTGACGATGATGTCGTCGCTGTCGCCGCCCTCCTGCGCGATCGCGGGCATCGTGGCGGCGAGCGTCGCGGCGGCGGCGGAGAGGCCGAGCGCGATGCGGGCGTTGAACTTGGTCACTTTCATTCCCCTTGAAAGCGCGGCGGCGGCCGCGCAGCAAAATTCAGGTCCGGCGGGCGCGCATCGCCCAGCCGACGGCACAGACGGGTATCGCCAGCGCGACCCAGGCGGCGGCGTCGCGCAGCCCGTCGCCGGTCAGCGCAACGACCAGCCCGATGATGCTGGCGATCGCGAGCAGCAGCGGGACGGCGAAGATCGCGCGGAGACCCTGTTTCTTCATTCGGCGGGCGCCAGTTCGCCGCCGCTTTCGACCTCGCGCACCAGCGCGTCGGTGCCGTAGCGGCGCTTGCCGAGCCAGAGATAGAGGCCCGAGCCGAGCACGATCATCGTGAAGAGGGTGAGGATCGCCCAGAGCAGCTTGAGCGGCAGCCCGCCATAATCGCCAAAGTGCAGCGGCTGCGACAGCGCGAGCGCTTTGACATACCAGGGCATCGGGCGCGCGTCGGTGAAGTCGCCGGTCTTCGCATCGATCAGCGCCGAGGTGAGAAGGCGTTCGGTCAGCGGCGTGTCGCCCTGAAAAAACACCGCATAATGATGCTGGCTGCTGAATGCGCCGCCGGGAAAGGCGATGAACTGGGGGTTGTTGCCGGGAATTTCCCGCCGTGCCGCCGCCATCGCCTTGTCGATCGAGCCATAGTCCTGGGGCGCGACGGCGCCCTTGCCGGCATAGGCCCGGGTCATCTCTGCCAGTTCGGTCATCTGCCAATATTGGAAGATCGGGGTCGCGAGCGCGTTGATCACGCCGGTCGCGCCGACGACCGTCATCCATGCGAGCGCGACGATGCCGAGGAGGTTGTGATAGTCGAGCCATTTCACGCGGCGGCTGCGCGAGGTGCGCAGCGTACCGAATTCCAGCTTTTTCATGAAGGGCGCATAAAGCACGACCCCCGAGACGATCGCGATGACGAAGAACAGACCCATCAGCCCAAGGAACAACATGCCGGGCAGGCCAAGGAACATGTCGGTGTGCAGTTGCAGCAGGAAATGCATCACGCCGCTTTCATCGACGGTCGATGTGGCATCGCCCGTCGAACGGTCGAGGATCTGGATCGTCATATCCTCGGCGGGCGAATCGGGGCGCGGCGCGGTCGTGACCGTCATGGACGGCTGGTCGTTGTCGAACGCCATGAACACCGGAACCTCGCCGGGGCGCGCGGCGAGTGCCTTTGCCAGCATCGCGTCGAGCGGTTGGAGGCCGGGGGCCTCGCCCGACGATCCGACGCCGGGCATCCCGTAATTCGGCGCGTCCTCGGTCAGTTCGTCGATTTCATGGTGAAAGATCAGCGGCAGGCCGGTGACGCAAAGCATCAGCAGGAACAGGGTGCAGACGATGCTCGTCCATTTATGGATCAGGAACCATGTACGGATGGTCGCGCGTTGCATGGAAAAAGGCTGCCGCTATTGCGAGGAATAATCAATAGCGCCCTATGGCTTGGCTTTGCCCTTGGCAACCCGCTTTGCGGCGCCGACCCCATCATATGGGCCATCCATGCCATCAATCGGGCCAGCCGGCGGCCTTCCCGGCGCGCGCGCCGCGATGGCGCCGACCGCCATGCGATTCACTTCCCTTTCACACCGGGCAGCCTATAGTGGCCAATGAGGGACCGCTCGCACTGTTGGAGCAACTATGCCCTTGAGCAGCGAGATGCAGCGATTGCGCGCCGAACATGCGGCGCTGGTCACGCTGTCGCGGATCATCCTAGGCATGACCGACCTGCCCGGCCCTCCCGACGCAAACCAGCTCGCGGCCGCGCGCAGCCAGTTGCGCGACGCGCTGGTCCGGCACCTGAAATGTGAAGACTGGATATTATACCCACGCATGATGGCGACGGGCGATCCCGAACTGATGCGGATCACACGCGAGTTTGAAATCGAAATGGGCGGCCTGGCGGCGGATTTTGTCGCGTATGACGACAAATGGACGCGCGAGGCGATCATTGGCGACTGGCAGGGCTTTTGCGGCGAGACCAGAACCGTCTTCGGCTTGCTGGCGACGCGCGTCGAACGCGAAGAGCGCGAGCTGTATCCGCTTGCCGAAAAATTATATGCCTCCGCCGCGGCGGTGGGGCCGCCGATCAGGGCCGGATCGACAATTTCCAGCTGATCGCGACGCGCCAGTCCTGATCGAAACCAGGCACCGGCTGTTTCCACGCATCGGCGAGTTCGAGGCCGATTGTGGCATTGTCCGCATAGGCAAGGCGAATGCCACCGCCCCAGCTGCCGAGCCGGAAATCGGTGCGCGGCGTCGCGGCGCGGGCGCGCAGCGTCACCTCGGCATAATCGACGAAACCGTAAAGCTCGCTCTTGGCAAGCTTGCCGCCGCGTAGGGGCCGCAGCGCGAGTTCGCCGAAGGTCGCATAGCCGCGGTCGCCGTTGACCAGCCCGTCGGCGAAGGCGCGTCCGAACGTCGCGCCGCCGACACTGAACCGCTGCGCCGCGGGCAGGCGGTCGCGCGTCCAGCGGCCGGTTGCCGCGGCGCGAACCACGGCGACCTTGCCGATCGCCCGATTGGCTTCGATGCTGGCGTCGACATAGGCAAAGCCCGCTTCGCCGACTGCGGGATCGACGCGCGCGCCGGCAAAATCGAGACCCTTGGCACCGCCAAGCCGCGCGCCGACGACGGTGCGATCCTCGCTCACGCGAAAGGCGAGGCTGCCGCTCGCCGTCCAGCTTTTTTCGGCAGCAATAGTCGAGCCGAAGAGGGCGTTTTTCGAATCGAGATAATCGAGACGGAGCGCGGCGACGAGGTTGCGCCGCGTCGCGCGGATCAGCGGATGGGTGACGCCGATGCCCGCACTCCACGCCTCGCCGTCGATCGCCAGGCCGCGCGGGCGCGTCCGCAGCGCCGCGCCCGACACTTCGGCGCGGGTGCCGTCGGCGCCGATCGGGGTCGAATGGCTCGCCGCAAGATAGAGCAGCGACTTGACGTTGAGCGCCGCCGCGCCCGACAGCCGTGTTTCGTCGCCGCTGCGCAGCAGGCTGGAGCCGCGCGCGTTTGCCTCGACAATGCCGTCGTCGACGAACTGGCTGGTACGCGTCGTGAAGCCGAGCCCGATCGTCGGCTCTTTCGCATCGATCGCGAGGTCGAGCGCGACCGCACCTTGCGCGCCGCCGAGCGCCAGCGACGGGGAGACGGTGACGCCGGGAATGTCGGCGATATTGCCGAGCGCGCGTTCAAAGTGGGCGCGGGCGAGCGGGCGGCGGTCGGGGAGGCGGGCCGCCATCCGGGCGACGAGCGACGCGGGGCCGCTGTCGCTCTCGCCGCTCAAGCCGACCGACCCGACATAGCCCTCGGCCGACGCGACGGTGACAATACCGCCCGACAGATCCTGTTCGGGAATGACGAGTGTGAAGAGCGCGACGCTCGATCGGTTATAGGCGCGCGTCATCGCCGCGGCGAGCCGCGCGAGATTGTCCGCCGACGCCGGCTTGCCGACAAAGCGTTGCGCCGCGCGGCCGACATTGGCGGGCACGCCCGCGCCGACGAAGCGGATTTCGCGGATGATGACATCGGGCCGCGCGCCGAGTTCGACCTTGCCGAGCGAGAGCGGCTTCGCCTCCGGGTCGGGCAGGGGGGCGCGGCTGCGGTCGGGGGCGAGGGGCGGGCGGCCATCGAGCGCCGTCGCCGCCGGTTGGGCCGCGAGCGCCGCGGCGGGGAGGAGCGAGGCTCCCGCCACCGCCGCGGCACAGGCGATGCGCAATGGGCGCATGGGGAGCGGCCTCAGTTGCCGCGCTTCGGCTTCACGCCGCCGAGGACGCCCCCGACGGTGCCGGTCACCCCCGTGACGAGGCCGGTCACGGGATCGATCGCCGCGCCGCCGTCGGCCGTGCCGCCGGTGACCCCGCCGCCGACCTGCGCGAGGGCCCCGGTCGCCGTCGTGACGACGTTGCCGACGAGCGCAACCGGCGATCCGGCCGGGTTCCCGCTCGTCAGCCCGCCTGCTGTCCCGCCGAGCAGATTGCCGCCGGTGCCGGGTTGGAGCGTGACGAGCTGGCCCCCCGATCCGACGCCGACGGTCAGCAGGCTGCCATTCTGCTGGCCGGGCGACAGGATGCTGGCACCGATCAGCGGCGAAGCGCCCGCGCTGCCGAGCGCCGTCGCCTTGCCGATCGTCGCGGTGACGAGTTGGCCGGGCGCGGCAGTGAGGCCGTCGACCAGATATTGCTGGCCGCTGCCCGTCTGGACCAGCGCGACACCGGTGCTTTTGACTACCCCGACGACGGTGCCGACCAGATTGGCGTTCCCCGGCACCTTGCCGTCAACGGCGCTGGCGAGCAGCAATCCCTTGTCAGCGATGACATTGACGAGGCCGCCCGTTTTCACGAGCACGCCGCCGATCACCGGATTGACGCTGGCGGGGTCGCCGGTGTTGGCGAGCAGCCCGGTGCCTGCGACGCCGCCGGGACCGACGAGGCCGCCGACCGCCAGCGCACCGGCGTCGCCGAGGGCGAGGCCGCTGCCCGCGGGCCCGGCCGGTCCCGCGGGTCCGGCCGGACCCTGCGCGCCTGCCGGGCCGACGGCGCCGGTCGCGCCGCCGCTGCCAACACTGCCGACGCGGTAACTGCCCGACGATTCACATGCTGCGAGCGCGAAGCAGGCAGGTATCAGGATGAGGTGGGCTGGACGAAATTCAAGACAAGACAAAGGCATGATAAATCCCCTTCGTGCATGATCTGGTCCCTATGCCCGTTATTCGTGCGCGGCGAATAAGTTCCCTTTAATGTTGATAATGATTGAAATAAATTTGGATCATTAACCAGATTATTTTCAGAAAACTAAGTTTTCTAGGAAAAATATCGACTCTTTTTTAGTAATGGTTTATATTTCATTTAATTTTTGTTTACCGTTCGATTGCGGTGATTGTTTCGGATTGACGCAGTTTTTCGGCCGGGAGATCGGCGCGGCGCACGCCGCGCGTAAGGGGCGGGCCAATCGCGATGGGCCGGCAGGGCAAGCGCGGCGTCGGTGCGCGCGAGGGCGAGCGCATGGCGCGGGCGGGGCCGGATGCCGCCTTTTCATTGACGATGACGGCGTCGCCCCGCTAGGGCCGCGCCATCATTTCAGGCATTTTTGGGAATCAAGTTCATGACCGACACGCCGCCCGACCATATGTCGACCAACCCGCGTTCGCCCCATTTCGACATGGAGGTGCTCCAGCGCGGCATCGGCATCCGCTTCAAGGGCAAAGAGCGCACCGACGTCGAGGAATATTCGATCTCCGAAGGCTGGATTCGCGTCGCTGCGGGCAAATCCAAAGACCGTTTCGGCCAGCCGATGACGATCAAGCTGTCGGGCGAGGTCGAGGCCTGGTTCGAGGATGTCGCCGGCGAAAGCGACGGCCAAGGCGACAAGGCGACCGAGGAATAATCGGCGGGCGTCATGCCGCGCGCTTGGGCTGCCTTTGCAGGGGGCCAGGGTCGGCAATGACGCCGATGGGCGGCCGACGGGAGCGTGTTCGGGTGTTTACTGGCCGAGCGAGGCGGCGACGAATTCCAGGCCGTTGCCGGGTTTCCAGTCATTCTGCGCCCACACCGGCGCCTTGAAGCTCGGTGCCGGGTTGGGTGCGTCGGCGGCGCCGCCCGAATAGATGAAGCCCTGCACCGGATTGGCGCGGAGGCCAAGGTCGCCGATCGGCGCATACCAGACGCGGACCATGCTCCAGTCGCCGGCGGCGCTGACGTCGATGACGCGGACATTGCGTTCGATCTGGCCGCGGCGGCCATTGATCGGCGACCAATTGGCATGGTCGATCAGGATTTCCCGGTCGTCGACGATTTTCTTGACCACGGCGACATGGCCCATCGGCATTCCGCGCGTACCGGCAAAGGCCATCACCGCGCCCTTGCGGGGCTCGGCGCCGCGTTCGTAGGTGCCCGCCGCCTGCGACCACCAGGTCTTGGCATTGCCGCGGATTTCGACGCCCGATTCGGCGCGAGCAAAAGGAACACACTGGAGGTAACCCTGCGCCGCGGCCGGGGCGCTGGCGAGCAGGCCGGTGATCATCATCACAGACGCGGCGGCGGCTGCCAGATAGCGACGATAGAGCATGAAATGCGACCCCCGATGGCTTGTCTTCAAGCGTTGGAGCGTCTTTGCTATGCCTTGCGCGCTCTACCAACCGCATAGCGACGAGTTGCGCTCATGGTGCGGTGGATGGGGGAACCTTTTGTTAAGGCGTTCGATTCGCCGTGCGGGCCTGTCGTCTCGCCGTTAACCGGCGGCCCCCCTCAGCGCGGCAAGCGGTCGACCTGTCGCCGTCAGGCCGCGACCGTCGTCACATCGTCGGGGCGGCGGAACAGGGTCAGGACGTCGCTCGCCGGCATCGGGCGCCCGTAATAATAACCCTGGATATTGCTGCACCCAAAGCTGCGCAGCGTTTCGACTTCCAGTTCGGTTTCGGCGCCCTCGGCGGTCGTCGACATGCCAAGGCTGTCGGCGAGCGCCACCACGGCGCGGATGATCGCGATCGATTCGATGCTCCCCTTCGCCGCGCCGACCACAAAGCTGCGGTCGACCTTGATCGTCGAAAATTGCGTCTTGCGCAGATAGCCGAGCGACGAATAGCCGGTGCCGAAATCGTCGAGCGACAGGCGGATGCCGAGCCCGATCAGCTGGTCGAGCAATTGCGCCGCGCCGCCGCCGTCGCGCAGGAACACGCTTTCGGTGACTTCGATTTCCAGCCGTTGCGGCGACAGGCCGCTCTGCGCCAGTGCGGATACGACGACCGAGGCAAAGCTGGGGTCGGTGAGCTGGTCGGCGGAGACGTTGATAGCGACCTTCAGGTTCGACGGCCATTTCATCGCCTCGTGGCATGCGGTGCGCAACACCCATTCGCCGATCGGTGAGATCAGGCGCGCATCCTCGGCGAGCGGGATGAAGCGACCGGGCGACACATTGCCAAGCTTCTGGTTGTGCCAGCGGATCAGCGCCTCGAAACCGTTGAGCGTGCCGTCGGTCGCGGTGACCACCGGCTGGTAGTAAAGTTCAAATTCGCCGCGTTCGAGCGCGCCGCGCAATTCCTGCTCCATGACGCGCCGTTCTTCGGCCTGGGCGTGCAGCGAGGCGACATAGGCGGCAACGACATTGCCGCCCCGATCCTTCGATTTATAGAGCGCGAGGTCGGCATTGCGGGTCAGCGTTTCGACCGTCGCGCCGTCCTGTGGCCCGATGGCAAAACCGATGCTGGCGCCGACGAACAGTTGGTGATTGTCGACGACATAGGGACGGCTGATCGTCGTAATCAGCCGCTTGGCGAGTTCTTCGGCCGCGTCGGCCGACGGCACATTGTGAAGCACGACGGCAAATTCATCGCCGCCCAGGCGCCCGCACGTCATCCCGCGTTCCATCAGCCCCTTGAGCCGCGCCGCGACCTGCGCGAGCAATTTGTCACCGACCGGGTGTCCCAACGTGTCGTTGACCGCCTTGAACCGATCGAGGTCGATCATCAGCAGGGCGCAGCGTGTTTTGGCCTCGACCGCGTGGGTGAGCGCGCGGGCCAGATCCTCGTTCAGGCTGAGGCGGTTGGGCAGGCCGGTCAGATTGTCGAAGCGCGCCATCTTGGCGATCTGTTCGGCGGTCGCGCGCTGTTCGGTGACGTCGGACCCGACGCCGCGAAAGCCCAGGAACTTGCCCGATTCGTCGAGGCGCGGCGATGCCGACAGCTCCCACCAGCGCGGCAGGCCGCCGATGGTGACGGGGACGATCAGGTTGGAAAAGCTTTCGCGCCGTTTCATCCGTTCGGCCATGTCGTGCAGGCTTTTGGGAAACAGCCCGGTTTCCCAGGCGTCGCCCGACAGCGCCTGGAGCAGCGGCAGACCCTCGATCGCTTCGGCAGAGCCGCCCAGCGCATAAGCGAGGCGCGGGGAGACATGGACAAGGCGGCGGCTGTTGTCGGTCTGCCACAACCAGTCGGCGGATGTTTCCTCGAACTCGCGCAGCAGCAGGCTGACCGTTTCGGTCTTTTCGTGGAGCGTCTCTTCGGCGCGGCGAAAGCGGATATGGCTTTGAGCGAAGCGGACGCAGAAAACGCAGAGTAGCAGCCCGGCGACCATTGCCACCGCGGCGAGCTGCGGCGCCCCGGCGCGGACGAGCGCGATCGCCGCCGACAAAGTGACGGGACCGATGAACAGCGCACAGGCCATCGGCACGCTGTGCGCGACGATCGCCAGCGTCACCATCATCAGCACTGCGATCGTCCACATCGACAGCACATGGTCGAGCGGCGGCGCCGCGCCGTGCAACCAGAAGGGGCTGCCCCACAACAGCGCCGAATAGAGCGCGTGGCGGCAGCACAGCCGATATTCGGCGACCCCGGACAATTTGGGGTCGCCCAGCGGCAGCCCCTGGAATTTGCTGTAGGACCACAGGCCGAACAGCAACGCCGCCACAAGCCAGCCCCCGGCAATCGGCAGCGGTACGCTGTGGACCATGGTAAAGGCGGCGACGAGCGCCATGCCGAGACCCATCAACAAGCGCAGCGACCCGCGGCCGCGGAGCGGCGCGAGCTGGAGCTGGCGGAGGTCGCCGATGTCCTCAACGCGCGCCCCCAGCCCCAACAGGGTCCGCGCAGGAATGACTTCGGCAGCAATCGGGTCGGTCAGCAAGCTTTTCACCGGCCCCGTTTAGCGTGCGGGGGTTACTCGAAGGTAACCATCGCGCTGTTCGGCCGCGAATTTTTGTGCCGTGCAGGGACAAATTTGCGAGGCGATGGCGGCCGACGGTTTTGGGGTGGGGAGGGGGCGTTAGCTGACTGTTTTTCGTCATCCCGGACTTGATCCGGGATCCATAACTGAACCGTCGTCATGGACCCCGGATCAAGTCCGGGGTGACGAGGATGGGTAGGTCCACAACTGGTCGTTAGCCGCCGATCCAGCCATTCTGTCGGAAAGAGACGGATGCCTAGAATTTCTTGCCGGTAATCCGGCTGATTTCCTTGGCGACCATCGCTTCGACGAGCGGCGGCAAGTTGGTGTCGAGCCAGTCCTTGAGCATCGGGCGCAGCGCATCGAGGACGACATCCTCCATCGTGCGGCCCGCGGCGGCGGGAGCCGTGACCGCGGCCGCCGCCGCGACCGGCGCAACCGCGGCGGTCAGCGCCTCCAGCGACTGGCGCGCCGCATCGGCGCTGGCCTCGGACACCAGCTCTTCGGCCAGAGTCGCCGGCTCGGCTGCCGCATCCTCTTCTTCCCGAAGATCAAGAATATCCTCGGCTTCGGCGGTCGGCACCTCGCGGGCCGAACCCGGCGCATCGTCACGCGCGATCACGCGTCGAATCGACGACAAGATATCTTCCATCGACGGTTCCCGCGACATGTCGCCCATCCATCAGCCCCCTCAGCCCCCACGAAAACAGGGCAGTTAACCATCTTCTACCGCTCGGGGGCGGGCTTTGCCAAGCCTTATTGTGGCGGCAGCGGCGGCGGGCCGACGGGGACGCCGGCGGTGGCGGGCGGAACGGCGCGGGTGTCGGTCGCCTGCTGTTGCGGCGCCGGGTCGTCGGCCCAGTCCCAGATTTGGCCCTTCACGCGCTTGTAATTGGCGGCGGGGTCATAGAGCGCGCCGCCTTCGATGCCGAGATCGCGCGCTTCGGCCTTGCCCATCGCCGCGAGCACCGAAAAGGCCGCGACATAGGAGTTGCGCTGCGCCGACACGAGCTGGACCTGGGTGTTCAGATATTCCTGTTCGGCGTTCAATATGTCGAGGATCGAGCGCGTGCCGACGCTGTTTTCGGCGCGCACGCCTTCGAGCGAGAGCGCATTGGCGCTCACCGCCTGCTGCGTTGCTGCGATGATCCGTTCATTCGCCTGCCACGCGGCATAGGCACCGCGCGTCTGCGCGATCACGCCGCGTTCGACCTCGACATATTGTTCGATCGCCTGGCTGCTGCGCGATTGCGCCTGGCGCACCTGCGCCGAGCGGCGGCCGCCGGTGAAGATCGGCAGCGTGACCTGCACCCCGGCCGCCGCGCTCGACGTTTCCTGCGTGACGCTGACGCCGGGGACGCCGCTGTCGAGCGAGCCGAGATAATTATTGTAGCCGCCGCTGAGGATCGCCGACACCTTGGGCGCGCGCGCCGATTTGGCGGTCCCGATGTCAGCTTTCGACGCATTGACCAGCTCGTTCGCCGATTCGATGTCGGGGTTGCTGTCCAGCGCGATCGCGACCGCATCCTCGGCGGTGGTCGGCAGGTTCGGGAGCTGCGGCGGAGCCTCCAGATCGACCGGCGCTTCGCCGACGAGACGGATATAACCCTCGCGGCTGGCGATCAGATTGGCTTCGGCAGTGCGCAGGTCGCCTTCCGCCAGCGCGAGCCGGGCTTCGGATTGCGCAACGTCGGTGCGCGTCAGGTCGCCGATCTCGAACCGGTCGCTCGTCGCCTGGAGGTTGGTGCGCAGGACCGAGACATTCTTCTGGTTGAGCTGGACGATCGCCTGGTCGCGGATGACGTCCATATAGGCGCCGACGACTTGCGAGAAAATGCTCGCCTCGGTCGCACGAAGGTCGGCCTGCCCCGCCTCGACGCGAAATCTGGCGGCGCGCACCGCGTTGCGCACCGCTCCGCCCTGATACAGCGGCACGGTCAGCTGGCCGCCCGCGCTCAGCGAGCGCGCGGGTGCGTTGAAGCTGTTGCCGGGGACGATGATATTTTCGTCATAACTGCCCTGCGTGCCGATATCGGGCAGCCCGTAGCTTTTCTGGATCGGGACATTTTCATCGTTCGCCCGCTGACCCGCGCGCGCCGCGGTCAGCGTCGGGTTGTTTTCATAGGCCTTGGCAAGCGCACCCTGCAACGTTTCCGCATGCGCCGCCATCGGCAGCAGCAACGCTCCCGCCGCAAAACCAGCCAGCCAGCGGGCACGACGAAGAGTCTGTTTCTTATCGGTATCGATCATCGTGGTGTCAGCCTGAAACAAGGAGGGATGGGCCTTTAGAACCGGAAACCTGCCGGGGCGGCAAAGCCGGGCAGGGGGGCAACGTCCATGTCGGCGAAGCTGCGCAGGGCGACGGTGCCGCCCGCCTTCACGCCTTCGACCAGTCGGGTCACTGCACCTTCGCGCCGCGCTGCAACCAGCCGACCGCCGTCGGCCAGCTGCGCGACCAGCGCGTCGGGCAGCGTTTCGATCGCGCCCTCGATGATGATGCGGTCGAACGGGGCGGCATTGGGCGCCCCTGCGTTCAGCGGGCCTTCGACCCAGCGGATGCTGTCGTTCAGGGTGGCGGCCTGCGCCGCGGCCATCAGATCGCCCGCTTCCTCGACCGCGGTCACGTCGGCGCCGAGCCGCGCGAGCAATGCGGCGGTGTAGCCCGTCGCGCTGCCGATCAGCAGCACGCGCATTGCGGGACGGATCGCCGCGGCGACGATCATCCGGCCGGTCACGAGCGGTGCATTGAGCGCGCGGCCGTGGCCGAGCGCGATCGCGCGGTCCATATAGGCGACGCCGCCCATTGCAGCCGGGACATGCGCCTCGCGCGCGACGGCGGCCATCGCGCCGACCACCGCCGGGTCGATGACGTCGTTCGTCCTCAGCTGGCTATCGATCATGGCGGAGCGCATCTCCGCCGCCGTGATTTCGCTAAACTTCGTCGCCATCAGCGTTTTCCGATTCTTTGGGTAGGAACCTTTGCGGAGCAGCTCTAGCCGAAGCAATGCTGTATTGCAATAGTAATACAGCCCCGCAGCCGCATCGCCGCCGCGCATAGCTGTCAACGCCGATGGCGCCAACCCTCATCGCGCGGTTCGGGGTGCCCGGCGGCGCGGTTCCGGCGAATCCTTGACAAGGCCGCGAAACCCCCTCACTAGCGGCGCCGTTCCACACCCGGTCGGCCCGCGAACCCGCGGCCCGGCATTCGGCATGAGGCCCGATGGCGGAGTGGTGACGCAGCGGACTGCAAATCCGCGCACGCCGGTTCGATTCCGGCTCGGGCCTCCAATATCCCGATCCCGTTCATGATCCTCGTCGGGGCAGGTGCCGCCCGGCCACGCACGGCGTGGATGCTCCCGCGATGCGACAGGATATGCTAAGCGATCCGCGGCCGCAGAGGAGAATGAATATGGCGCACGGGACAGCCCGTATCGGCAACGATCATTATCGTACCGAAATCACGGTCAGCGGCCACGCGCTGGTCGCCGACGAAGGGGCCGGGCTGGGTGGGCAGAATAGCGGCCCCGCGCCTTATGACCTGTTGCTCGCCAGCCTTGGCGCCTGCACCGCGATCACGCTGCGCATGTATGCCGACCGCAAAGGGTGGCCGATGGCATCGGTCGAAGTCGGCTTGCGTCTGCAAAATGCCGACGGGCTGCGGATCGACCGTGTGCTGACGATCGCTGGACTGGACGACGAACAGCGGGCGCGGATGGCCGATATTGCCGAGCGAACGCCGGTGACCCTGACGCTGAAGGGCGGGCTGCCGATCGACACGCGGCTCGGCTGACCGCACG
>Ga0155548_115_pt3 | contig 54372 bp, 50 predicted proteins | sample RifCSPhighO2_12_FD_107205 | JGI IMG/M metagenome (GOLD analysis project Ga0155548, IMG submission 107205) | Sphingopyxis sp. RIFCSPHIGHO2_12_FULL_65_19
GGTGATCGACCAGGCCACATCGTCGCCGCGCTGGGCCAGGTCGACCGCGCTGGGCGGTGGCGGGATCGACGCGGCGGCGGCGGGGACGAACAGGAGCGACGCAATGCCGGCAAAGCGGGCGTGAATGGCTTTGATCTTCATGTCGCTTTCGTAACGAACCGGCCCTGCCGTGCAAGCCTCGATTGCCGCGCCATCGCCCCCGCGATTGCCAAGCCCGTCCCCATTCGCTAACCGGCGCGCAACTCAAACTCTCCCGGCCGCGCGCGCGGCCCAGCCCATACCGGAGCATATTCCATGGCCGCCCAATATAGTTTCGTGATGAAGGGTCTGAACAAGACCTATCCCGGCGCGCAAAAGCCGACGCTCAAGGATCTGAGCCTGCAATTCTACCCCGATGCCAAGATCGGCATCGTCGGCCCGAACGGCACGGGTAAGTCGACACTGATGAAAATCATGGCGGGCATCGACACCGAATTTACCGGCGAAGCATGGCCGGGCGAGGGGATCACGGTCGGTTATCTGGCTCAGGAGCCCGAGCTCGATCCGACCAAGACGGTCAAGGAAAATGTCATGGACGGCGTCCGCCCGGTCGCCGACATGATGGAACGGTTCAACGAAATCAGCACGCTGATGGCCGACCCGCCCGCCGACGCCGATTTCGACGCACTGATGGAAGAAATGGGCTCGCTTCAGGAAAAGATCGACGCGGTCGACGGCTGGACGCTCGACAACCAGCTCGAAATCGCGATGGAGGCCCTTCGCTGCCCGCCGGGCGACTGGAGCGTCGAAAATCTGTCGGGCGGTGAAAAGCGCCGCATTGCGCTCACCCGCCTGTTGCTCGAAAAGCCCTCGATCCTGCTGCTCGACGAACCGACCAACCATTTGGACGCCGAAAGCGTCGCATGGCTGGAAAAGCATCTGGTCGACTATCCGGGTAACGTCATCCTCGTCACCCACGATCGCTACTTCCTCGACAATGTCGTGAACTGGATCCTCGAACTCGATCGCGGTCGCTATTTCGTCTATGAAGGCAATTATTCGACCTACCTCGAAAAGAAGGGCAAGCGCCTCGAGCAGGAAGCGCGCGAGGATGCCGGTCGCCAGAAGGCGATCAAGGACGAACTGGAGTGGATCCGGCAATCACCCAAAGCGCGGCAGGCCAAGTCGAAGGCGCGTATCAAGAGCTTTGACCAGCTGGTCGAGGCGCAAGAAAAGCGCATTCCCGGCAAGGCGCAGATCGTTATCCAGGTGCCCGAGCGCCTGGGCGGCAAGGTCATCGAGGTCGAAGGCATCTCCAAGGCCTATGGCGACAAGCTGTTGTTTGAAAACCTCAGCTTCTCGCTGCCGCCCGGCGGCATCGTCGGGGTGATCGGCCCCAACGGCGCAGGTAAGTCGACGCTGTTCAAGCTGATCACGGGGCAGGAAACCCCCGACGCGGGCACGGTGACGATCGGCGATACCGTCCGCCTCGGCTTCGTCGACCAGAGCCGCGACGACCTGAAACCCGACAATAATGTCTGGCAGGAAATCTCCGGCGGGCACGAGCTGATGAATATCGGCAAGCACGAGATGCAGACACGCGCCTATGTCGGGGCCTTCAACTTCAAGGGCGTCGACCAGCAGAAAAAGGTCGGCCAGCTGTCAGGCGGCGAGCGCAACCGCGTCCATATGGCGAAGATGCTGAAACAGGGCGGCAACGTCCTGCTGCTCGACGAACCGACCAACGACCTTGACACCGAAACGCTGGCGGCGCTCGAAGAGGCGCTCGAAAATTTCGCGGGCTGCGCGGTGGTGATCAGCCACGATCGCTTTTTCCTCGATCGCCTCGCGACGCATATCCTGGCGTTCGAGGGCGACAGCCATGTCGAATGGTTCGAGGGTAATTTCGAGTCTTACGAAGAGGACAAGATTCGCCGCCTCGGCGACGACGCAACGCGCCCGCATGCGACGTCGTACAAGAAATTGACACGCTGATCACGATGGGGGAGGGGCAGCTGCCGATCTCGTCGAGCGCGATCCGTCTGGACGCGGAGGCGCTCAATGCCTTTATGGCCGAGGCTTTTCCCCAGTCGGCGCCCGGATCGCGCGGGCATGTCGTGTCGGCCGCACCGGGCCATATCCGCGCGCGGCTCGACCCCACCGACAAGGCGCTGCGCCCCGGCGGCCTGATTTCCGGCCCGACGCAGATGGGGTTTGCCGACATGGCGGCCTATGCGCTCGTCCTCGCGCACATCGGCCCGGTCGCGATGGCGGTGACCAGCGCGCTCAACTACCAGTTCCTGCGCCCGTGCCGGCCGGGGCCGATGTTCGCCGACGCGCACATGCTGCGGCTCGGCAAAAGGCTGGCCGTCATGGACGTCCGCATCTGGACCGACGATGCCGACAAGCCTGTTGGTCAGGCGAATGTGACCTACGCGATTCCGTAGGGGCCGGAGCGAGCGCGTCAGCGGCTTTCGGCCGGACGACGACATCCATCGGCCGGTCAGGCGGTGGGAGCAAAATCGCCGGTCGCGTCGTCCATCAGGTGCAGCACCCCGTCGCTGATCGCGAAAAAGGCACCGCGAAGTGTCAGCGTTCCGCGCCGCTCCTTTTCCTGAATGCAGGGAAAGGTCCTGAGATTGTCGATGCTGACGCGAACGGCCGCCATTTCCATCGCGCGCCCCGCCTCACGATTGTCGATATCGGCATGGGTGCTGCGGATCTTTTCGCTCGCGTCGTCGAGCATGGCGATCCAGTCCGCGATGAAGCCTCCGCGTCCAGGCTCGGCACCCTCCATCGATTTGTGAAGCGCGGCATGGCAGCCGCCGCAGAGGCCGTGGCCCATCACGACGATTTCCTCGACCTTGAGGAACTGGACGGCGAATTCGAGCGCGGCGGAGACGCCGTGGCGGCCCGGTGTCGTCTCAAACGGCGGCACCAGCGCAGCGACGTTGCGAACGACAAAGATTTCGCCCGGATTGGTATCGAAAATCTGCGACGGTTCGACGCGGCTATCCGAACAGGCGATGACCATGACCTTGGGCGATTGCCCCTCGGCCAATTCGTCCCAACGGTCGCGTTGCTGCTGCCAGCCGCCGTTACGGAAACGACCATAACCATCGATCATATCTGCAAAGTGAGTCATGCAGGCCCCTTAGCATAGGTAGAGAGGTTGAGAAGAGGCGCGTGCACGACTATGTGGGCGGCATGAACGCTCCCGCCCAGCCCCAACCCGACGCCGCGACCACCCCGAGCCAGCGGGCACGCAAGCCCGACTGGATTCGCGTCAAGGCGCCGACCAGCCCCGGTTATGCCGAAACGCGCAAGCTGATGCGCGAGCTGAACCTGCATACCGTGTGCGAAGAAGCAGCGTGCCCGAACATCGGCGAGTGCTGGACGAAAAAGCACGCAACGGTGATGATCCTCGGCGACACCTGCACGCGCGCCTGCGCTTTCTGCAACGTCAAGACCGGGATGCCGCGTCCGGTCGACCTGCTGGAACCGGAGCATACCGCGATTGCCGCGGCGAAGATGGGGCTAAGCCATATCGTCATCACATCGGTCGACCGTGACGACCTGCCCGATGGCGGGGCAAGCCAGTTCGTGAAGGTCATCAAGGCTCTGCGCCGCGAAACGCCGCAGACCACAATCGAGATCCTGACCCCTGACTTTCGCAACAAGCCCGAAAGCGCGGTCGCCGCGATCGTCGATGCGCGGCCCGACGTTTATAACCACAATCTCGAAACCGTCCCGCGGCTCTATCCGACGATCCGCCCCGGCGCGCGCTATTATGCGTCGCTGCGCTTGCTCGAAAGCGTCAAGCGCCGCGATCCGTCGATCTTTACCAAATCGGGCGTCATGCTCGGGCTTGGCGAGGAGCGGATGGAGGTCCACCAGGTGATGGACGACATGCGCAGCGCCGACATCGACTTCATGACGATGGGCCAATATCTCCAGCCGACGCCGAAACATGCGAAGGTGATCGATTTTGTGACGCCGCAGGCGTTCGACGCCTATGCGCAGATCGCGCGCGCCAAGGGCTTCCTGCAAGTCGCATCGTCGCCGCTCACCCGGTCGAGCTATCACGCTGGCGATGATTTCGAGCGGATGCGCGCCGCGCGCGAAGCGCAGCTGGCGCGCGTCAAGGCGGACTGACCAGCCTTTGCCCCGGCATCATGAAACCCGCGTCCTGCCGTATAGCGACGAGCAGATGTTCGCGCTGGTCACCGATATCGAGCGATATCCGCAGTTCCTGCCATGGGTGATTGCGCTGCGCGTGCGCAGCAACAGCGAGCATGAGGCCGTTGCCGACATGATCGTCGGTTTCAAGGGCCTGCGCGAAAGCTTTTCCTGCCGCGTCCACAAACAACGGCCGCACGAGGTCATCGTCAGCTACATCGACGGACCGATGAAGCACCTGAGCAACGAGTGGCATTTCCAGCCCGCCGACGGCGGAGGTTGCCGCGTCGATTTCCTTGTCGATTTCTCGTTCCGTAGCCGGGTGTTCGAGACGCTCGCCGGACAGATGTTCGACAAGGCGCTGCGAAAGATGATCGCCGCGTTCGAGACGCGCGCCGACGAGCTTTACGGGGCGGGGAGGGCGACGTCTTCCGACGGCCGCAATTCGTCCCTGTCCGGCTGAAGCAGGTCTAGCGCAAACAGGGTCGCCGCATGGCGGATCGCCGCGCGATCGGTCGATGCGAACTGCACGCGCTGGGTGAAATAATCGTCGGGGTCCTGGCCGCGCCGGGCGCGGGCGAACACGACCAGGCCGACGGGCTTTTTTTCCGATCCGCCGCCCGGTCCGGCGATCCCGGTGATCGCGACCGCGACATCGGCATCGCTGTTCGCAAGCGTGCCCGCGGCCATCGCCCATGCGGTCGCGAGCGACACTTCGCCAAAGGTTTCGATGATTTCGCTGCTGACGTCGAGCTGTGTCTGTTTGGCGTGCGCCGAATAGGTGATGAACCCGGCAGAGAAGACATCCGAACTGCCGGCAATATCGGTCAGCGCGGCGCTCACCATGCCGCCGGTGCAGCTTTCGGCGACGGCCAGTTTGCGGCCGACGGCGCGGTTGCTAGCCAAGACATTGGCGGCAAGCTCGTCGCGCGCCACTAGGCGCGATTCAGCGTCGGTCAGCACGGTGTCAATTCTCCGGAAGTTGCAGGGTTGCCGCCGCCTGCGCTGCGATCCCTTCGCGGCGGCCGGTAAAGCCCAGCCGCTCGGTCGTTGTGGCCTTCACACTAACCCGTTCGAGCGGAATCGCAAGGATTTCGGCAATGCGCGCCCGCATCGCGGCGCGGTGCGGGCCGATCTTCGGGGCCTCGGCGATAATGGTCAGGTCGACATGATCGATGCGGCCGCCGCGCGCCGACACGCGCTCGGCCGCGAAAGCGAGGAAGCGGTGCGAAGCGGCGCCGCGCCATTGCGGATCGCTCGGCGGAAAATGATCGCCAATATCGCCGTCGGCGAGCGCGCCAAGGATCGCATCGGTGAGCGCGTGAAGTCCGACGTCGGCATCGCTGTGCCCTTCAAGTCCATGACTATGCGCGATTTCTATCCCGCCGATCCACAGCGACTTGTCGGCCACCAGGCGGTGAACATCATATCCCATCCCGACCGCAGTGCGTGTCATTCGATTGATCCCCAGCAAGCCGTTCAGGATTGCCATATCCTCGGCATATGTCAGTTTATGAAGGCGGGCGTCGCCCGCCACCGCAACGACCGGCAGGCCAAGCCGCCGGACCAGTTGCGCATCGTCGGTTGCCGTCGTCTCGGCGGCATTGGCGTGGGCAGCGCGCAAGGCGCCAAGCCGAAACGCCTGCGGCGTCTGAACCCGCGCTAGCGCGCTGCGATCGACAATCTCGCCCGCCCGGTCGGCGTCTTGTTCGACCAGTGTGTCGGGGACCGGGAGCGTGGGAATCGCCGCGTCCGCGGTGCCGAGCGCAGCGAGCAAACGGTCGATGACGTCTGCGGTGACGCCCGGCCGCGCTGCGTCATGGACCAGCACGAGGCTTTCATCATCCCAGCCGGCCAGTGCGATGAGCGCATTTCCGACCGATTGTTGGCGTTCGACGCCAGGATTGGCAGCAGTCCAGGCATCCGGCAGGGCGTCGATGGCCGTCAAGACGTCACCATTTGCGACCAGCACGCCGCCGCCGATTGCCGGATGCCCGGCAAAGGCGTCAAGGCTCCAGCGCAGGACGGGCTTGCCGCCCAGCGCCGCCATCTGTTTGGGGACGCCAAGACCCGCGCGCGTCCCTTGGCCGCCCGCGAGCAGCACGACCGCGACGCGCGGCGAAGGAGAGGGAGCGAGATCATTCATCATCCGCGCGGTTAGCGCAGCCGCGGCTTGCGGGAAAGCCGCTTAGCGTGTAGGGGCGCTGCTTATTTTTTAGGCAATCGACGAAGGCTTCGCCATGGCGCCGCTGCGGCCCATCCAGATCGGCAACATCACCATCGCGGACCCCGTGATCCTCGCGCCGATGACGGGCGTCAGCGATCTGCCGTTCCGCAAGCTTGTCCGCTTCTATGGCTCGGGGCTCAACGTCACCGAAATGATCGCCAGTCAGGCGGCGATCCGCGAGACGCGCCAATCGATCCAGAAAGCGGCATGGGACCCGGTCGAGGAGCCGGTTTCGATGCAGCTTGTCGGCTGCACCCCCTATGAAATGGGCGAAGCGGCGAAACTCAACGAGGATCGCGGCGCGGCGATTATCGACATCAACATGGGCTGCCCGGTTCGCAAGGTTACCAATGGCGACGCCGGTTCGGCGTTGATGCGCGACCTGAAGCTTGCTGCGGCGTTGATCGACAGCTGCGTCAAGGCGGTGTCGGTGCCGGTGACGGTCAAGATGCGCATGGGCTGGTGCCACGACAGCCTGAATGCGCCGGAACTTGCCCATATTGCCGAGGATCTTGGCGCAAAGCTTGTCACCGTCCATGGGCGGACCCGCAACCAGATGTACCGGGGAGAGGCCGACTGGGGCTTTGTCCGCCGCGTCAAGGACGCGGTGTCGATCCCCGTCATCGTCAACGGCGATATCTGCTCGGCCGCCGATGCGCGCACTGCATTGGCGCAAAGCGGCGCCGATGGTGTGATGATCGGCCGCGGCGCGTACGGCCGCCCCTGGCTGTTGGGGCAGGTGATGGCGGCGCTGCGCGGCGAGCCCGAACATCCCGATCCCGGGATCGACGAACAATATGACGTCATTACATCGCACTACCGCGCGATGATCGACCATTATGGCGAAGTGACCGGCGTCAACATGGCGCGCAAGCATCTGGGTTGGTACGTCAAGGGCCTGCACGGGTCGGCCGAGTTCCGCAACAAGGTGAACCAGATCCCCGACAGCAAGGGCGTGCTCGACGCGCTCGAAGCCTTTTACGGCCCGCATCTCGGCAAGGGGCATCTTGTCAGGGCGGCCGCGTGACCGCGCTCACGTCGAGCATCCCCAGCTTCGACCATGATGAACTGATCCAGTCGCATCCCGTTCCCACGCTGCTGATCGATGGCGGCGGGGTGGTGCTGTTCGTCAATGCCGCTGCCGAACAGCTTTGCAACGTCAGCCGGTCGTCGATGGTCGGGCGTGTCATCTATGACGTCATCCAGATGGACCGCAGCTATCGCCAGCGGATGAATGATGCGTCGACCGCCGCGCTGTTTGCCCACCGGGCCGAAATTTCGGTCGGCGGGCGCAAATCGATCTACGTCGATATGCAGATGGTTCCTTACGCGCACAGCGGCCACCGTATCCTCGCGCTCGTACCTTCGCAAAGCGATGCCGAGTTGATGGGCGGGGCGATCGGACGATCGGGCCGGGCAGCCGGGGCGGCGGCGTCGATGCTGGCCCATGAGATCAAGAATCCGCTGGCGGGTATCAAGGGCGCCGCGCAGCTGCTGGCGCGCAAGACCGACGCCGGGGGCGAGCGTTTCACGACGCTGATCTGTGCCGAAGTCGACAGGATTGCGACGCTGATCGACCAGATGGAGCATTTTTCACGCGGCCAGCCGATCGCTTGCGGTCCGATCAACCTTTACCAGCCGATCCATCAGGCGATGGAAACCGCGCGGGCGCGCCAGTTCCAGGGGGTCCGCTTCGCCGAAGATTTCGACCCGTCGCTGCCGCTCGTGCACGGGAACCATGACGCCATGGTTCAGATTTTGCTCAACCTGTTGACCAATGGTTGCGAAGCGCTGGGCGGACGCGACGATGGCGTCGTCCGGTTGACCACCGCATTCCGGCATGGCCTGTCGATCGACAATGGCGACGGGCGCGGCCGCATCGCGCTGCCCATCGAGGTCAGCGTCAGCGACAATGGTCCGGGCGTTCCCGCCGATATCCGCGGCGACCTGTTCGACCCGTTCGTCACGACCAAGCGCGAGGGGCGCGGCCTGGGCCTTGCGCTCGTCGCCAAGCTGGCCCGCGACATGGGCGGCACCGTCCAGCATATGCGCGACGGTGAATGGACGCGCTTTCGCGTCCACCTCCCGGTCGCGCAAGGAGGGCGATCCGCATGAGCAAGGGCAAGACCATCCTGCTGGTCGAGGACGATCCGGCGATCGCCATGATCATCCGCGAGACGCTGGTGGGCGAATGCGGCCTGTTCGTATCGGTGGGCAGCCTGGCCGAACGCAATGCGTGGCTGGCCGACCATCGGCCCGACCTGATCATCACCGACGTCGTCCTGCCCGATGGCGACGGGATCGATTCGCTGTCGGGCGCCGCGGTCGATGTCGCGACGCCGGTCATCGTGTTGTCGGCGCAGAATACGCTCGACACCGCGGTGCGCGCGACGGGGATCGGCAGCTACGACTATCTACCCAAGCCCTTCGATCTCGACGAACTGACCGCCAGTGTCCGCGCCGCCCTGCAACGCCGCGCCGAACCGTCGGCGCGCGACGCGGCGGCGCCCGCGGACAGCCATGGCCTCGTCGGCCGGGCCCCGGCGATGCAGGCGGTGTACCGCACCATCGCGCGGCTCGCGTCGAACGATCTTGCGGTGCTGATCCTGGGCGAATCAGGAACCGGCAAGGAAGTCGTCGCGCGCGCGATCCACGCGACCGGGCTGCGGCGCGGTGGGCCGTTCGTCGCGATCAACATGGCCGCCATCCCGCGCGAATTGATCGAAGCCGAGCTGTTCGGGCATGAAAAGGGTGCCTTTACCGGCGCACACAGCCGCAACGCAGGTCGTTTTGAACAGGCCGCTGGCGGCACCCTGTTCCTCGACGAAATCGGCGATATGCCGCTGGAGGCGCAGACGCGGCTGCTGCGCGTGCTGCAAAGCAACGAATATTCGACCGTCGGCGGCAACCAGGCCTTACGCGCCGATGTGCGCGTCATCGCCGCGACGCACCGCGACATGCGCACGCTCGTCGCCGATGGCCGGTTCCGCGAGGATCTGTTCTACCGGCTCAACGTCATCCCCGTGACCTTGCCGCCGCTCCGCGACCGGCGCAGCGACATTGCCGCGCTCGTTCGCCATTTCGTCGACGCCGGGCGCAGTTCGGGCCTGCCCGACCGGCAGTTCGCTCCCGCCGCGATGCAATGGCTCGAACGCTACGACTGGCCGGGGAATGTGCGCGAACTGGGCAATGTGGTGCAGCGGCTCGCGGTGCTTTCGCGCGACACCGTCGTCACCGTCCGCGACGTCGAAACGGTACTCCACGAAAATGGCGAAGGCGGGGGCGCGGTCGAGCCAGCGGCGCTGATCGCCCGCGCGGTCGACGACTGGGCGCGCGAACAGATGGCGGATGCGGGCAGCGACGGCGAAATCCACGCGCAGCTCGAAGCGATTGTCGAAGCCGCACTTTTCCGCCGCGTCCTGCGCGACGTGCGCGGCAACCAGCTCGAAGCGGCGCGCCGGCTGGGGATCAATCGCAACACGCTGCGCAAGCGGTTGGGGCAACTCGATATCGACCCCGCGCATCCCTGAGACGCATCGATAGTCGCGAAATCGGGGCAATTGGGCGACACGCGATCAGATTGTGTGTTTTCTATGCAACAGGATTGTCGTATCGCAGCAACAATGGCGCAATCGTCCTCTCTAACCTTCGATATGGATTCTGAGGGCGAGGAAGTGCGTTCGGGTATCTGGCGCTTCGCAGCGCCCGAATATTACACGTTGGCGGTCATCATCAGCGTTGCGATCGCGACCTATATCTTCGTCACCGGCGATGCGCAGAGCGAGCGATTGCTGACCCCGGCGCTGGTGGCGACGATCATGGTCGCCAACCTTGTCCCCGCCATGACGCTGATCGTGCTGGTCGGCAGCCGCGTGGCGCGCGCGCGCGCGGTGCATTCGATGGCGGGCGGGCGAGGGCGCCTGCACGTCCGGCTGGTCGCGCTTTTCTCGTTGATTGCTGCCGCGCCGACGCTGCTCGTCGTGATTTTTGCCTCGCTGCTTTTCCAATATGGCGTCGATTTCTGGTTTTCCGACCGGTCGCGCGGGATGTTCGAGAACGCCGCAAGCCTGGCCGAGGGCTATTATCAGGACAATCAGCGCGAGGTGGGGGCCAACACGGCAAAAATGGCCGAAGATTTGGGCAATCTTCTGTCGAGAACGCGGATCGACGACCCCAACTTCTCCAACTATTATTTGCAGCAGGTCGTCGTTCGCAACCTCAATGAATCGGCGATTATCGAGATCGGGAACGACGGGATCGCGCGCACCGCGGCGATGATCGACCCGGATAACCGCGCGGCGGAAAACCGCCTGTCGCCCGATATGGTGAAGCGGCTCGATGCAGGCGAAGACGTCGTCGTGATTGTGCGGCCCGACCGGATCGAGGCGGCCACACGCCTTCCGGGACAGCGCCGCGCCTATGTCTACGCCTCGCGCGATGGCAATGTCCCCGCGTTCAAGCAATCCGAACGCGCCCGAACCGTGCTCGCTGACTATAACGGCCTGTTTGAACGGTCACAGCTGCTGCAACTGCAATTCAACGGCGCGCTCTATCTTGGATCGCTGTTGCTGCTTGGGCTCGCGGTGATCGCCGCGATCGTCGTCGCCGATCGTATCGTGCGCCCCCTGGGGACGTTGATCGAGGCGACGCGAACGGCCGCAGAAGGCGATTTGTCGGTGCGCGTCACACCGCCGCTTCGCGATGACGAAATCGCGGTGCTGACGCGCGCGTTCAACCGCATGACCGAACAGTTGGAGCGTCAGACGGGCACGCTGGTCAGCGTCAACGAACAGCTGGAAACGCGGCGCAGCTTTATCGAAGCCGTGCTCAGCGGCGTGTCGTCGGCCGTGGTGTCGGTGGATGCCGACCACCGCATCCTGCTTGCCAATGCCGCGGCCGAGCGCCTGATCTGCCAGTCGGCCGAATGCCTGACCGGACGCCCGCTGGCGGATGTTGCGCCCGAACTGGCACGCTTGCTTTCGGGGGACGAGCGCGAAGGCATCGTCCAGCTTGCGCGCAGCGATGCCGAGCCCGCAACGCTTGCCGCCAAGGCCGTCGCGCAGGGGGATGGTTATGTTCTGAGTTTCGAGGACATCACCCAGCAATTGCTCGACCAGCGCCGCGCGGCCTGGTCCGACGTCGCACGGCGCATCGCGCACGAAATCAAGAATCCGCTGACCCCGATCCAGCTTGCGGCGGAGCGCCTCCAGCGGCGCTTCGGCGACAAGGTCGAGGGCGACGCGGCGACCTTTCGCAAGCTGACCGACACGGTGATCCGGCAGGTCCACGACATGCGGCGCATGGTGGACGAATTTTCAAGCTTTGCGCGGATGCCGAAACCGACGTTCGGCGTCGAGGACATCCGCGATATCCTGCGCCAGGCGGTGTTCCTGTTCGAGGTCGCCAAGCCCGATATCGCCTTTTCGGTCCACACGCCGAGCGAGATCGAACCGCTCGTATGCGATCGCCGCCTGTTGTCGCAAGCGCTGACCAACATAGTCAAGAATGCAGTCGAAGCAATTGAAGAGAAATTCAAAAATCCAGACGTGGTGGCGACGGGGCATATCGCGGCCGACCTTCAGATCGGGGCCGACGGGGTGATCGTCATCCGCGTTACCGACGACGGGATCGGCTTGCCCGAAGCGCGCGATGCGATCGCCGAACCCTATATGACGACACGGCAGGGCGGAACGGGTCTGGGCCTCGCGATCGTCAAGAAGATCGTCGAGCAACATTATGGCGAACTGGAATTTTCCGATAATCCGGCGGGGCAGGGGACGTGCGTTACGCTGACCCTGCACCCCGACCGCCTGCGGCCGCTGGTCGGTCAGGGCGGGGATGGCAGCATGGGGCAGGCAGAATCGGTTCCGGGACGTATGCGGAACCGACAGGACAGAGAAGATCATGGCGCTTGATATTTTGATCGTCGACGACGAACGCGACATTTGCGAGCTCGTTGCCGGCGTCATGGAAGACGAAGGTTATGAGGCGCGAACCGCCTCCGACAGCGACTCGGCGCTGGAAGCGATCCGCCAGCGGCGACCCTCGCTGGCGCTGATCGACGTGTGGTTGCAGGGGTCGCGGCTCGATGGGCTGGGGCTGGTCGAGGCGATCAAGGCGTTCGACCCGACGCTCCCGATCATCGTCATTTCGGGCCATGGCGGGCTCGACACAGCCGTTGCTGCGATCCGCCGCGGCGCGTTCGACTTCATCGAAAAGCCGTTCGAGGCGTCGCGCCTGTTGCACCTGGTCGAACGCGCGACCGAAAGCGAACGGTTGAAATTTGAATATGAGCAGCTTCGCGAAAAAGCGGGACCATCGGACGAACTGACCGGGACAAGCGCCGCCATCAACAATGTTCGCGCGACGTTGAAGCGTGTGGCGGGGACGGGGAGCCGCGTGTTGATCACGGGCGCGCCGGGCGTCGGCAAGGAAGTCGCGGCGCGCGTGCTGCACGGTTGGAGCGGGCGCCACACCGCGCCCTTCCGGGTCATTTCGTCGGCGCGCATGGATCCCGAAACGGTCGAAACCGAATTATTCGGGTCCGAAGCCGAGGATGGATCGATCCGTGTCGGTCTGCTCGAACAGGCACATGGCGGCACCTTGTTCCTCGACGAGGTTGCCGACATGCCGCTCACGACGCAGGGCAAGATCCTGCGCGTCCTGACCGACCAGAGCTTCACCCGCGTTGGCGGGCGCACGATGATCCGCGTCGACGTGCGCATCATTTCGGGCTCGGCCCGCGACCTGATGACCGAAATCGCCGAAAGCCGTTTTCGCGAAGACCTCTATTACCGGCTCAACGTCGTGCCGGTGCATATTCCCCCGCTGCGCGAACGACGTGACGATATCGTGAGCCTGTGCGATCATTATATTCGCCGGTACGCGGCCGATCGCCGCGTGCCGCCGCCGGTGATCAGTTCAGAGGCGATGGCGGCGCTTCAGGCGCATGAATGGCCGGGCAATGTGCGCGAGCTTCGCAATGTCATCGAACGGGTGATGATCCTGGCGCCGAGCGACCGACTGAGCCGCATCGACGCCGATATGCTGCCGTCGGAACTGGTTCGCGGGGGAACCGACATCCTGCCCAATTCGGAATCGATCACCGCCATCCCGCTGAAGGAAGCGCGCGAAAATTTCGAGCGGGAATATCTGCGTATCCAGATCAATCGCTTTTCCGGCAATATTTCGCGGACAGCGACCTTTATCGGCATGGAACGCTCCGCCTTGCACCGCAAACTGAAACTTTTGGGGCTGACAGAGAGTTCGGAGGGCGAGGGATAGCCGGCATTGATCGGGGTTCTTCGCCAAGGAGGTCGTTTCCATACAATTCCGGCGCTGAATGCGGTTTCCACTTTTTGGGCGAGTGCTCTGGACCTTCCCCATGCTTTGCCGCATATTGGCAGGTGAAGAAGGTCTTTTTGAGCCGGAACACCGGCACCTTACCCGCGGTTTGACCGCCAAAAACAGGAGGCAAATGTGTCCGATAAAAACCAGAATCTCCAGGATATTTTCCTCAACGCCCTCCGCCGCAGCAAGACCCCGGTAACCATGTTCCTGGTCAAGGGCGTCAAATTGCAGGGCATCATCACCTGGTTCGACAATTTCTCTTTGCTGCTGCGCCGGGACGGGCAGTCGCAGCTTGTTTACAAGCATGCGATTTCGACTGTCATGCCATCGCATGATTTCGATCTGTCGCTGCTGGGCGACAATTTGCGCGAAGCGCCCGCTGGCAAGGGCAAGGCGCTTCAGGACGTGTTCCTGAACGCCGTTCGCCGGTCGGACGAATCGGTGACCATGTTCCTGGTCAACGGCGTGATGCTTCAGGGCGATATCGTGGCATTCGACCTGTTCTGCATGTTGCTCGAACGCGAGCGGCAAGTGCAGCTGGTTTACAAGCACGCGATTTCGACCGTTCAGCCGAACGGGCCGATCAACCTGACCGACAGCGAGCCGGACGCCGAAGCGGACAACGCCTGATCGACCCGATTAACGACATCGAAGACGAGGTGACGCGCGGCGCGGCTGCGCTCATCGTCGTGCCCGAATGGCATAGCCAGCGCCTCGCGCGCGATCTTGACGCGCGCGCCGAGGAGGCGAGGGGGCTCGCGCTCGCGATCGGTCTCGATGTCGTCGCGGTGCATACGCTTCGGCTGCGCCAGACACGCGCTGCGACGTTGCTGGGGGTCGGGCAGATCGAAGCCATCGCGCCCGATATCGCGGCGAAGGCTGTCCAGCTCGTTGTCGTCGATGCGGCGCTCAGCCCGATCCAGCAACGCAATCTGGAAACCGCCTTTGGCACGAAGGTCATCGATCGCACCGGGTTGATCCTTGAAATCTTTGGCGAGCGCGCCGCGACCGCCGAAGGGCGGCTTCAGGTCGAACTGGCGCATCTCGACTATCAGGCCGGGCGGCTGGTGCGCAGCTGGACGCACCTCGAACGCCAGCGCGGTGGCTTCGGCTTTCTGGGCGGCCCCGGTGAAACGCAGATCGAGGCGGACCGGCGGATGATCCGCAACCGTATGGCGCGCATCCGGCGCAGCCTCGACGATGCGCGCCGCACACGCCAGTTGCAGCGGTCCAAGCGGCAGCGCGCACCATGGCCCGTTGTCGCGCTGGTTGGCTATACCAATGCCGGAAAGTCTACGTTTTTCAATCGATTAACGGGAAGTGACGTCATGGCGGAAGACATGCTTTTCGCCACGCTCGACCCGACGATGCGCGAGATTCGATTGCCGGGGATCGACAAGGCGATCCTGTCGGACACGGTTGGATTTGTGTCCGACCTGCCGACCGAACTCGTCGCGGCGTTTCGCGCGACGCTGGAGGAAGTCACAACCGCCGACCTGATCGTCCATGTCCGCGACATTGTTCATCCCGACAGCGATGCGCAGTATGACGATGTCCGCGCCATATTGGATTCGCTTGGCGTCAACGGAGCGCAGGACGGCGGCGAGGGCGACGCGCCGCCCGCCATCGCGCAGATCGAAATCTGGAACAAGATCGACACCGCCGACCCCGACCGGCGCGCGGATATCGAGGAAATGGCGGCGCGGCGGTCTGACGTCGCGGTCATTTCGGCGGTATCGGGTGAAGGTGTCGAGGCAGCGCGAACGCTGATGGCGACACAATTGACCGCACAACATCAGATACAGCGCATCTATCTCGATTACGCTGAAGGTGAGGCGATGGCCTGGCTTCACGCGCGCGGTGAGGTGTTGGCCGATGAGCCGTCGGGCGAGGGGCATGTGCTGACCGTACGGCTCGATCCCGCCGACCGCGCGCGGTTCGAGCGTCTATGGCCGGTTAGCGACGTTCCGACGCCTTGACCGCCAGCCAATGATCTTCCTGCGCCTGGAGTGACAGTCCGGCGAGACTGCCACCGGCTCGATCCTCCATCGCCGCAAAGCGGCGCGCGAATTTCGCATTGCCATCGCGCAGGGCGCTTTCGGCATCGACGCCCAGGTGCCGGGCATAGTTGACGACCGCGAACAGCAGGTCGCCGATTTCTTCATGGCGGTCGGCGTCAGTCGCGGCGTCGCCAACCTCGACAAGTTCTTCGGCGATCTTGTCGCGGGGGCCGTCGGCGTCGGGCCAGTCGAAACCGACGCGCGCCGCGCGCCCCTGTAGCTTTTGCGCGCGCAGTAAGGCCGGCAAGGAGGATGCGACGCCGGCGAGCGCGCCGGTCGGACCATCCGCCGCGCGCTCCGCCGCCTTGATCTGCTCCCATTGCTGGCGGACATCGTCGGTCTGGCCGTCGCCGAAAATATGCGGGTGGCGGCGCTCTATCTTGTCGCTGATCGCGTTGGCGACATCGTCGAACCCGAACAGGCCGCCATCGGCTGCAATCTGGCTGTGAAAAACGACCTGAAGCAACAGGTCGCCAAGTTCGTCGCAGATTGCGGCAGGATCGCCGCCGGCGATCGCGTCCGAAACTTCATAGGCTTCCTCGATCGTGTAGGGTGCGATCGTCGAGAAATCCTGCGCAAGATCCCATTCGCAGCCGCCGTCGGGATTCCGCAGTTGGCGCATGATTGCGAGCAGGCGATCGATGGGCGGCTGAGGATCGGTCGCAGACATATGATTATCCGATAATATATATTATGTTAAATAATGCTAAGAGGGACGAGACCCTCGCGCTATGTTACCGCCTGCCACGTTCGGATGACCAGGAACACCAATCCGAAGATCGCAACCCATGCGAGCGCCATCTTCAACCAGTCGGTCATCGGCAGCCGCCGCGCGAGCAGCGAACTGACCACCAGCGCGAAAGCGCCGACAAACCAGATGAGCTGAACGGTCGTATCCCCGGTCATAATTGCACCTCCAGCCCGTCATATCCGGGTTCGACACCCGGCGGCAATTCGGCCGCAAGGTCGTCATAATCCATCGTATTGTCCATATGCGTGATGATCGCGCGCGGATTGCCGACCTTGGCAAGGCCCTCCAGCGTCATCGCCAGATGCGGGTGCGTCGGATGCGGATAGCGACGCAGGGCGTCGATCACGAACAGATCGACGCCCTGAAAGAAATCGACCATTTCATCCGTGAACTTAGAAAAATCAGTGGCATATGCGATTTTGTGCGCACCATCGCTGAAGATCAGCCCGGTCGCCTTGATCGGCCCATGGGGCATTTCGATCGCCGACACCTCGATCGGACCGATAGACTGGTGATCGTGCAGGTCGATCGGGTCGACCGACGCCGGATAGCCTGCATTGCCGGCGAACGCATAAGTGAAACGCCATTTGAGGATGTCGAGGACATGGTCGCGCGCATAGACTGGTACCGCCGAGCGCCGCAGGTGCATGACCTGCCGCAGATCGTCGAGGCCGTGCGTATGATCGGCGTGTTCATGGGTCCAGATGACCGCATCGATGTCGCCGACACCCGCGTCGAGCAGTTGCAGGCGCATGTCGGGACTGGTGTCGACGAGGATGCGAAACCCGCCGAGCGACACCATGATCGACGCGCGGCTGCGCAAGTTGCGCGGATTGTCGGGGTCGCACTGCCCCCAGTCGTTTCCGATCCGCGGCACGCCCGACGACGTCCCGCAACCCAAGACCCGTACCTTCATTGCGCGCGTGACGTCATGGCGCCGCCTTGTTGAAAAGCGCATAGAAATTGGCGCTTGTCGCAGCCGCAAGCCCATTCTCTTCCTCGCCGCGAAGACCCGCTAGAAAGGCGAGTGTATCGGCGACAAAGGCCGGTTCGCCAGGTTTTCCGCGGTGCGGGACGGGGGCGAGGAAGGGGGAATCGGTCTCGATCAAAAGGCGGTCCTGCGGCAGCCATCTTGCGGTGGCCTGAAGGTCGGCGGCATTTTTGAAGGTCACGATGCCCGAGATCGAGATATAAAGCCCCAACTCAAGTGCCCGGCGCGCAAAATTGTCGCTCGCCGTGAAACAGTGGATGACGCCGGGGAAGATCGCCCTGCCCATCTCTTCGCCGAGCAAGGCCAGCGTGTCGTCCTCGGCATCGCGCGTGTGGACGATGATCGGTAATCCGCTTTGCTGCGACGCATGGATATGGCGGCGGAAACTGTCCTGCTGCCGTTGACGGTCGCTCTTGTTGTAATAATAGTCGAGCCCGGTTTCGCCGATACCGATCACGCGGGGATGCGCGGCGCGCGCGACCAGCTTGGCCGTGTCGACGTCGGGATGATGGTCGGCGTCGTGCGGATGGATACCGACACTGGCCCAGACGTCGCCGTTCGCCTCCGCCACCGCGAGAACGTCGTCCCACTCGGCCTCGCGCGTCGCGATGTTGAGCATCGCGGTGACGCCCTTTGCGCGCGCGCGCGCCAGAACCTCATCCTGCTGCTCGGCAAGTCCCTTGTAATTGAGGTGACAGTGCGAATCGACGAGCATCAGGCCTCCCCTTCCCCCCCAATTGCCTCGGCGGGCAGTTCGAGGCGCGGGAAAATCGGGACGGGCTGCCCGACGGTGAAGCCGCTGGCTACCAGCTGGGCGAACCAGTCCTCGTCGGCAAGCGCCGCAAAATCACGCGCGTCGCCCGCGATCCCCATCTGGTCGAGCAACGCGTCGGCAGCCGCAGGCACGACCGGCCGAATGGCGATCGCCAGGGTGCGGACCGCCTGGAACAAGGTCATCAGGACAGCGCGCATACGCTCGGGATCGGTTTTGCGCAGGGCCCAGGGCGCCTGCGTGTCAACATATTGATTGCAGGCGAAAACGGCGCGAATCCAATCCTCGATGCCGATCGAAAAAGCGAGTTGGTCGAACTCGCGCGGCAGGCGGACGGCCGCCATCTCGGCGATGTCCGCCAGCAGGTCGATATCGTCCTGCGCGGCCGCATAGTCCGAGGAAATAACCCCATCCAAATTCTTGAAAATCATCGACAAACTGCGCTGCGCTAGATTGCCGAAACTGTTCGCGAGATCGGCGTTGGCGGTGCGCACGATCGCCTCGGCCGAATAGGTGCCGTCCTGTCCGAAGCTGACTTCGCGAAGCAGATAGTAACGCAGCGCGTCGACCCCGAACTGGTCGGCAAGCGCCATCGGGTCGACGACATTGCCCAGCGACTTCGACATCTTTTCCCCGCGGTTGAGCAGGAAGCCGTGGCCGAACACCTGTTGCGGCAGCGGCAGTTTGGCGCTCATCAGGAAGGCCGGCCAGTAAACCGTATGAAAACGCACGATATCCTTGCCGATCATATGGATGTTCGCGGGCCAGAATTTGCCGAAATCGCCGTCGGGATCGGGATAGCCCAATCCTGAAAGATAGGTGGTCAGGGCGTCGACCCATACATACATCACATGGCCCGGCGACCCCGGCACCGGCACGCCCCAGTCGAAGCTGGTGCGCGAGACGCTGAGATCCTTGAGCCCCCCCTCGACGAAGCGCAGCACCTCGTTACGGCGGCTTTCGGGGCGGATGAAGTCGGGGTTGTCGTTGTAGAGCGCGAGGAGCCTGTCCTGATAATTGGACAGGCGAAAAAACCAGCTTTCCTCGACGGTCCATTCGACCGGCGTGCCCTGCGGCGAGAGGCGCACGCCCCCTTCCCCGTCGCCGAGTTCGCTTTCGTCGTAAAAGGCTTCGTCGCGGACCGAATACCAGCCTTCATAGCGATCGAGATACAGATCACCATTGGCCTCCATCGCCTTCCAGATCGCCTGGGACGCCGCATGATGCGCGGTATCGGATGTCCGCATGAAATTGTCGTAGCTGATATTCAGCTTGGCATACATCTCACGGAAATATCCGGACATTTCATCGGCGAGGTCGATCGTGGCGCGGCCTTGATCGCGCGCGGTCTGGAACATCTTCAGCCCATGTTCGTCGGTGCCGGTGACCAGCCGGACGTCGCGGCCGCGCGCGCGCTGGAAGCGGGCCATGACATCGGTCGCGATCGCTTCATATGCGTGGCCGATATGCGGGCGGCCATTGGGATAGCTGATCGCGGTGGTGATATAGAAGGGAGCATTATGTTCGGACATGCGCGCGCCTTAGCCGCTGGCGCGCGCAAGGGAAAGCGTCAGCGTGCCGCCCGTCCGTGGCGCGGCGCCAGGTCGGCGAGGCAATTGCCGATTTCAAAGCCGACCATGGCCCCGTCATAGGACCCGCGGATCGCGTCGCGGACGGTGCGCTGGACACGATCCCATTGCGCCAAGATCGGTGCAATCTCGGCAACCGGGCGCTCGCGGGCGAGACGGGCGAGAAGTCCAGGGACGATGTCGATGACGAGTTCCAGCCGCGCACGGTTGCTCGTCCCGCCGACCTCGCGCGCCAGCGCCTCGCGCAGCCGGTTTTCGGGGTCCCCCGATGTCGCGATGGCAAGCAGCTTCTTTTCCATCGCTGCGACGTCGCTGTCGATCAGCGCAATTGCTTTGCCCGGAACCCCGCCCGCGGCGCCAACGATCGCGCGCACATCCGCCATGTCGAGCATCGGGCGCAGTTCATGCAGCCAAGCTGTCATGACGTCATCGTTAACAGGCTGGAAACGCAGGATTCTGCAACGCGACCGGATCGTCGGTAACAGCCGTCCGGGCGAGTGGCTGATCAGCAGGAAGAGCGTTTTGGCGGGCGGCTCCTCCAGCGTTTTCAACAGCGCATTGGCGCCGTCGGTTTCAAGATCATCCACTGCATCGACGAGGATGACCCGCCATTCACCCAGGGACAGCGACAGATGCAGGCGGCGGATCATCTGGCGCACCTGTTCGATCGTGATGTTGCGTGCCAGATCCTTGGTCTTGTCCTTTGGCTGGCGTGCGAGCCGGAGGATTTCGGGATGATTGCCCGCGTCGACAAGGCGTGCGGCTGCGTCGTCGCCCCGGTCATCCAGCGTCAGCGCCCCGCCCTCGCCGCCCCGGCCATGGGTGACGAGAAAACGCGCGACATTTTCGGCAAACGCCCCCTTCCCCATTCCCTGCGGTCCAGCGAGCAGCCAGGCGTGATGAAGGCGCCCCACCTGCCAGGCGTCCATGAACGCCTTTTCGGCATCCTGATGGCCGATCATGGCAGCCATTCCGCCAGGTGGGAGAGGATGGCCGCCGTGACGTCGTCCGCTGCTGCGTCGGCATCGACAATCCGCCAGCGCGCGGGCTCTGCGGTCGCCATTTCGACGAAACGCGCGGTCAGGCGCGCCTGATAATCGGCGGGGTTGTTGCCCATGCGATCAGAGCCCCCACGCGCCGCAACACGGCGGGCCGCTTCGTCCGCGCTGACCGTCAGCAGGAAGGTGCGGTCGGGAAGCAGGCCATTCGACCCGAAATCATGGAGCGCGAGCAGGTCGGCGTCGGTGATTCCGCCGCCGCCGCCCTGATAGGCGCGGCTCGAATCGACGAAACGGTCGCAAAGCACCCACGCCCCGCGCTCGATCGCCGGACGGATCAGGCGCGCGACATGATCGGCGCGCGCCGCGGCAAACAGCAACGCCTCGCTGCGCGCGTCCCAGCGGTCGTCGCTCCCCTCCATCAACAGCGTGCGGATCGCCTCGGCGCCGACGCTGCCACCGGGTTCGCGCGTCGCGACGGTTTCGATCCCGCGCGACTGCAACACGGCGGCGAGCGCGCGGATCTGGGTCGATTTGCCGACCCCTTCGCCGCCCTCCAGCGTGACAAAGCGCCCGCGCGTCATCGCGCTAACCGGACATGTCGAGGAAGGCGGCGGCGGGCAGGCATGGTTCGGCGGTAGCGGGGCCGGCGGCCTTTGTCATCTGCGCGTCGCGGCCGTCCCGCCTTTCGGCGGCTTCGCATTCGCGACGGACGCCCCAGCGGCGCCAAACCCCCATTCCATCAGCCGCTCGGCCTCTTCGCGCCGCGCCTTCTCGCTTTTCATACCCGCGACGACGAGGACCAGGCGGCGGCCATCGCGCTTCGCCGAACCGAGGAAGCAATAGCCCGCCTCGGACGTGTGGCCTGTCTTGAGGCCGTCGGCCCCGGCGAAACGGCCGAGAATGGGATTGCGGTTCGGCTGGATGATCGGCTTGCCTTCAGGCGACTTGCCGTGCTGGAATCGCGGAATCGAAAAATAGCGCGCATAGCCGGCGGGATGGTCGCTGATCAGGCGGTCGGCGAGCAGGACCAGATCGGCGGCGCTGACCTGGGTGATGCCGCCGTCAGGCCAGCCGCTGGGCGTTCCGAAACGACTCGACGTCATGCCAATTTTGCCCGCGACGACATTCATTCTTTTAACAAAAGCGGCCTCACTGCCGTCAATGCCGACCGCCAACACCGCCGCCGCGTCGTTGCCGGACACCGTGATCAACCCTTTGAGCAGGTCGTCGACCGACACTTTCTCGTTCGGTGCCAGGAACATGGTCGAACCGCCGGTGCTGCTGTTCCATTTCTTCCACGTCGCTTCCCCGACGGTGAATTGCCTGTCGCGCGCCAATTCGCCGCTCTCGATCAGGTCGAGAACGACATAGGCCGTCATCACCTTTGCCATCGAGGCGGGGGGAAAGCGTTTTTCGGCGCCACGTGAAAAGAGGATCGCGCCCGAATCCATATCCTTCAGCATCACGATCGGCGCCTGCGTCACATAGGGTGACCGGGCAGCCGGCGCGGTCTTCGCCGCGCGGGTGTCGTTGGCGAATGCGGCGGGGCCAGCGAGGGCGAGGCTGAGGAGAGCCAGCGCCGCGAGGCTGCCTTTCGACCGCGCCCTTCCTCTCGCCATGCGCGCGCCGGTCAACGGTTGCGCTGGACCACCGCGTCGCGGAAGCCCTTGGCCTTGGCGGTCGCAAGTCCGCTGCGTGCATCGGCATCGCTGGCGAACGGCCCGATCCGCACGCGCCACAGCTGGCCGGCTTTCGTGACATGTCCGCCGACCGATTTCGCCGCGGCATTGGCACGGGCTTCGGTGCTGAATGCGCCAACCTGAACGACATATTTGCCCGATGCGACCGCCGCAGGCTTCGCCGTCGCGGCAGCGCCAGCGGTCGGCTTGGCTGGCGGCGCCACTTTGGGGGTCGGCATCACCGTTGCGGGGCTGTCGGCGATAAAGCGATCGTCGCCCGGCTTGGCGTTGGCCGATGCGATGGGCGCGGTGGCCGCGGCCGAAGCCGCAGCGGCCTTTGGAACGGGCAAGGCCTTCGCCTTGTTCCGCAAAATGGCGAGCAGCGAGTCGGGGGTCGCGATGCGTTCAGGAACCGGCTTTCCGGTGCGAAGCTGCGCGCGCTCGGCGGCGATCGGATTGGTCCGGCGGACGCGGACGGCGGAGACACCGGCGGTGAGGCCCAGCTGCTCCGCAGCGCCGCGCGACAGGTCGATCAGGCGGTCGCCGACCATCGGGCCGCGGTCGTTGACGCGCACCAGAATCGTCCGCCCGGTGTCGAGCGCGGTAACCTCGACATAGCTCGGTAGCGGCAGGGTCTTGTGCGCAGCGCTGATCGCCGCGGGATCGAATGTCTCCCCATTGGCGGTCGGCCGCCCGGCCAGTTCGTCGCCATACCAGCTTGCATAGCCGACATCGTCATAATCGGGAATGTCGGCGGGCGTGTAGGTGACGCCGTCGATCGTATAAGGATCGCCGATCTTGACCGGGACGTCGGGAACGGCCGCGACGGTCGCGGCGGGCGCGGGGTTTGCCGCCGGCCCGCCCTCGCGCGTGCCATCGAAACTGCCGCAGCCGGACAGCATCAGCGCCGCCCCGGCCATCAGGCCCGCGTCCTTAACGATCGATTTCATCCGCCAGCAACCCCACAGACAGTGCGTAAAAATTGGAACAATTATAGTCCAATATCGCACGATAGTTACCGGTCAGCAAATATGCGGTCCGTCCCGGCCCATCGGGTTCGAGCAAGGTCGCCTGGATATTGCTGTCGGGCCAGCGTCCGTCGAGCGTCTGGACACCCGCGGCGCGCCACTCCGCCCTCGAGCGCCAGCGGCTGTGGCGGTCGAAAACGCGGGGACAGCGCGTCGGGCTGAGCTTGTTCGCAACCGCGGCGCGATTGAATCCGGCCGGAACGCTCACCGCGACACCCCATGGTTGCCCGGCGCGCCAGCCAGCGCGGCGAAGGTACGAGCCGATCGATTCGATGGCATCGGCTTCGCTCGACCAGATGCGCGCGACGCCGTCGCCATCGCCATCCTCGGCCACCGCCAGATAGACCGACGGCAGGAATTGCGGATAGCCGAACGCGCCTGCCCAACTGCCCTTGAGCGCAGCGCGCGGGACGCCTTGCTCGACCATCACCATCGTTGCGATCAGTTCGGGCTCGAACAGGCTGCGGCGGCGGCCTTCATAGGCCAGGGTCGCGAGTGCTTCCGGCAGGTCGAAACTGCCGGTGACCTGACCATAAGCGGTTTCATGCCCGTAAATGGCGATCATGATGCTCGTCGGGACCCCGGTGCGTGCTTCGATGCGCGACAGAAGCGGAAGCAGCCGGTCGTGAACGCGGCGCCCGCCGCCGATGCGCGCTGCATCGACATGCTTGATCCGGTAAGGCGCGAAGGCCGGGATCGGGGTGTTGGGGCTGGGCGGGCTGCCAAGATTGTCGCGGTCGAGCGCAACCACGCGCGCATTATAGCGCAGGCCCGACGTCACCCGGTCAAAAGTTGCCCGCGACACACCGCGCGCCTGCGCCTTGGGCCACAGCGACTGGACGTAGGTGTCGAAGCCCGTATCGCCGCTTTGCGCGTGGAGCGGCGCCGACGCCGTGAGCATCCACGCCGACAAACACGCTGCGGCAAGAGTGAAAAGGCGTCCGATTCTGAAACGTATAGCTTGCATGATGTCCCCACCCATAAGGCGTGTCTCGCACAGATGCGAGCGCCTTGGCTAGGCAGCCGCGGGATGAGTTGAGTCATTCACGCGGTGGGTCGAGCGGGCAAGGTTTTGCTTGCCGCCGGACGCCTGCACGCTATGGCGGCGGCCGAGGACAGGTGGCCGAGTGGTTTAAGGCAGCGGTCTTGAAAACCGCCGTGGGTGCAAGCTCACCGTGGGTTCGAATCCCACCCTGTCCGCCAGTCAGGCAAAATGCAGCCGCCGGTATTTGCCGCGGAAATACAGCAGCGGATCGCGGTGCGGTTCAAACTGCGCACGGACGACGCGGCCGACGAGGATGAAATGATCGCCCGCCTCGTGCAGCGATTCCCGCTGGCATTCAAACGAGACGAGCGAACTGTCCAGCAGCGGGACGCCGGTCTGGCCGGGCGTCCATGGCTGGTTCGCGAACCTGTCTTCGCCCTTTGCCGCAAAGCGGTTCGATGTCGGCTGCTGGCCGATTTGCAGGACGTTGACGCCGAAATGGCCCGCGTTGCGCAGCGCAGGAGCGGTCCCCGCCGTATTGGCGATACAGACGAGCAAGAGCGGCGGATCGAGGGAAACCGAGGTAAAGCTGTTGGCGGTGAGCCCGACCGGCGCGCTTGCATCGTCCAGCGCCGTCACGATCGTGATGCCGGTGGCGAAACAGCCCATCGCGTCGCGCAGCGTCCGCGGGTCCGATCCCGCCTTGAATTCCATCGCTTCGCGCGGCTGGCGTCGTTCGAGAAATTCGAGCAGCTGGCCTAGCAACGCCTCTCTGCGGTCGGAGGCCAGTTCCAGGTCGCATTCGTCGATGTCTGCACTTTCGCCAAACGGCAACGCGGCGTTGAACGTGTCGCTGACGGCGCTGCCCTGCGCCGGCGAGAAGCCGCCCCGCACGACAAGCGCGGGAACCGCAAGGCGCGCCGCGACGTCGTTGGCGATCGCATCGTCATCGACCGGCATATCGACCAGCACCAATCCGGCAGCGAGAAGCGCACCATCGAGAGCCAGGGCGCGCGTCGCGATCCAACCCCCGCGTCCGGCCGTCACGACGATAGGGCGCGATCCCATCTGCGCGAGCACCGCGCGCAAATCCTCTATATGCGGGGCAAGGTCCCCCGTCTCGCGAAGGTCAAGATTGACGACGCGGCGCCCCGAGAGCACCAGCGCGTCGGCGACGTCGCGCCAGGCCGCTCGGCTCTGCCCCACGTCGGGGATCAACAGCACCGCCGGATCATTTTCGTCACCCAGCATGTCCGCCGACAGCCGAACGCCGCCGAAACCTTTATATTCGATGACGCTCAAGCTTCCCCCAAACATCTTTGCTGCCGCGCCGGCTGGCACGGACGGCCAGCGGCATGCGATGCGACCAGATTGCGAAGAATCGGGTCATATCGGATGCGGCCGCGCCGCGCCAGCGCGGCGGGCGTGTCAGGCGTGCAGCGAAGTCAGGCGCGCATCGACGCCAGCCGCTGATCGATGATCGCATCGGCGTCGGCGATGATGCGGTCGATCAACTGCTGACAGGTCGGGATATCGTGGATCAGCCCCTGCACCATGCCGGCCCAGAAGACGCCCTTGCAGAGGTCGCCGGTTTCGAGCAGCTCCCGGCCCGCCTTGCCGTTCACCAGGTCGGCCACGTCGGCGAAGGTCGCATCGGGAGCGGCCAAGCGCCGCACGACCTCTTCGCTGACCGCGCTCTTGCCCACGCGTGCGGTGTTCTTGAGGCTGCGGAAAATCAGGAAACTGCCACGCTCGTCATTATCGATATAAGCCTGTTTCACATTATCGTGGATTGGCGCCTCGACCGTGGCGCAAAAGCGCGTGCCCATGTTGATACCCTCGGCGCCGAGCGTCAGTGCCGCGACCAGTCCGCGTCCGTCGCCAAACCCGCCCGACGCCAGCATCGGGATTTTCACCTTGTCGGCCGCCGCCGGGATCAGGATCAGCCCCGGAATATCGTCCTCGCCCGGATGGCCGGCGCATTCAAAACCGTCGATCGATATGATGTCGCAGCCCGCGCGCTCCGCGGACAGCGCATGGCGCACCGCGGTGCATTTGTGGAGGATCGTGACGCCATGGGGCTTCAGCATTTCCCAAATCTCGCGCACGGCCTGCGTCCCGGCGGTTTCGACAATCTTGACCCCGCCGTCGATGATTGCCTGCGCATAGGCTTTATAGTCGGGAGCATTGATCGTCGGGAACACCGTCATGTTCACGCCGAACGGCTTATCGGTCATCGCGCGGCAGCGTTCGATCTCGGCGCGAAGTGCCTCGGGCGTCGGCTGGGTCAGCGCTGTCAGGATGCCAAGGCCACCGGCGTTTGATACGGCGGCGGCAAGTTCGGCATAGCCGACGCTCTGCATCCCGCCCTGGACGATCGGATGCTCGATACCCAGCATTTCGGTGATGCGTGTCTTGAAAGCCATTCGGTCCCTCCTCAAACAATCCTGCCCTTACGGCATCTTCGCACCGATCCATGAAATAACTTGACGCTTACGTCAACGTCGGGTTGATTGGAGCAAAGGTTAGATAGCGAAGGGAATCGAAATGGCGGCGGACGAAGGCATATCGGATCGGGCAATGGCGATCGCCGCGCAGGTCGAAGCGTTCGTTCGCGAAATCGTCATTTCCTATGAAAAAGATCCGCGCCGCGACCATCATGGCGCGCCGACCGACGAGCTGGTGATGGACATGCGCGAACAGGCGCGCGCGGCTGGCGTCCTGACGCCGCATATCCTGAGCGACGGGAGCCACCTCAACCAGCGCGAGACCGCCGTGGTGCTGATCAAGAGCGGCCTGTCGCCGCTTGGCCCGCTTGCCTGCAACACGATGGCGCCCGACGAGGGCAATATGTATCTGCTCGGCAAGGAAGGCAGTCCCGAACTCAAGGCGCGCTTCCTGAAGCCGATGGTCGAAGGTCGCGTCCGTTCGGCCTTTTTCATGACCGAACCCGCCGAAGACGGCGGTGCCGGGTCCGACCCCTCGATGATGAAAACGACGTGCCATCTCGATGGCAATCATTGGGTCGTGAACGGCCGCAAGACCTTTATCACCGGCGCGCAGGGCGCGCGCGTCGGCATCGTGATGGCAAAGGCCGAACAAGGCGCGTGCATGTTCCTGATTGACTTGCCCGACCCCGCGATCCGCATCGACGATGTGCCGAACACGATCGACAATTCGATGCCCGGCGGCCATGCCACGTTGACGATCGACAATTTGCGCATTCCCGCCGACCAGATGCTGGGACAGGCTGGGGAGGGTTTTCGCTATGCGCAGGTGCGGCTGTCCCCTGCCCGCCTGTCGCATTGTATGCGCTGGCTCGGCGCGTGCCTTCGCGCGCACGAGATCGCCACCGATTACGCCAACCGCCGCGAAGCGTTTGGCAAGCCGCTGATCGAGCATGAGGGCGTCGGCTTCATGCTCGCAGAAAACATGATCGACCTGAAACAGGCCGAGCTGATGATCGATTGGTGCGCAGGCGTGCTCGACACCGGATCGCTCGGCACGGTCGAAAGTTCGATGGCAAAAGTTGCGGTGTCCGAAGCACTGATGCGTATCGCCGATCGCTGCGTCCAGGTGATGGGCGGCACGGGGGTCACCGACAAGACGATCGTCGAACAGGTGTTTCGTGAAGTGCGCGCTTTCCGCATCTACGACGGGCCGACCGAGGTGCACAAATGGAGCCTGGCGAAAAAAATCCGGCGCGACTGGAAAGCGGCGATCGCCTGACACGCCCGCTAGTTGCGCGGCGGAATGCCTGATGTCAAACCTCTTGACGTTTACGTCAACGTCCGGTTCACTGACTCGACAAGATATATGGGAGAAGGACGGGTGCAGCGATGACCATCCTCTATGACGAAGGCCAGCAGGCGATCGCGACCGAATCGCGGCGCGTGCTGGAAGCGCGGGTCGGCAAAGAGGCCCTGTTGCCGCTTCTCGAAACCGTCGGCGAATATCATCAACCGTTCTGGGACACCGCGAAGGAACAGGGCTGGACCGCGCTGGCGCTTCCCGAAGCCGACGGCGGACTGGGCCTTGGTCTGATCGAGCTGGGTTTGATCGCGCATCAGGCGGGGCGCAGCATCAGCGGCGCTCCGTTCCTGACGTCGAGCTTCGGCGCGGCCAAGGCGATCGAGCTTTTCGGTTCTGACGCGCAAAAGGGGCGCTGGCTGCCGGGATTGGCAAGCGGCACGACCATTGGCGCGATCGCATTCGCGGCGGGGCCCGACGCCCTGCCCCGCCAGCCCGATGTGACGCTGACCGGCGATCGGATCGACGGGACATTGCGCGGGGTTTCGGCGGGGCTCGCCGCCGATGTTGCCATTGTTCTTGCAAACGGACCGGGTATGCCGGTTCTCGCACTCGTCCATCTGGACGGCGTGCAGCGTGTCGCCGTGCCAAGCTTCGACAACAGCCGCCTGATCGCCGACCTTGGCTTTTCGGACGCACCAGCGGAAACGCTTGTCGTTGGCGATGCCGCGCGCACGGCCGCGCTTCACATTCTGGCGCTGCAATCGGTGGTGACCGCGCATGAACAGACCGGGGGCGCCGAGGCATTGATGGAGATTGCCCGCGACTATGCGCTCACCCGCCGCGCCTTCGGCCAGCCGATCGGTGCCTTTCAGTCGGTAAAGCACCGGATCGCCGAGCTTTACGGTCTTGTCGAACTCGCCCGAGCGAATTGCATTCACGCCGCCGCGCGCGAAGGTGCGACCGATTTCATCACCGCCGCCGCGGCCGCGCGCCTGTCGGCGACCGAGGCCTATGACACCGCGGCGCGCGATTGCATCCAGATCCACGGCGGCATCGGCGTTACCTGGGAAATCGGGCTGCATCTTCACATGCGGCGCGCGCGCAGCCTGGCGATCGAGCAGGGCAGCAGCCTGTTCTGGGAAGATGTGCTGGTCGACCAGCTTGCGGGAGAAACGGCATGAGCGACCTTGATGCCTATCGGGCCAAAGCCGCGGCGTGGCTTGCCTCGATGGCGCCGACCTATGGCCGCGATGCGCGCAAGGGGCTGTCCGAAGCCGATGACCTGGCGCTCGGACGCCGTTACCAGAAAGCGAAGTTCGACGCCGGTTATGCGGGGATCAACTGGCCGACCGAATATGGCGGCCAGGGCCTCGGCCATCTGGAAAAAGTCACCTTCGATGCAGAGGAAATGAAGCACGGCTTCCCGAGCTTCTATTTCGGAATCTCGCTGGGAATGCCCGTGCCCGTGCTGATGCAGTTCGGCAGCGACAAGGATTTCGTCAAGGAGCGCGTGCTGAAAGCATTGCAGGGTGAGGAAATCTGGTGCCAGCTTTTCTCGGAACCTTCCGGCGGGTCAGACCTTGCGGGCCTGCGCACCAAGGCCGAGCCGGACGGCAACGGGTGGAAGATCAACGGCCAGAAAGTCTGGACGAGCTGGGCGCATTACAGCGACTATGGCGTGATCGTCGTCCGCACCGATCCCAATGTGCCCAAGCACAAGGGCCTTACCTATTTCTGGGTCGACATGAAGGCGCCGGGTGTCACCGTGCGCCCGATCAAGCTGGCGGGCGGCGACAGCCATGTGAATGAAGTGTTTTTCGACGATGTGAAGATCACCGACGATCATCGTATGTCGCCGGTTGGGGGCGGCTTTGCGGTCGCGATCGCGACGCTGATGATCGAACGTTATGTCGCGACCGACAGCGCGGGCTTCGGCCCGCATCTCGACCTGTTCGTTCAGTTGGCGAAAGATATTGCGCTCAATGGCCGCCCTGCAATCGAGGACGGCCGCATTCGGCAACAGATCGCGCGCAACCATGCGATGCGCTCGGGGCTCGATTCGATCAACGTGCGGGCGCGGTTGATGATGCAGGCCGGGATGATGCCGGGACCCGAAGGGTCGCTGAACAAGCTGGTCGCCGTGCGGTCGCGCCAGAAACTTTCCGAACTGGCGCTCGACCTTCAGGGCAGCGGTGGTTTCCTGTTCGACGAACATGCCTCGCCGAAGGAAGATTGGGCGTCGAGTTGGATCAATGCACCGACCGGCCGCATCGCGGGGGGATCGGACGAAACATTGCTCAACACGATTGCGGAAAAAGTGCTTGGCCTGCCGCAGGACCATCGCCCCGACAAGGGCATCCCGTTCAATCAGATTCCTGCCTGAGGAGCCTCCCCATGAAAATCGATTCTACTGTTTCAGCCGTCGTGACGGGCGGCGCTTCGGGGCTTGGCCGGGCGACCGCCGAGGCGCTTGCGGCGTCGGGCGTGAAGGTAGCGATCTTCGACATCAACGACGCGTTGGGAGAGGAAGTCGCGGCATCGATCGGCGGACTGTTCGTGCATGTCGACATCACCGACGAACAATCGGTGCTGGACGGCTATACCAAGGCGCGGGCGGCGCACGGACAGGAACGTGTCTGCGTTCATTGTGCGATGACCTCGCGCCGCGGCAAAACCCTGGCCTATGACAAGGAAACCGGCAGCTTTCGCCGCACCCCGACCGAGGATTATGCTTATGGCGTCGCGGGTATCCTGACCGCCAGTTACCGCATCGGATCGATCGCGGCCGAGGGCATGGCGACGCTTCCCGAAATGGAAGACGGCGAACGCGGAGCGATTATCTTTACCGCGTCGGTCGCGGCACAGGACGCGCAGATCGGACAGGTCATCTATGGATCGGCGAAGGCCGGTGTGAACGGCCTTGTCCTGCCGATGGCGCGCGACCTGATGGACCTCGGCATTCGCGTCAATTCCATCATGCCGGGCGTGTTCGGCACGCCGCTGCTCGGCAACATGAACCCGAAGGTGAAGGAGAGCCTTGAAGCATCGGTTCCCTTCCCCAAGCGGCTTGGCAAGGCCGAGGAATATGCGAGCCTGGCGATGGAGATGGTCCGCAACACCTATTTCAACGGCCAAGCGGTCCGCCTTGACGGCGCGATCCGTATGGCTCCCCGTTAATCTTTCCCGAAAGGAATATTCCATGGCCGAAGCCTATATCATCGACGCCGTCCGCACCCCGCGCGGGGTGGGCAAACCCGGCAAGGGCGCGCTGTCGCATCTTCACCCCCAGCATCTCGCTGCGACCGTCCTTGCCGCAATCCGCGACCGCAACAATCTCGATACCGCGACGGTCGACGATATCGTCTGGTCGACGTCGAGCCAGAATGGCAAGCAGGGCGGCGACCTTGGCCGCATGGCAGCGCTTTCGGCAGGCTATGACACCAAGGCATCGGGTACCACGCTCGATCGCTTCTGTGGCGGCGGTATCAGCTCGGTCAATTTCGCGGCTGCCAGCGTGATGAGCGGTATGGAGGACTGCGTCATCGCGGGCGGGACCGAGATGATGAGCTACACAACCGCCTTTGCCGCCGAGCAGGCGAATGCCGGCCTCCCGCCACGCCTGATGGGGTCCGGGCACGAGGCGCTCGACGAACTTCACCCGCAGTCGCATCAGGGGGTGTGCGGCGACGCAATCGCGACGATCGAAGGCATCAGCCGCGAAGCGCTCGACGCCCTAGCGCTGGTCAGCCAGCAGCGCGCCGATCGGGCGATCAAGGAAGGCCGCTTCGCCAAATCGGTGGTCCCGGTTCTGAACACCGACGGCAGCGTCGCGCTCGACCGCGAGGAATTTCCGCGTCCCGAAACGACCGCCGAAGGGCTTGCTGCGCTGAAGCCGAGCTTCACCGGCCTCGCCGATTTCGATCTCGGTGGGGGCTTCACCTTTCGCAAGCAGATCAATCGGCGTTACCCTGACCTGGAAATCCAGCATTTCCACCATGCGGGCAACTCGTCGGGTGTGGTTGACGGCGCCGCCGCGATCCTTCTCGCGTCCAAAGATTATGCCGACAAGCATGGGCTGAAGCCCCGCGCCCGCGTCGTCGCTTATGCCAATATCGGCGACGACCCGACGCTGATGCTCAATGCCCCCGTCCCCGCGGCCAAGAAGGTGCTGGAAAAGGCAGGGCTGACCAAGGACGACATCGACGTCTGGGAAATCAACGAAGCCTTCTCCGTCGTCGCCGAAAAGTTCATCCGCGATCTCGATCTCGACCGCGAGAAGGTCAACATCAACGGCGGCGCGATGGCGCTCGGCCATCCGATCGGCGCCACCGGGTCGATCCTGATCGGCACCGCGCTCGACGAACTGGAACGGTCGGGCGGCCGCTATGGCCTGGTCACGATGTGCGCCGCCGGCGGCATGGCGCCCGCGATCATCATCGAACGTATTTAAGGGACGGGAGAGCATCATGGCCGGGCCGCTGAACGGTATCAGGATCATCGAGTTTGCGGGCATCGGCCCCGGCCCCTTCTGCGGCATGATGCTTGCCGACCATGGCGCCGAGGTGATCCGCATCGATCGCCCCGGCGGCTTCATGGACCCGCGCGATCCGTTAAGCCGCAATCGCACATCGATCGCGCTCGATATGAAAAATCCGGAAGCGGCGGCGATCGCCCGCGATCTTTGCAAGAGCGCCGACGGGATTATCGAGGGTTATCGTCCCGGCGTGATGGAGCGGCTGGGCCTCGGACCCGAGGTGCTGCTCGCCGACAATCCGAGGCTCGTTTACGGCCGAATGACCGGCTGGGGCCAATTTGGCCCCTATGCACAGGCGGCGGGCCACGACATCAACTATATCGCACTGTCGGGCGTGCTGCACGGCATCGGTCGCGCGGGCGAAAAGCCGGTGCCGCCGGTCAATTATGTCGGCGACTTCGGCGGCGGCGGCATGATGCTCGCCTTCGGCATGTCCAGCGCGCTCGTTCACGCCGCGCGCACTGGCGAGGGACAGGTGATCGACTGCGCGATGACCGACGGATCGGCGTTGCTCGCGGGGATGACCTGGGGCTTCCTGGCGGCCGGGCGGATCAAGGACCAAGCGGGCGTCAACATGCTCGACGGTGCGGCCCATTTTTACGACAGCTATGTTTGCGCCGACGGTAAGTTCATCTCGATCGGATCGATCGAACCCCAATTTTATGCGCTGCTGCGCGAAAAGACCGGGCTGGCCGACGATCCCGATTTCGATGCCCAGATGGACCCGTCGCAATGGGGGCCGCTGAAGGACAAGCTGACCGCGCTGTTCAAGACCAAGACCCGCGACGAATGGTGCGCGATCATGGAAAGGACCGACGTCTGCTTCGCCCCGATCCTGTCGCTGACCGAGGCGCCGCAACACCCCCACAATGTAGAGCGCGAGACATTCCTGACCGTCGGCGGTGCAATCCAGCCCGCCCCGGCGCCACGCTATTCGGCAACGGTGAACGACACGCCCCGCCCGGCGCCGACGGTCGGCGCGAATGGCGACGCCGTGCTGGCAGGGCTCGGTTATGACGCGGCCAAGATCGCGGCGCTGCGCGATGGCGGTGCGGTAAAGTAAGAAAGGCGCTGTCCTCACGCGAAGGCGGGAGGACGGGGTTTCTATTCGGCCCGTCGGTGCACGTCCGACCGCTCGGTCATCATGGCCCACAAACCGCGCCCGCCGAACCCCGCCGCCTGCCGCCCCAGACGCTGCGCCCAATAGGTGTCGTTGCCATGCGCGCCGCGCCACCGCATCAGCGGTATCGTCACGCGGTGAAGGTCGTAGTCCTTGGTGAAGCCGATCGCGCCATGCACCTGATGCGCGATCGCCGTCACGACGCCCACGGCGCGATTGGCGCGCAGCTTCGCCGCCGCGATTTCAAAATCGGCTGCCAGCGGGTCGAGGTTCACGGCATCGAGCCGGGCCGCCAACGCCGCCGCGGCCGCTTCGACCGCGCGCACCTCGCACGCCATGACGGCGAGCGATTGCTGCACCGCCTGGAACTTGCCGAGTGGCCGACCGAATTGCTGCCGCATGTTCACATGCTCGATCGACAGCGCAAGCGCCTGCCCCATCGCCCCTGCCATCAGGCTGACCGTCGCCGCGGGCTGGAGCGCCTGACCGGCGATCAATTCCGCCACCGCGAGGTCCGGCACCATGACCCCGGCGATCTGCAAAACGGCATTCACGTCGCCCCAGTCACCCCCGAACCCATCCTGATCTTCGGCGACAAGCAACAATCCGAAGCCCGCGCCTTCGATGGGCCCCATCCCCGCCGTTGCCGCATCGGCAAAGACGGCACGCGCGGTCGCGCACAGCATGTCTCGCGCCGCGCTCATCGTAGGCCCAATCCGCGCGCGATGATCCCGCGGATGACCTCGCGCGTCCCGCCGCGCAGCGAAAAGCTGGGCGACGCGACGAGCAACGCGCGGAGAAGTTTCGCGAGATCGTCGGGGTCGTCCCAGCCGCAATCGACGATCGCCTGCACGCGGCGGGGCATGTCCTGTTCAAAGGCGTTGCCCAGTTCCTTGACCACCGACGCTTCGACCATCGGATCGTCGCCCGCGGCGAGCTTGGCCGCGGTGGACATCGACAGCTGGCGCAGCGTCCACATTTCGGCGGCAAGTTCGCCGATCAAGGTTGCCATTTCGCCATCGGGGTCCGGTCCTGCGGCATCGACCAGCGCGACCAGCAGCGCGTGGCTCGACAGATAGCGTTCGGGGCCGGAGCGTTCGAGACCGAGTTCGGCGGTGACCTGCTTCCACCCCTGCCCCCGTTCGCCGACGAGCGCGCCGTTGGGGACGAGGACATCGTCAAAAAAAACTTCGTTGAAATCATGGTGCCCCGCCATGTCGATGATGGGGTGGACGGTGATGCCGGGGGTATCGAGGTCGATCAATAACTGGCTGAGCCCCGCGTTGCGCTCGCTGTCCTCTTCGCTGCGGACCAGCGCCAGCATGATGTGCGAGAAATGGGCGCCGGTGGTCCATATCTTCTGGCCGTTGATGCGCCAGCCCTCGGCGGTTTCGCGCGCCGTGGTCCGCACCGCCGCAAGATCGGACCCGGCGCCGGGTTCGGAAAGGCCGATGCAGGCATAAAGTTCGCCCGCCGCGATTCCCGGCAGGTAGCGCTGGCGCTGGTCCTCGCTGCCATAGCGAAGGATCAACGGTCCGGTCTGGCGATCGGCGATCCAGTGCGCCCCAACAGGTGCGCCAGCCGCCAGCAATTCCTCGATCACCACATAACGTTCGAGCGGGTGGCGGTCGCCGCCGCCATAGCGGGCCGGTAAGGTCATCCCGATATAGCCCGCGGCGCCCAGCGCACGGCTGAAGTCGGGATCGAAACTGGCCCAGCAATTTGCCCGTGCGACGACATCGCCGCGTGGCTGGTTGTCGGCGAGCCAGCGCCGCAAATCGGCGCGCAGTGCGGCAATGTCGCCGGGCGGATCGAAGGGATAGAGTGCAAAGCCTTGCATGTCGCACCAGCCATGCAATAGCTTTGGTTAGGCAGCAAAGGATTATTGACGATGAGCGATCTTGGGGGCGAATTTTTGAGTGTCGAACGGCGGGGCAAGATTGCGATCCTGACGATGAGCAAACCCGAAAGCATGAACGCGATCGGCACCCACAAGGATTGTCAGGACATCATCGACACATTGCATAGCCTTGGCGAAGACCGCAGCGTCAGCGCGATCATCCTGACGGGCAGCGGCAAGGCGTTCAGCGCCGGCGGAAACCTGAAGGGCATGAAGAATCGCACCGGCATCGGCGTGCTGGACCAGCCCGATTCGACGCGGTCCAACTATCGAAAGGGTGTGCAGGCGGTGATCCGCGCGCTGATGGATTGCGAGATCCCGATGATTGCGGCGGTCAACGGCCATGCCATCGGGCTGGGTTGCGACCTCGCCTGCACCTGCGACATCCGGATCGCCGCAGAGAGCGCGAAATTTGCGTGCAGCTTCGTCAAGGTTGGTATCGTCCCGGGCGACGGCGGGGCGTGGCTGCTTCAAAAGGTGCTTGGCTATCCCCGCGCCGCCGAACTGTTCCTGACCGGCGATCGTTTTGACGCGGCCCAGGCAAAGGAATATGGTCTGGTCACGGACGTCGTTCCCGACGCGGATCTTTTGGACCGCGCCGTTGCGATTGCCGAACGGATCGTGTGCAATCCGCCGCGGGCGCTGCGGCTGACCAAAAGGCTGCTCCGCGAGGCGCAGCACAGCCGGATGAGCGACATATTGGAGCTCAGCGCCGCCTATCAGGCGATCGTGCACGAAACCGCCGACAATCGGGAGGCGATCGACGCCTTTATCGAGAAGCGCCCGCCGGTGTTTACGGGAGAATGACGATGATTGCCGAGCGTGTCCTGCCGTTGGCCGGCGTCCATAATTTCCGCGACTATGGCGGCTATGCCGTCGAAGGTGGCGGGCGGCTGCGCGACGGGATGCTGTGGCGTTCGGCGCACCATGAGGCGGCGACCGACGAGGATCTCGACGCGCTCGATGCTCTGGGGCTTGAAACGGTGATCGACCTGCGCGGCGACGACGAGCGCGAGCTGCATCCCTGTCGCCGCAGCGAGAATTTCTCGGCCCGCGTGTTGTTCGCGGGCGGCATCACCGCGGGCCTTGCGCCACATCTTCAGGCCGCGGGCGGGACGATCGATGTCGTGACGGCGCGCGACCGGATGATCGACACCTATGCCGGCATGCCGTATCGCCCGGCGCTCGTCGCGACGCTGCGCCTCTATCTGGCCGCGCTCGCCGAATATGACGCGCCCAGCCTCGTCCATTGCGTCGCGGGGAAGGACCGCACCGGCTTTGCCGTCGCGATCGTCCACCGGCTGCTCGGGGTGCATGAAGACGATCTGATGCACGATTATCTGCTCACCAACACCGCGGGCAAGATCGAGGAACGGATCGCGCAGGGCGCGGCGCATATCCGTTCGCGGTACGGCGCAGAGATCCACGATGATGCAATCCGCGCGCTGATGTCCGTTAACCCCGCCTATCTCGATGCGGCGCTCGCCACCGTCCGGCGCGATCATGGCGACATCCCAAGCTATGCCGAAGCGGTGCTGAACTTCACCCCCGACATGCGCGAGGCGCTGGTCGACCGGCTGGTGGTCTGACATATTTCGTCATTGCTAGGAGCCGAAGGCGACGCGGCAATCCAGAGTAGCGCAAGGCTCTTCTGGATTGCTTCGCTTCGCTCGCAATGATGAGGAGAGCTAATCTCCCCGAACCAACGTCCCGCCCTTTACCACTGCGTCGACGCTTTCGAGCTGGCGCACATCGGCCAGCGGATCGCCGTCGACCGCGACGATGTCGGCGTAACGCCCGACGGCGATCGCTCCGACGTCTTTCTCGCGCCCCAGTGCTTCCGCCGCATTTTTCGTCGCGGCCTGAATCGCCTGAATCGGCGTCATCCCATATTCGACCATGACGCGGAATTGCTTGCCGATATCGCCGTGCGGCATCACCCCGGCATCGGAGCCGAACACCATGCGCACGCCCGCCTTTACCGCTTTGCGAAAATTATCGCGCTGGATCTGCGCGATTTCGCGATCCTTGCGGAGATTGTCTTCGAGCACGCCGTTTTTCGCCCCTTCGGCCTGCGTATATTCGGTGTTGTAGATATCCATCGAAAACCACACCGGCTGTTTACGCGCCACCGCCATGCGAATGCCTTCGTCATCGACCAGGCTGGCATGTTCGATCGTGTCGATCCCGGCGGCGATTGCGGCGCGAATGCCTGCCGCGCCGTGGGCGTGCGCCGCCACGCGCAGGCCCCATTGATGCGCTTCGTCGGCGATCGCTGCGAGTTCCCGCTCCGAAACCTGAAGCTGTCCCGGCTCGGTGTTGCGCGAAAAGACGCCGCCGGTCGCGCACACCTTGATCACCTCGGCGCCATATTTGCGCTGGCGGCGGACCTGGTAGCGCAGTTCCTCGGGCGTATCGCCGATCCCCTCTTCCTTGCCGTCCTTCTTTTCCAGGCTGGGCGGCAGGAAGGTGCTGTCGCAATGTCCGCCGGTCGCGCCGAGCGCATAGCCCGCGGGCACGATGCGCGGTCCGGTCGCATAGCCCGCGTCGATCGCCTGTTTCAGCCCGATATCGTTGCGATCGGATGAGCCGACGTTGCGCACGGTGGTAAAGCCCGCGCCGAGCATGTCGTTGGCGTTCTTGACCGCAGTCATGCCCCAGAAGCTGTCGGTAAATTCGAGCCCGCGATACCCCCCGATGTCGGCGGGACCGTCGAGATGGACGTGCATGTCGATCAGGCCGGGCAGCAAGGTCTTGTCGCCCAGGTCGATATGTTTGACGTTCGATCCCCAGCGCACCGTGCGCGCGTCGGCGATATTCGTGATGCGGCCATCGGCGCCGACGAAGATTGCGGGAAACTCGATCGTCTTTCCGGTCAGCACGTCGACGTAGCGCGCGGCGGTGATTACCGTCTGCCCGGCCGCTTCCTGCGCCACGGCAGGGGCGATCGAGGCGGCAAAAAACGCCGTCGAGCCCAAAATGATTCCCCGCAAAAAACTGCCGAACTTCACTCGCGATTGCATGTTTGACCCGCCTGTTGTTGGTGCCCGAATAGCGTGATGGCAAACCGCCGCAGAATAGGACAGCGGAAAATACGTCAGGCAGGCGTCCGGTGCCTCGCCACCCACCAGACAGCGATCAGCGCGAAGGCGGTGCCGAGCATCGTGCCCCCGGCGATATCGCTCGCCCAGTGAACGCCGAGCATGATCCGCGAGAAGCCGTTGAGGACGATCATCGCCGCCGCGAGCGCCCAGGCGAAGGGTCGCCAGCGCGGTGGGGCAAGCCAGGCGAGGAGCAGGTAGACGACCGCGGCGCTCGTCGCATGGCCGCTGGGGTAAGCGAAGCTGGTCTGATGATCGAGATGATCGATCAGGTCGGGGCGCGGGCGGCCGAAGCCCAGCTTGAGCAGGCTGGAGGCGAGGTTCGCGAGCAAGGACGCGCCGCCGAGCGCAACCGCGCAGCGCGGGCCGCACCAGTGCCACACCAGCGCGCAAAGCAGGATCACGATGACCCAGCGCGGGATGCCGCCGCCGATCCAGCTTATCGCTTGCATGACGGATATGAAGGCGGGGCTTCGTTCGTCGACGCGGATCGCGAGACTGTGCGAGATTTGCCAGTCGGCGGTTTCTGTCCAGCCCGCCCGGACCGCGAAGCCGAGCAGGATGACGGTGAAGAGGAGCGCCAGTGCCAGGGCCGGTAGTCGGTTGGTTTCGGTTGTCATCCTATACCTTCGTCATTCCCGCGAAAGCGGGAACCCAGTTGCAACGTCAGCTCGCTGGGTTCCCGCTTTCGCGGGAATGACGAGATTTGTGGAGATCAAATATGCAGCGGCCGTCCGAACGCGGCCAGCACGCCCTCGTGCATCGTCTCGCTCAGTGTCGGATGCGGGAAGACGGTGCCGATGAAGTCGTCCTCGACCAGCTCGGCGGTCTTGCCGATCGTATAGCCCTGGATCAGTTCGGTCACCTCGGCGCCGATCATATGCGCGCCGAGCAATTCGCCGGTCTTGGCGTCGAATATGGTCTTGGTGAAGCCTTCCGACTCGCCCAGCGCGATCGCCTTGCCGTTGCCGATGAAGGGGAAGGTGCCGGCCTTGACCTCGTAACCGAGCTCCTTGGCCTTCGCCTCGGTCAGGCCGACGCTGGCGATCTGCGGGCGGCAATAGGTGCAGCCGGGGATGTTGCGCGGGTCCATCGCGTGCGGATGGTTGCCCGCGATCGCCTCGACCGAGATGACCGATTCGTGCATCGCCTTGTGCGCGAGCCACGGCGGCGCGGTGACGTCGCCGATCGCCCAGATGCCGGGCACGTTGGTGCGGCACATCGCGTCGGTGTCGATATGGCCCTTGGTCGTTTTGACGCCAAGCGCTTCGAGCCCTATATTCTCGGTATTCGGAACGATGCCTATCGCGACGATCGCGTGGCTGAATTCGGCGCTTTCGGTCTTGCCGTCCTTGGTCTTGATCTTGGCGGTGACGCCGTTCGCGGTCGCCTTCAGCTCCTCGACACCGGCGCCGGTGAAGATCGTCATCCCCTGTTTCTTCAGCTGCTTTTCAAGGAAGGCCGACACGTCGGCGTCCTCGACGGGGACGAGGCGGTCGAGCATTTCGACGACTGTCACTTCGCAACCCATGTCGCTGTAGAAGCTCGCAAATTCTATCCCGATTGCGCCCGAGCCGATAACGAGCAGCTTCTTCGGCATTTCGGGCGGGACGAGCGCGTGGCGATAGGTCCAGATGCGCTTGCCGTCGGCAGGCGCGAACGGCAGGTCGCGGGCGCGGGCGCCGGTCGCGACGATGATATTCTTGGCGGTCAGGGTTTCGGTTTTACCGTCGCTCGTGACCGTCAGCTTGCCCGGACTCGCGAGCTTGCCCTCGCCCATATGGACGGTGATCTTGTGCTTCTTCATCAGGAAGGCGACGCCCTGGCTCAGCTGTTTCGCAACGCCGCGGCTGCGCTTCACAACCGCGTCGATGTCGGCGCTGATCTGCTGCGCGACGAGGCCATAATCGCCCGCGTGCTGCATATAATGATAGATTTCGGCCGAGCGCAGCAGCGCCTTGGTCGGAATGCAGCCCCAGTTGAGGCAAATGCCGCCAAGATTCTCGCGCTCGACGATTGCGGTCTTGAGCCCGAGCTGCGCCGCACGGATTGCGGCGACATAGCCGCCGGGTCCCGAGCCGAGGACGATGAGGTCATATGATTCCGACATAAATGCCCCTAAAACTTATCTCTGAAAAAAATTAAGACTAATACGCCGATCAAAAACCAGTTTAATATAACGGACGAGCTATTGTTCTCTATATCCGACTGGCGTTTTCTCTTTATTCTATATTTTCCGCCACCGCCTTTAATTTCACGATAGCTTCTACCGCCGCCGGGACCCTTATAAGAAACCTCAATCTCAATTTTTTCGCCGCGCGGAAATTTTGGTGTTGATACTTCAAGCGAGGTCCCAACATTTTGGACGGATATCATTTCCTTGCTAAGCGTATCTGTTGATGAAACTTCGAATCCCAAAATTTCGGGAGTTCGATCAACATGAGCGATAAAGTTTTCAACGTCAGTTCGTCCAATATTACGGAACACAATGATTTCTAGGCATATCTCAATGCCCTTCCAGTCATCTGATAGAACTAAGTCATCACCCTCGATCTGAAATTTCTTAGATAGAGAGACGATCTCATAAGTGATCGTGCTCTTATATAGATAAATGAAAAATCCGATCGCAGCTGTTGCCAATACTCCGACGAGCGCTGCTATGACTTCGCTCATAACGTCAGGCCACCAGCCCCAGCGGGTTCTCCACCAATTCCTTGAACGTCTTCATCAGCAGCGCACCGTCGGCGCCGTCGATCGCGCGGTGGTCGAAGCTGCCGGTTGCCGACATGACGGTGGCGATCGCGAGCGCGTCGTCGACAATATAAGGCCGCTTCTCGCCCGCGCCGATCGCCATGATCATCGCCTGCGGCGGGTTGATCACTGCGGTGAACTGCTTGATCCCCATCATGCCCATGTTCGAGATGCTGGCGGTGCCGCCCTGATATTCCTCGGGTTTCAGCTTGCCTTCCTTCGCCTTCGCCGCGAGCTCGGACATTTCGGTCGAGATTTTCGACATCGACTTGCCGCCGGCGTCGGTGATGATCGGGGTGATCAGGCCGCCGGGGATGCTGACCGCGACCGAGATGTCGGCGCGCTTATACTGGCGCATCACGTCGCCACCGAAGCTGACGTTGCACGCGGGCACGCGTTCGAGCGCGACCGCGAGTGCCTTGATCAGCATGTCATTGACGCTGAGCTTGACGCCGCGGCTTTCGAGGCTGGCGTTGAGCTCGCCGCGCAGTTTGAGCAGCGCATCGAGGCGGATATCGACCGTCAGGTAGATATGCGGCGCCTCCTGCATCGACTGGCTCAGGCGGCGCGCGATCGTCTTGCGCATGCCCGACAGCTTTTCGTCCTCGTGCGGGATGCCGAAATCGGGGATCGCGCCGGCGCTGGCTGGCGCGGGCGCGGCCGCAGGAGCGGTGGCGGCAGCGGTCGCCGGGGCGGCGGTCGCGGCGGCACCCGCAGGGGCGCCTTCGAGGTCCGCCTTGACGATGCGGCCACCGGGGCCGGTCCCGGTCAGCGTTTTGAGGTCGATGCCCTGTTCGGCGGCAAGGCGCTTGGCGAGCGGGCTCGCCTTGATGCGATCGCCCTTCTCCGTCGTCCCAGCGGAAGCTGGGACCGCTGGCGTGGGCGCGCTGACGGGAGCGGCCCCAGCGTCCGCTGGGGCGACGTCTTTTGCGGGCTCGGCAACCTTGGGCGCCTCTTCCTTCGCGGCCGAAGCAGGGGCCGGAGCAGCTTTCGCGCTCCCCGCGTCTTCGCCCTCGCCCGCGATCACCGCAATCACGGTGCCGACCTTCACATTGTCGGTCCCCTCGGCAACCAGTATCTGGCTGACGACGCCCTCGTCGATCGCTTCAAACTCCATCGTTGCCTTGTCGGTCTCGATCTCGGCGAGCAGGTCACCCGATTTGACCGTATCGCCTTCCTTGACCAGCCATTTGGCAAGGGTCCCCTCCTCCATCGTCGGCGAAAGGGCGGGCATTTTGAGTTCGATCGGCATCGTCGGATTTGTCCCTCTTGAACCTGGGCGTGAGTCTTGCAGGGCTTGCCTGCCGCTACGGATTGTTCCTTGCCTTAAGCCTCGCCCCGGTCAAGGTCCAGCGGGCCAAACTTGCGTTTCATACGAATGTGACGCAGTCTTGGCGACAAGCAAAAAAACGAGGGGTCGGGGCGATGCGGACATATCTGGTGGTGATCGACGACAGTCCGGAGGCATCGCTGGCGCTGCGCTTTGCGGCGCGGCGCGCGGCGCGCACGGGTGGCGGGGTGATCGTGCTCGCGATCGTCGCCCCGCAGGATTTTGTCGCGTTCGGCGGCGTCCAGGCGGCGATCGAGGCCGAAGCGCGCGAACATGCCGAGGAACTGGTGGCCGCCGCCGCCGATGCGGTCGTGCAGGAAGCGGGCGTCACGCCGCAGATCATGATCAAATCGGGCAAGCCGGTCGAGGTTGTGCGCGAACTGATCGGGGCGAGCGACGAGATTGCGGCGCTGGTGCTTGCCACTGCCGCGTCGGGCGCGCCCGGACCGCTGGTGACGCATTTCACCGGACAGGATGCGGGCACGCTTCCCTGTCCGGTGATGCTGGTGCCGGGCGGCATCGACATTACCCGGCTCGATGCGCTGAGTTAGCGCGTCCGCCTTGGGCGGCGGGGTCAGACCGTCACCGTGCGCGGCGCTGCGGCACCTTTTCCTTCGAGGATCGCGAAGCCGAGCACGGCGAGGGCCTGCGCGATGACAACCGCGATGCCCAGCCCGGTCATCGTGGCGGCGAAGCTGGCGACCACGGCAAAGCTGGCGGCGACCCACCCAAGATTGCCCAGCGCGATCAGCTTTACCAGCGCCCCGTTCGGCACCTTTTGCGCGGCGGCGACGATCATCAGCAGCGCGGCGGCGAGGCAGATCCAGCCGCCTGCGCTGACGATATTTGCGGGCAGTCCCAGCAGCGTGCCGACGGGGGCAGCAGCGAGCAGGCCGATGGCGAAGACGCCGGTGCAGGTGATGGCGTCGGCGACAATGATGGTTTTGAGATTGAGCTTTGACATGTGGGTTCTCCTTTCGACCCGCTCAAACTGGACGCGGAAATGAATGGCGTCGATTACGCGCGAGGTAATGGAAAGCGCGAAGGCCGGGGTATAGCTGGCGTTACGAAGGAGACAGACGATGAAGCCCGCTCCCCTTGGCGAACAACTTCGCGAATGGCGCGTCCGGCGCCGGATGAGCCAGATGGACCTGGCGCTGGACAGCGAGATTTCTACCCGGCACCTCAGCTTTATCGAGACGGGCCGCTCGCGGCCAAGCGCGGCGATGCTGCAACGGATCGCCGATTGCCTGGAGGTGCCGCATCGCGCGCGCAACGCGCTGCTGCTCGCGGGCGGCTACGCCCCCGATTTTCAGGAACGCGCGCTCGACAGCGAGGAAATGGCAGGAATGAAGGCCATCGTCGAGCATGTGCTGAAGGGGCATGAGCCCTATCCGGCGATTGCTGTCGATCGGCACTGGAACATGATCGCGGCGAACGATGCGGTGGAACTGTTGATACGGCTCGCGGCACCCGAATTGTTCGAGCCGCCGGTCAATGTGCTCCGCGTCGCCCTGCATCCCAGGGGCCTTGCGCCGCATATCGTCAACCACGCCGAGTGGCGCGCGCACTTGCTCGAACGGCTCGACCATCAGGTCGACGCGAGCGCCGACGCCGGACTGATTGCGCTGCGCGAGGAACTTGCCGCCTATCCCGCAAGCGCGGACGCCCATCACGGAAGCGCCGCCAATGGCATTGCCGTGCCGCTGATTCTCGACACACCGCTGGGCGAGGTCCGCTTCGTCTCCACAGTGACGATTTTCGGCACGCCGGTAGACATCACGCTGTCGGAACTGGCGATCGAAGCCTTTTTTCCCGCGGATGCCGAGAGTGCGGCGTTGTTGCAGCGGATGGCGGGCGGCTGATTAGCGTTTCCGGCCCTTGTGCTTGATATTCGCGGGCCGCCCGCGCTTGCCGACCATATGCTTGCCGGCCTTGTCTTTGCCGGCCCCCCTTGCCTTCACGCCGTCGCGGCGCGGCGGGCGGGCGCGAAAGCCGCCTTCGGGTGCGTCGGGCAATTCAAAGCGGAGCGCGCCGCTGATCGGGTTGGCGTCCATCAACCGGAGGTCGAGCCGCTGGCCCACGGCATAGCTCACGCGTCCATGTTCGCTGTCGAGGCTGCGCGCCGCTTCGTCATAGAAGAATCGTTCGCTGCCCAAGGTCGAAACCGGCACCAGCCCGTCGCCGCCAAGCCCGTCGACCGTCGCAAAGAAGCCGAAGGGCTGGACCCCGGTGATGCGCGCAGCGACGATTTCGCCCGTCTTGCTTGCCAGATAGGCGGCGACATAGCGATCGACCGTCTCGCGCTCCGCCTCCATGGCGCGGCGTTCGAGCGCGCTGATTGCCTCGCCGATGCGCGACAGCCCCTTCGCGTCGGCGTCGCCCAGCCCGGTGCGCGCGGGCAGATCCTTCGGCTTGCCCGGCACTTCGAGCCTGTAGGCGTCGACGAGCGCGCGGTGAACGATGAGGTCGGCGTAGCGACGGATCGGCGACGTGAAATGCGCGTAGCTGCCCAGTGCGAGGCCGAAATGCCCCGCGTTGGCGGGACCGTAATAAGCCTGCGTCTGGCTGCGCAGAATTGCCTGCATGATTTCGGGCAAGCGATCGTCTTCCGAAAATCCGTCGATCAGCCGGTTGAACACCGCCGGGGTGATTACCTGTCCCAGCGCAAAGCTCTGCTCGAAGGTTTCGAGATAGTCCTTGAGCCCGACGAGCTTCTCGCGGCTCGGCGGTTCGTGGATGCGGTACATGACGGGCGACTTCTTCGCCTCCAGCGCCTTGGCTGCCGCGACGTTCGCCGCGATCATATAATCCTCGATGAGCCGCATCGAATCGAGCCGTTCGCGGACGCGGATCTCCGCAATGCCGCCTTGTTCGTCAAGGATGACCTGACGTTCGGGCAAGTCGAGATCGAGCGGCGCGCGGGCGGCACGCGCCTTGGCGAGCAGCGCCCAGCAGGCCCACAAATTCTTGAGCGTGGGAAGCACATCGGCGTCCCATTCATCGCGGGGCGCATCGGCATCATAGGCTGCCTGCGCATGTTCATAGGCGATGTTGGCGCGCAGCCGCACCAGCGCGCGCGTGAAACGCCATGACGTCACTTTCCCGTGCTTGTCGATGACCAGATGACACGCCATCGCGGCGCGGTCCTGCCCGGCCTTCAGCGAGCAGACGCCCGCCGACAGCGTTTCGGGCAGCATCGGCACGACCTGGTCGGGGAAATAGACGCTGTTGCCGCGCCGCCGCGCCTCGCGATCGAGCTCGCCATCGGGGCGGACATAATAGCTGACATCGGCAATCGCGACGATCGCACGAAAGCCGCCTTTGTTGGCCGGTTCATCGTCCGGAATCGCCCAGACGGCATCGTCATGGTCGCGCGCGTCGATCGGGTCGATCGCGACAATCGGCAGGTCGCGCAGATCCTCGCGCCCCTCGGGCGTGAGCGGCAGTTTCGCCGCGCGTTCGGCCTCGGCAATCGTCTCGCCGCCGAAGACATGCGGGATTTCGTGCCGCGCGATCGCGATCATGCTCAACGACTTCGGTGCGAAGGGGTCGCCGATGCGTTCGATGACTTTCGCCTTGATCGCCGGGCCGCGCCCGTTCAGTTCGGCGCGCACAAGGTCGCCGATATCGGCGTCGCCCTTGTCGGCGACGGCAAAGTCGTAACGCGCGCGCTTGTCGGCAGGGCGCAGCCAGATCATTGGCTTTCCACCGGGTGATTTATCCTCGACGAGGACGCCGATCACCATCTCGGCGCTCGCCTGAAGGCGCTTCATCGGGTGCGCGACATGCCCGCTTCCGCGTTCTTCGGTGCGGGCAAGGATGCGGTCGCCGACCCCTAGCGCCCCTTTCCTGCCCTGTTCCATCACGCGTAGTCGCGGCGCCGGGCCGGCGGCTTCCCAGCGTTCGGGAACGGCCCAGACGTTGCTGCCCTCGATTGCCGCCACGCGCAGCACGGTGACGCGCGGCAATCCGCCATGCTTGTGAAAGGCGCGTCCGGGGGCAAGATCGACCAGCCCTTCGTCGGTCATGTCCTTCAGCAACGCCTTCAGCGCGATCTTGTCATTGCCATGAAGCGCAAAATGCTTCGCGATCTCGCGCTTCCCGACGGCATCCTTGCTCTCTTCGATAAAGCGAAGGATCTGGTCGGGGCTGGGTAGCCCGGCGGGCTGTTGCCGCTTTGCCAATTAATAGGTCCGCCCGATAAGCACGCGTTCGACCGCGGGCTCGCCGGTGAAGAAGCAGGCGCCATCGGCGGGCGCGGCATCGAGCGGGGTGTTGCGCATCGTCAGCTTCAACGCTTTCAATTGCGCAACGATCCCGTCGAGCGCCGCGCCGGTCGGGCGCGACCATTGCACCTCGGCCCAGCCGACGAACTTGTCGTCGCCCGCAAAATGCGCCGCAAGGTCGGTGACGTCGCGCCGGATGTTCGCGTGGAGGCGCTCTTTCGCTTCGGCGTGCAGGCTCGACTGGATATCCTCGAGCGTCGCGACCGCATCGACGACGAAATCGCCCTTGGCGACAAACGCCGCGTTGAGCTTGCCGTCGTCCTTGTAGAGCCGGTCGCGGCGGATCACCGCGACATTGCCGCCGGCAACATCGCGCGGCCCGATTTCGACGATGATCGGCGCACCCTTCTTGACCCAACCCCAACGCTTGGTCTGCGCCTTGTTCGCGCTGGCGTCGAGCAACACGCGGACGGGTTCGCGGAATGCGTCGATTGCCTTGAGCTGGCTTTCGAGGTCGCGGCAATAGGCCAGGATGGCCGCATCCTCTTCATTGTCGCGCAGCATCGGCACGATCACGATCTGGTGCGGCGCGATGCGCGGCGGGCAGCGAAGGCCATCGTCGTCGCCGTGCGTCATGATGACGCCGCCGATCATGCGGGTCGATGTGCCCCAACTCGTCGTGTGGCACAGGCTGTGGCCGCCGTCCTTGTCCTGATAACGGATGTTCGCCGCCTCCGCGAAGCCGGTGCCCAGATAATGCGAGGTGCCAGCTTGGAGCGCCTTGCCGTCCTGCATCATCGCTTCGATCGAATAGGTCGCGACGGCGCCGGGGAAACGCTCATTCTCCGGCTTTTCGCCCGCGATCACGGGCATCGCGAGCACATCTTCGGCAAAGCTGCGATACATTTCGAGCGCGCGCAGCGTTTCGGCCATCGCATCGTCGCGGTCGGCGTGGGCGGTGTGGCCTTCCTGCCACAGGAATTCGCTGGTGCGCAGGAACATGCGCGTGCGCATTTCCCAGCGCACGACATTGGCCCATTGATTGACCTTCAGCGGCAAGTCGCGCCAGCTCTGCACCCAGCGGCTCATCGCATTGCCGATTACCGTTTCCGACGTCGGGCGGACGATCAGCGGTTCTTCCAGCTTGGCTTCGGGATCGGGGATCAGCTTGCCCTTGCTGTCCTGGACCAGCCGGTGGTGCGTGACGACCGCCATTTCCTTGGCGAAACCATCGACATGGTCGGCTTCCTTTTCAAAGAAGCTCAGGGGGATGAAGAGCGGGAAATAGGCGTTCTGGACCCCGGCATCCTTGATCGCGGCGTCCATGACCTTCTGGATGCGTTCCCAGATGCCATAGCCCCATGGCTTGATCACCATGCAGCCGCGCACCCCCGATTCCTCGGCAAGATCGGCTTCGGCAATGACATCCTGATACCAGGCCGCAAAATCGGCCTGCCGGGTTACGCTGAGCGCATGTTTGACCATTATATTTCGTTTTTCCGTCACTGGGGCGCATGGCCCCGCTTATTTCTTCTTGGCGAGTTCCGACTTGAGCTCGGCAATTTCGGTTTTCAGCGCCGCAATTTCGGCATCCTTGGCCTTGCTGGCACCGCCGGCACCGGGGATGAACGCGCCTGCGGCCTGCTGGAACATCTCCATGTTGCGGCGCGTCAGTTCAGCCAGCGGGTTGGAACCCAGCGCGCCTTCGAGCGCGGAGCGCACGTCCTGCTGGTTCTTGCGGAACGCGGTCATCGACGCTTCGAGATATTGCGGCACCATCGATTGCATCTTGTCGCCATACATGCCGATCAGGTGGCGCAGGAAATTGACGGGCAACAAGGTTTCGCCGCGCGTTTCCTCGTCCATGATGATCTGCGTCAGCACATTGTGCGTGATGTCGTCGCCGCTCTTGGCATCGACGACGCGAAAATCGCGGCCGTCGCGAACCATCGTGCCGAGATCTTCGAGCGTGATGTAACAGCTGCGCTCGGTGTCATAGAGCCGCCGGTTGGCATATTTCTTGATCGTGACGACATCATCTTCCGCCGTCCCCTTGGACTTCGCCATTTTGACCCGCGCTCCTTGCGTTCCCTGCGTCGGCGACCCCGCCGCGCCGGATATTTCGTGCCGACTGCATTAGCATCAATATATGATGCATCGCAACATGCGCCCCGCGCCGACCCGCCAGGCCATGCGATGATTCGCCGCCGACATCGCGGCGCTGGTCGCGGAGTGACCGACGGCTTCGCCGGACATGCTGCGCCCTCTATGCAACGTCGCCTTAATCCGTCGAAGCAATTTAGTTACAAAAGAAATCAGGCGGCTGGCATTTCCATCCTCAAAACTGCCACAGGAAAATCATTCCTGTCGTGCGGTCGAACTTTGATTCCATTCGGTGCAAACTGCCGAGGCTGCGTTGCTGTTGCGAAAATGCAACAGCGCCACGGCAGAGTCTTCCAACTGTCAGAAAAAATTCATCAAGGACTTGTGCGGCCAGAATTTTCTGTCTTGTTGGCTCCCAATCCGTTCACTTCAACTCTTTGAACGGCAACCGGGGAATATATCATGAAGAAGACCAGCCTGCTGGTGCGGGGCTCTGCCCTGTCGCTTGCTCTTTTCAGCGCCATGCCCGCGATCGCGCAGGACGCCAGCGTCGCCGCCGACGGTGCGGCGAGCGAAGCCGATGACGGCGGCGTCATCGTCGTCACCGGATCGCGCATCCTTAATCGCCCGAACCTTGATGCGTCGATCCCGATCACGAGCGTCAGCGCCGAAGACCTGCTCGAAACCGGCGAACTGTCGCTGGGCGACATGCTCAACCGCCTGCCGCAGCTCCGTTCGACCTTCACCCAGGCGAACTCGACGGCCGCGATCGGCACCTCGGGCCTCAACCTTCTCGACCTTCGCGGCCTGGGTACCGGCCGTACGCTGGTTCTGGTCAACGGCCGCCGCTCGGTGTCGTCGACCCCCGGCACTTACCGTGTCGACACGAACACGATCCCGACCGAACTGCTGGAACGCGTCGACCTGGTCACCGGCGGCAACTCGGCGGTCTATGGTTCGGACGCCGTTTCGGGCGTCGTCAACTTCATCCTGAAGCGCGATTATGACGGCTTTGCGCTGAACGCGCAGGGCGGCGTGTCGTCGCGCGGCGACCGCGGATCGTACCAGATCAGCGGCGTTTACGGTAAGAACTTCGCCGATGGTCGCGGCAACATCGCGATTTCCGGCGGCTATGCCCATTCGAGCACGCTGCTGTTCTCCGACCGCAATGCCCAGACGGGCGCCTTCACCGGCACCCCGGGCTTCGCGACCGTCGATTCGGACATCCAGTGCCGCCTCGATGCATCGGGCAATCCGATCCCGGGCAGCGTCGCATTCTGCGACCCCAATGTCCGCGACGCATCGGACGGCATCCCCGACACGGCATTCTTTGATGTCTATCCGGGCAGCACCTTCGGCAACGCGTCGCTTGGCGGCACGGTGCTGTTTTCCTGCCCCGCGGCAACCGCGACCAATGCGGCGCAGCGCGCACTCGTTTGTGCGCCTTTCCTGACCCCGACGGGCGGCCGCGTTGCCGACAACTATATGTTCAGCCCCGATGGCACGCTGCTGCGTAACAACCCCGCCATCGACCTTCGTCCCTTTGGCGGCGGCGTGCGCGGTGGCCGCGGTGCCAGCGGCGTCGAAGGCGCAATGCTGCTTCCGGGGCTTCAGCGTTACAATGCGACGCTGCTCGGCCGCTACGAATTCTCGCCGGCGGCGGAAGTCTTCTTTGAAGGCAAATATGTCAACATCACCGCGAACCAGACGTCGACCCAGCCGGTCGCGCTCTCGCTCGGCGGGACGTCGTCGACCTTCTTCCTCGACAACCCCTATCTGACGGACCAGGCGCGTTCGGCGATCCAGCAGGCGCTGGGCACGACGTCGACCACGGCCGGCTTCTCGATGATCCGCTTCCTGAACGACACCGGCACGCGTTCGGAACAGCACAAGCGCGAGACCTGGGGCCTGGTCGGCGGTCTGCGCGGCGAAATCAGCGCCGCGAACAATCTGCGCTATGAAGTCGCCCTGAACTGGGGTCGTACCGAAACCTATTATGAGGCTGGTGGTCACTTCATCTCGTCGAAGTTCAACAATGCGACCAACGCCGTTCGCAATGCGCAGGGCGACATCGTCTGCCGCATCAACGCCGATGCAAGCACGACGAACGACGACGCGGCCTGCCGTCCGATCAACCTGTTCGGCGAAGGTGCACCGCTGACGACGCCCGATGGCCTTGCCTATGCGCGTTACACGCCTTTCCGCGACCAGTGGGCCGAAATGTTCAACGCCACCGCGTTCATTTCGGGCGACACGTCGGGCCTGTTTGAACTGCCCGGCGGTCCGATCGGCTTCGCGATCGGCGCCGAATATCGCAAGGAAGACGCGTTCTCGGCCTATGACGCCGAAACCACGGCTGGCCGCACGACGCTGAACAGCTCGTCGGCCTTTGATCCGCCGTCGATCACGTCGAAGGAATTGTTCGGCGAACTGCGCATCCCGCTGCTCGCCGACATGCCGCTCGCCGAGGAGCTGTCGGTCGAAGTTTCGGGCCGCGTGTCCGATTACAGCAACGTGTCGAAGGCGGTGTATGCCTATAACGCGGGCGTCGTCTATTCGCCGTTCGACGGCCTGCGTCTGCGGGCGGGCTATGCCCGTTCGGTTCGCACCCCGAACCTGTCGGATGCCTATGCGACCCAGTCGCAGACCTTTGCGAACAACCTGGTCGATCCTTGCAGCCAGACGGTGATCAGCCAGAACCCCAATCGTGCGCGCAACTGCGCCGCGGCGGGTGTTCCGACGGTGCTGACGCTGCCCGACGGTTCGACGCAGCCGTGGGTGAACACCCCTTCGGGCGGTATCTCCGGTTTCAACCAGGGCAACCCGAACCTCGAACCCGAAGTCGGCAAGAACCTGACCTTTGGCGGGGTCATCCAGCCGAAGTTCCTTCCGGGCTTCAGCCTGTCGGTCGATTATTATCGCATCAAGATCGACAAGGCGATTGCAGGCCTGACCGGCCAGGCGATCATCAACCGCTGCTATGACGACACGGTCGGCATCGACAATCCCTATTGCGCCGCCGTCTTCCGTCGCACGACCAACGATCCGTTGACCAACGCGACCTTCGACGGTCAGTCGGGCCGCAACGTGTCGGGCCTGCCGATCATCACCCTCCCCGACCTGGGCCCGGCGTTCATCAACCAGCCCTTCAACTATGCCTCGTTCAAGGCGTCGGGCATCGATGCGCAGGCAGAATATGCCTATCGCTTCAACGACGATGTGCGGATCTCGCTCAATGCGGCGGTGTCGTGGATCGAAAACCGCGAATATTTCACCTCGATCACCGATCCGGAATTCTCGGACCGCGTGCATGGTGAACTGGGCGATCCGATTTGGGAAGGCAGCTTCGGCGTCAACCTGGTCGCCGGCAATTGGGACATCGACTATGATTTCCGCTTCATCGGTCGCCAGGCGATTGCGACCTGGGAAACCCAGCATTCGCACCAGGGCCGCGCGCCTTTGAACGCCGACGCGTTCCCGGTGAAATATTACCCGAGCATCGGTTATGTCGACCTTCAGGTTGGCTATACGGTGAACAAGCAGTTCCGCTTCTACGTCGGTATGGACAATGTGTTCGACACGCTGCCGCCGTGGGGCCTGACCGGAACGGGCGATGGCAGCGGCATCTTCCCGGTCACCGGCCGCTACATGTATGCGGGCGCGAAGGTTAAGCTCTAATCCTCGCCGCCACCCAAATAACGAAGGGCCGCTCTCACGAGCGGCCCTTTTTCTTTGGGGGGTGGAACGGGCAGCGATCTGCGGCGAAACCTTGCTGGCAGGGCGGGCGTTCGCGCTCGCGCGGCTATTCGGACCAGATGCGCTCGAACCGCGCGCCGAGCCCGGTTAGCAGCTCATATTGCGACAAGCCGCTCGCCGACGACACGATCGGCAGGTCGTAACCGAGTGCCAGCCAGTCACCCTCGCCGATCGCGGGGGCATCGCTGACGTCAAAGGCGACAAGATCCATCGAGACGCGCCCGATCAACGGCAGCGCATGGCCCTGCCAGCTTGCCATGGCACCCGTCCCCGCGTGGCAGCGCAGAAAGCCATCGGCATAGCCGAGGTTCGCGACGGCGATGCGGCTGTTGCGGTGCGCCGTCCATGCCGCGCCATAGCCGACGGCTTCGCCCGCCGGGACATCGCGGACCTGCAACACACGCGTTTCGGGAAAAGCGACCTGGCGGATATGCCCCGCTGCCTCGCGGCGCGGAATGCCGCCGTATAGCGCGATGCCGGGCCGGGTCAGGTCGAAGGCGAAATCGGTGCTCAGGCAAATGCCGGCACTGTTCGCGAGGCTGTATCGCCGTGCGGGAATGGCGTCGCGGACGGCCCGAAACGCCGCGAGCTGCTGCGCATTCTGGGCGCTGTCCTCGTCGGCCGAGGCCAGATGGCTGAGCAGAGTTTCGATGCGCAGCCCGCCCAGCGCGCCGGCCAGCGCCTCCTCGACGCGAAGCCCCAGGCGGTTCATCCCGGTGTCGACCATCACGTCGCACGGCCGCCCCTCCCCCACGTCACGCCAGCGGACAACCTGTTCCACACTGCCGAGAACGGGACGAACCGGCAATGTGCGCGCCGCGATCATGTCGCTCGCGCCCGCGCCGTGGAGGACCGACAGCGACGCGCCTTCGGGCAGCGGCATCAGCGCCGCCGCTTCGGCCCAGGTCGCAACGAAAAAGTCGCGGCACCCTGCGGCAGCCAGATGGTGCATCACCGCGCGCGCGCCGAGGCCATAGCCATTGGCCTTCAGCGCCGCACCGCAGGCAGCGGACCCGCTTTGGGCGGCGAGCCAGCGCCAGTTGGCGACAAGCGCAGCGCGGTCGAGACGAAGGCGGAGCGGCGATGGGACTTCGATCATGTTGGCGCCCCTATACGGCTTCGCCCGCCGCGCCAATGGGTGGATCAGCTGGTCGGTCCGGCCGTCGGCGCCGCCTTGTCCCACTGTCCCTCCACCTGGTCCTTG
>Ga0155548_149_pt1 | contig 48843 bp, 47 predicted proteins | sample RifCSPhighO2_12_FD_107205 | JGI IMG/M metagenome (GOLD analysis project Ga0155548, IMG submission 107205) | Sphingopyxis sp. RIFCSPHIGHO2_12_FULL_65_19
TGATCTCATCTAGGCGAGTTGGTTACGATACGCTTCGCGTAAGGCCTTTTTGTCGATCTTTCCCGTTGCAGTGAGCGGTACTGTCGCGAACAGGATGTCGTCCGGCAGCCACCAACGAACAACCTTCGTCTCCAGATGCGCGCGAATTGCGTCGGCTGTGACGGCTTGACCTTCATGCGTTTCGATCACGAGAAGGGGGCGCTCTTCCCATTTTGGATGATATACGCCAACGACCGCCGCGACCCGGACGCCGGGGTACCCAACCGCCGCATTCTCGATATCAATCGAGCTGATCCATTCGCCCCCGGACTTGATCACATCTTTCGCGCGGTCGGTCAGCCGGAGAAAGCCGAAGCGATCGATCGTACCGATGTCCCCGGTGTCGAACCAGCCATCGCTCCCGGCACCCTCAATATCGGGGAAATAGCGATCGACGACCCACGGTCCGCGGACCTGGAGCGCACCCGCCTGCTCACCGTCCCAGGGGAGCGGCGTGCCATCGCCGTCGATAATGCGCAGTTCGATGCCAAATTGCATGCGACCCTGCTTCGTCAGCAGGAGGTCGTTCGCGAAATCCTCGCCTTCGGCCATCAGGAGCGGGGAGGGCGTCGAAATCACGCCGAGCGGATTGGTTTCGGTCATGCCCCAGAGCTGCAGCACAGTGACACCATATTTGGCTCGGAATGTCTCGGCCATCGCCCGGGGGACGGCTGAGCCACCAATAACGAGGCGCTTGAGATTGCCGACCCCCGTCCCCGTGGTGTCGAGATGAGCGAGGTACATGGTCCAGATCGTGGGCACACCGCCCGAAAAGGTGACGCCCTCTTCGTTGATCAGATCGGCGAGACTGGCACCGTCCATCCTGTCGCAAGGAAGCACTAGCTTGCAGCCGTTAATCGCTGCCGTGAACGGAAGTCCCCATGCCGTCGCATGATACATGGACGAGCAGGGCATGATGACATCAAAAGCGCTGAACCCGAAGGCACTGCTCAGACCGGCCGCCATCCCGTGGAGAACGATTGATCGGTGGCTGTATAGGACGCCCTTGGGGTCGCCCGTCGTCCCCGAAGTGTAGCAAAGAAATGCGGCTGCCTTTTCATCGAAGCTCGGCCAGGTGAGGGCCCCGTCCTCGCGTGCCAGCAACGCTTCATAGTTCAACGCTTCAGCAACATCTGGCGCGGTCGCTCCGCGATCCGCGAGAAGGACATAACGCTCGATACCTGGAAGGAGAGGGCGCAGCCGTGCGACGAGCTCGGCTAGATTGGGCTCGAAGAAGAGAATGCGGCTGCCTGCATGAGCGATAGTAAAGGCGATTTGCTCGTCGCTGAGACGCGGGTTGGCAGTGTGCAATACAGCGCCCATGCCCGGCGCCGCATAGAAGAGTTCGAGGTGGCGGTGCGTGTTCCAGGCGAGCGACGAGACGCGGTCACCCGTTGCAATCCCGAGGACACCAAGAGCCTGCGCAGCCTGACGCGCACGCTGGTCGCAGCGGTGCCAGTCATACCGCCAAACCGGCTCATCGACAGCCTTCGAGACGATCTCCCTCTCGCCGTGCGCGCGCGCGGCATATTCCAATATTCCGCTGATCAGCAGCGGCGCGTCCTGCATCAATCCCCGTAACATGCTGCATCCTTCTTCGCCCCACTGCGGCGTCGCGTGCAAGATTCCGCCCCTCGGGTATGATTGCCGCGCGGGCTGTCAATGACCGTCATCATTTTGGTCCAGCGGCAAACTCCACGTGCCGCGTTTCCATTCGGCCAGCAATTCTCAATGATCATATTGCGGCGGCACGGCCTAGGTTCGATCGGCCCCGACATGTTTTCGGCCGCGTTTCAAATTATTCACTCGCTGGTTTCAGCAACAGCGACAGGAACCGCCAATCGGACCAATCACCTTTTTTCCCCGCCGCTAAGGCGGCAATGTCGAGTTTCGCCTGCCTCACGATCGTAAGCCGAAGCGACGGAATGATATAGAGGCGTTGATCGCCCGCGCCGGCGGCGACGACCATATCCGCCGGTAGTTCGGCGGCATGACTGGTGATATCGGTGGACCGAGTAACAATATCGACAGCCGGCGTGCTACGGGGTAGCCACCAAGTGAGACCGTAGGCAGGATTGACCTGGCTACCCTGGAACATCTCGCCGAATGTCGCTTCGTCGACAAGTGGCCTGCCTTCGAGCTTTCCGCCCCCGCGGACGAACTCGCCGATCTTCGCCCACTCGGATGCGGCCAGCACTAGGCCCTGCGGCATGAGCGGTGCGCCATCGGGGCCGCTGCGCCAATCGCCGACCGTTACGCCTAGCGGCATTAGAATGCGACGCTCGATATAATGGCGAGGGTTGCCGTCCTCGCCTTTGGCGACGAGCTTTCGGCGCATGATTTCGCCGACGACTTGCATCGGAGCAGGGCCATACTGGAATTTCCCGCCCGGTGCCGCCGCGAGCGGTGCCTTGACCGAGTCCAAATACCCTTGGGGTCTCCCGACGGTTGAGGCCTGACCACCTGTCATCGACAGCAGTTGGCGAAGCGTGATCTGTTCCTTTTCGGCGTCGCCCTTCCACTCAGCGAGCGTCTCTGATGCCCGCTCGTCGAGCGTCAAAAGCCCGTCCTGTACGGCCGCCGCCGCCATCAGCCCGACAAGACTCTTGGTGCCCGACCAGAGTTCCTGCGGTGTCGCAATATCTGCAGAACGGCATCGAACCTCGCCATCCTCAAGGATCAGCAGCGCCACGCCAGAGTTTGCCTCGGAATAGGCGATCGCCGCGGCACAGCCGGGAAGAGGAGCGGGTTCGCCTGCCGTGGCCGGCTGTGCCGCAACGGCTGCTGCGAAAAAGAGGATGGTGCGCTTCAAGTTCCGACTCCCATTTTCTGGTGCTTGTCATTCTCGATATTATCGATAATAATTTCATTCGCAATCATCGATTGCTCGCGTGCACTGTCCGATTAGGATGGTGCCGGTAGCAGGGAAAGCCGAACGGAGAGAAATGGGCGCGACGAAGACCGAAGACGACAGTGCACCGACTCAAGACCGCGTCATTGCGCGTCTCTTGACTGACGACATCGTCGAATGGCGCATCCAGCCGGGATCGTGGCTGCGCGAGCGCGAAATCGCCGCGCGCTTCGGGGTGAGCCATGCGCCCGTGCGCGAAGCATTCCGTCATCTTGCGCGGATCGGTCTCGTGAAGGTGGTCCCGTGGCGCGGAACCTATGTGATCGATATCGACGAGCATGCCGCGAACGAGGTCTATGAGCTGTGGAAATCCCTGTTCGGTGTAGTTTGCCGCCTGGCTGCGGTCGAGATGACGGATCGCGACGGGCGCGAACTGATGCACCGTCTGGTCGAATATAAGGATGTCACCCAGCGCACCGAAAATACGTTCGAGCATATCAAAGTCTCGAACCGCATCGGCCGCTTCATCGCCAAGCGGAGCAATGCGCCGCTCGCGCTGGAGCTCCTCGACCGGGTCGCGCTGCTCGCGCGCTGGCAGCACAATGTCTATACCGACAGCTATATCGAGACGCATGGCAATGACGCCGCGAAGCGATCGGCCATCCTCTACGACGCGCTTTGCCGCCATATCGTCACGCGCGATGGCGATGCCGCCGATGCGGTGGCGCGCGATCTGATCGGCGTTACTCAGAATAGTTTCGGGCGCGCACTCGAGGAATATAAGGCCCGGCACGCAAAGACTAAGCCCAGCCGCCGCCGCGCAAAAGTGACATGAGCCGCCTCCCGACCGACCGCCGCACGTTGCTTAAGGCGGGCCTCGCGGCGCCGATCGCATTGCAGGTTAACTCCGCTGCCGCTGTATCTCGGGATTTGACCATGTTCGGCTCCGAACGCCTCTTCACCGACGTCCAAAGCTATACCGAGGCCGGCAACAAGCAGTCGGGCGGCGAGGGCGATCGTTGGACCGCCGACTGGACAGCGAAGCGGCTGTCCAGTGCCGGATTCGAAGTCGAACGCCAGACGTTTGACGTGCCTTGGTTCGAGGCCTCGCGCTGCGACCTCAGGCTCGGCGACATCACGATACCGCTCGTCGCACAACCGCTCGCCATCGAAACCGGCGAGGCTGGACTCGCTGCGCCGCTGCGCCTCGCAGAAATTCCTGAACGCCTCGACGGCGCGATCGCCGTAGTGCGCCTGCCTTTCCGCCGCTGGTCGAGCCTCGTAGATCGTGCAGCGCGCGAGCCGCTCGCCGATGCGCTTGCGCGCGGTGCGAGCGGGGTCATTCTCATTACGACCGGGCCGACGGGCGAGGCCTTGCTCCTCAATGTCCCGGCCGGTCATCCCGTATCGGAAAAGCCACTTGCCTTGCTCGCGCCGCGACTCGCCGCCCCGGTGATTGAAGCCGCGCGCCACGGTGCCGCGGCGAAATTAGCGCTGCGCGGGCGCGGTGGGGCTCGGGCAGCTCAGAATATAATCGGGCGACTCGTTCGCTCCGGCCGCCCTTGGCTCGTCGTCTCGACGCCGCGTTCAGGCTGGACCGATTGCGCCGGCGAGCGGGGGCCGGGCATCGCGATGTGGCTCGCGCTCGCCGACTGGATGCCCCGAGCGTTTCCCCAGCACAGCCTGCTCTTTCTGTGCAACAGCGGGCATGAATATGAGAATCTCGGTGCGAGCCATATCGCCGACAAGTTTGGTCCAGCCCCCAGCGAGACGGCTTTCTGGTTGCATCTCGGCGCCAATGCCGCAGCACGTGACTATCAGGAAATGCCGGGGCGCTTGCTGCCGCTGCCGAGTGCCGATCCCTATCGTTTTCTCATGACATCGCCCGAATTCGTTGCGCGTGCGCGCGAGATATTCAAAGGCCAGCCAGGGTTGGAAATGGCCTATCCTTCGGCGGAAGGCACAGCGGGCGAACTCTCGGAAGTGATAAAGGCCGGCTACACACGTCATGCTGGCATCTTTGGCGCACACCGTCATCACCACGCTGTGACCGACGATTTATCTACCGTCACACCTGACCCGCTTGCCGCTACGGCGCGGGGCGTCCGCGACCTGCTGAGCGCCGTCGTCTCCTAAACCCGTGACCCACCTGCAATGACATTGCGCTTTCCGGCTTGACTCGCTCGCGTTTTCTGCACAAAATTATCGATAATAATTGCGATAACAAAATGGGGAGAGTGACCATGGGACGCAGGGCGAACCTTCTTTTCTGCACGGCCGCAATTTGGGTAGCCGTCGCTCCGCCTGCTTTCGCGCAAGACAGACCGCCCGAAGCTCTTCCGGACGCGGCGGAAGCGAACGATGACGGCGCGATCGTCGTGACGGCGCGGCGCCGCGAGGAGCGGCTCGCCGACGTTCCTACAGCCGCTTCTGTCATCGATATCACCTCACTCACCGATCGCGGCGGCGCAAGCGGCAGCGGCGAATTGCTAGCAGACCAGCCGAGCGTCAGGTTCAACAATCTCAGCTCATCGATCACTTCCGAGATTTCGATCCGCGCCTCGTCGACCGCGCGCGCGACCAATGGCGATCCCAGCGTCGGCCTGTATCGCAACGGTGCCTATATCGCCGGTGGTCCCGTGGGCGGGCGAAACTTCACCCGCCTCGATCTCCTCGATATCGGCCGGGTCGAGGTGCTGCGGGGGACACAGGGCGCACTCTATGGCCGCAACGCGGTCGGCGGCGCGATCAATATCATTTCGGCCGAGCCCGAATTCGATCTCTCAGGCTGGGCGAGTGCGCGCTACGGCTTCGAGAATAACAGCTTCCAGACGCAAGGCGCGATCAATGTTCCGCTTGCCGAAGGTCTTGCGATCCGTCTCAGCGGCGATCTCGTCGAGCAGGACAAGGGCTTCTTCTACAATCCGGACAACGACGTCTATTTCGACCAACAGAAGGGTCATGGTCTGCGCGGCCAGATCCGTCTCAAACGCGGACCCGTCGACGCGATCATCATGGCCGAGACCCAGCGGCTGATGACCCCGGCGGTTCATTATCAGATTTCCATCCCCGCCGGCACGCCAGGCTTCCCGGGGGGATATACCCAGGATCGCTTCCGCTATCCCTGGAACACGGCGCCCCGTGCCAGCCAGGATGTCGATGGACTGCAGGCGATTATCCGCGTGGACTTGGGCGGCGCCGACCTCACCTCGACAACATCCTTTCGCAAGCGCCACTCGGAATATGACCTTGACAATGACGCGGTGAGCCCGGCCGAACTTGCGCGCGCGCGCGCTGCAGGTCAGATCGGGGCGCTAACCCCGCTCGACCCGAGCGGCGCCTCCTATGTCGTCGACACCACCGACAATTTCTCGCAGGACATCCATGTGACGGGCGCGAGCGACCGTCTGACCTGGCTCGTGGGCGCCGAGATGCTGCTGCTCGACAGCGATTTCTCCGTGACGACGACGCGCACGCCGACGCTTGCCAATCCTTCTCCGGGCAACATCGCCCCCGCCCGGCTCCATTTCGAAAGCTATGCGGCTTATGGTTCGCTCGGTTTCGATATCACCGACAGCCTCAACTTGACCGGCGAGCTCCGCTATACACGCGACAGCCGGAGCATCAGCGCGCGGCTCTATGATCTCGCGACAGGCCTGCCAACAGGCGGGTCATCGCGGATTATCGACGACAACATCAGCGCCGACAATCTCTCCTACAATGCGACGCTTTCGTACAAACTTACTCCAAATATTCTCGCCTATGGCAAGGTCGGCAGCAGCTACCGCGCCGGCGGTTTCAACACGCGCCTGTCCGATCCCCGCGCTCCGAGCCCGGTACAGGTACTGTTCGGCAACGAAAGCAGCACCTCCTATGAGGTCGGCATCAAGGGCAGCCCGGTGCGGCGCGGCTATTTCGCAATCGCGGGATATTATACCGAGCTCAAGGATCTGATCGCGCAGGTCGACGATGGATGCGCGCTGACAAACGCGGCCTGCCCGGTCGCCGCGGTCGCCTATCTCACTAATGCCGGTAATGCGAAGAGCTGGGGTATCGAGGCAGAATATAGCCACGGATTCGACCTTGGAGAAGGCGACGGCCGCCTCGCGCTCAGCGGCTCGCGGCAGGGCGGCAAGGTCAAGACGGGCCGATACGACGGTCTCGATCTCGCGCAGGTTCCCGACTGGCTCGCCTCGGCGAACCTCAATCTTCGCTATCCGGTCACCGGCGACGTTGCCTTGACGAGCAATGTGCTTGTCAGCGGACAATGGGGTGGCAAGCAGGAGCTGACCGCAACGTCGGTCGACCTCGACAATTATGTCCTCGTCAATCTTCGCATCGGCGTCGACTTCGGAAAGGTCAATGTGAGCGCCTTCGCGAACAACCTCTTCGACAAGCTCTACTATGTTGCCCAGGCGCCGACGATCAACCGTTACAGCCAACCCCGGGTGATAGGCGTCGAGGGCCGCATTTCTTTCTAGGGGATATGCTTGCCCGCGGCCTGCGGCCGCCAGCCGAGACGAAAGGGACGGCGAAATGCGGCAATGGGTCATGGCAGCATGTGCTGGAGCCGCGACGCTGCTCGCTTCAGCATCCGCCGCGGCGGCGGTTGCCCCTCCGCAAGCGACGCTGGCGCAGGGGCGACTAACGGGCGCTGCAGAGGCAGGAGTCGAGCGTTTTTTCGATATTCCCTTCGCTGCGCCTCCCGTAGGCGCGCTCCGCTGGCGCGCGCCGCAGGCTCCGCCGCGCTGGGCGGGTATTCGCAATGCCGCGAAGTTCGGACCCGCTTGCCCGCAGATGGTGCGGCCTGCGCTCGTCGCCGGTGGAGTAGCGGATGATCAATCCGAAGACTGCCTACAGCTCAATATCTGGCGCCCGGCCGGCGCGCGGAAACTTCCCGTCATGGTCTGGATCCATGGCGGTGCGCATGTCATCGGGTCGGGTACGTTCCCGGCTTTCGACGGTACAGCCTTCGCAAGGCAAGGGGTCATTCTTGTCACGATCAACTACCGGCTCGGCGCACTCGGCTATTTTGCCCACCCGGCTCTGAGCGCAGCCAAGCCGCGTCGCGAGGCGCTCGCCAATTATGGCCTCATGGACCAGATGGCCGCCCTTCGCTGGGTCCAGAAAAATATCGCAGCCTTTGGTGGCGATCCGGGGAAGGTCACTTTGTTCGGCGAGTCCGCGGGGGCAATCGGCGTGACGACGATCCTCGCCCACTCCGAAGCCAAGGGCCTGTTCGCGCGCGCCATCGTACAGTCGGGCGTCGGCCTACTCGACCCGCGCCCGCTTATCGAGCAGGAAGCGCTAGGCACGGCATTGGCGGCTCGCGCCGGCGCGCCGCCTTCGGCGACGATCGACGCGCTCCGGGCGCTTTCGGCCGACGCGCTCGTCGCGGCCGGCGATGTCCGGACGCCGGGCGCGATGGTCGGCCCCATTCTCGACGGCGAGCTGGTGCGCGAAGCGCCATGGCGCGTTTTTGCGCGCAGTGAGCCGATCGACGTGCCGCTCCTCGTCGGCGCTAACAGCAACGAAGCCAGCGTAATCCTCGCCATGGGCGTGCCGCCGGCGGCCGCGCTCACCTATCTCGGGCCCGACCAGGCGGCGGGCCGCGCCGCCTATGGCACCGGGCTCGCCGATGACGAACTGGCCCGCCAAATACTGGGCGACGCCTGGTTCGTCGCACCGTCGCGATGGCTCGCGGCGCGGACGTCCGCCGGCGCGCCGTCCTACCTCTATCATTTCGACTATGTTGCAGCAGCGCGCCGCGATCGGGCGAAGGGCGCCGGGCATGGCTCCGAAATTCCCTATATTTTCGGGACGCTGGGCTATTTCGCTTCGCTCGCCGGCCCCGTCGACGACGAGGATCGCCGCTTCGGCGAAGGCGTGTCCGCCTGCTGGGTCGCTTTCGCGAAGAATGGCGTACCCGACTGCGCGCTGGTGCCTGACTGGCCCCGGTACCAGCCGACTGACGACCGTCTCGCACATCTCGCGCCCCGGTCAGCCGTCGTCGCCGGTTTTCGCAAGGCGCAACTCGACCACCTGCTGAAAATCCATTTCGCGGCAGGCCAACCCAGGCCTTAGCCCGCTCGGCCAAACAGGCCCACCGTTTCGAAACGTGCAACGAAGCTGGGAGAGATAAAATGTCTGGACGACGGAAATCGATATGGCTTGCCGCCGGCGCCGCATTGGTCGGCGTAGCGGTTTTTGCGGCGCAAAGTGGCTTCGGGAGCAGCGACGGCGGCGAAACGCGTCCGATGGTCCAACTGCCACCCGCGCCGTCCGCCGCCAAGGCGACGGCATCCGCTGCGTCGGCGCTCGCGACCGCAAGCCTCACAACGACCGTCGGCGGTTACACCTATGACTGGACAGCGCTGAAGGCCGCGATCGTCGCTGACACCGAAGTCGCTAGTGGCTATTTCATTGTCGGGAACGCGTCCGATCCCACTTATCTTTTCGAATTCGACAAGGGCAGTTTTGGCATCGACCGGGTGACACCGCTCGCCTCGGCTTCCAAATGGTTTGCTGGCGCGCTCGGCATGCGCATGGTGCAGGCGGGCATTGCCACGCTCGACGATCCGATGCGGCCACCACTCGCCTTCTGGACGACGAGCGGAACGAAGAAGGATGTCAAACTCAAGCATACGCTGTCGATGACATCGGGCTTTAATGCGAGCCCGCTCGTCGGCGGCTGCCAGCTTCTCCCGACTTTTGGTCTCTATAACTGCGCCAAGAGCATCCACGACCTGCGCTACGACATCCTGCGCCCGGGCAATGCGCCTGGTGCTCAATATAGCTACGGTCCTCACGGCATTCAGGTCGCAGGGGCGTATTTGGAGGCCAAGGATACAAGCATAGAACCAGGAACGTCGCCAGCACGCGAGCGGAACTTCCACGAACTGTTTGCGCAGCACGTCACCATCCCGCTCGGGATGTCAAGCACCACGTGGTACGATCCCCACCCCCCCGCGACCGTCCCAACCAATCCGTGGGTGGCCGGCGGCGCCTTCTCCACGCCGCGCGACTATGCGAAACTGCTGCGCGCGTTCCTCGGCGGCAGCTTCATCACCAACATGACGGCCTTCACGCAGCCGCGCACGATCGGACTGCCGCGTGTTTTCGTTCCGGCGAGCACAGTGAACTGGGAATATGCGCTCGGCTCCTTCGTCGAATGCGACACGCCCTCGGCGTGCGCGACGTCGAAGATCAACTCTTCGCCCGGCGCCTATGGCTGGACCGGCTGGATCGATCGCGAGACCGGCTATTATGCCCTGATCGCGACCGAAATATCGAGCGGAGGCGACCGCAAGGGCGTCGAGCTCGAGCAGGTCATGCAGGATCTGATCGAGGATGCGATTGCGAACCGCACTCCGGCGCCCTGACCTGATCGGCAAAACTTCGCCTATGGTGCCTGGGCCAGGCCGCGCCGTGAGGTAGCGGTCTGGCTCAACGGAGGGGGCTGGACACCGCGTGGTTGTGCTGACAGCCGGCTTTCGAAGGGCATGAAGGACCGCTTTCTCGATCATGGAGCGGTTCAATACGAACGCGAGTAGAGCAAGTAGAACCGAAGGCGGACCATCTCGCCCTGCGCATCTTGCTCGAGCGTTCGGCGCGACGCATGACAGCGCCAAACGCGGTGCCGCAACTATGCCCTAAGACTTAGTTCCGCTCGATAACTCGCCGCAGCCGATCAGCGATGATCAAAAGGTCGCCGAGGCAGGACCGCACCAGCACGATGGCTGCGAGAAGTGCCACGACTCTTGCGCGATGGTCAGGCGACGTAAGCACCTCTACCACTCGCTATCAAGGTTCCGTCTGCAGACACAATCCGCGTCCCGGCTATGCTTATCTGCCGACCCAGTTTGACCGGCCTGCCGATCGCCCGCATCAGCCCTGGCAAGGCCGGTCGGTGAAAATCGACGTGCAAGTTTGCCGTAGCCCGCGCAGACCCTCCCATGGCAATGACCGTGTAAAGGCCGGTAAGATCGATCAGCGCCGATAAAATGCCACCATGCGCTGCGCCGACCGTCGGATTTGAGATTATTTCGTCTCGCCAGGGCATTGAGATCACCAACTCGTCGGTGCCGACCTCGGCGATCCTGAGCCCGAGCCAGCGGTGGAAAGGCGCAAGCAACAGCAGCTCCCCCAGTTCCTCAAGCCCAGGGGCGACCCGTGGGGCGTTCATGACTTCATCTCCATTTCATGGGTGCTGAGCAAAAACTCCACAATTGACTTGCCAAACGCGTCATTCTCGTCGCCCACCACCATATGGGTCGCATTCGCGATGTCGCTATATGCCATATGCGGGACCAATCTTCGGAAATGCTTGACGGCTTCCAGCGAAACTAGGTCGCTCGACCCACCGCGGATCAGATGCACAGGCAAGGCTAAACTGGCAGCGGCGGCGCTCAGTTCGCTGCGGCCATTGTCGCTTGAGACACCGCCTTGCCGCGTAACTCCTTCGATGAAGGTCGGGTCCCAATGCCAATAGAAGCGCCCATCGTCCTTGCGGCGCAGATAGTGGGCGAGCCCAGGCGAGGCCTTCCGGCTAGGCCGATGGGGCAGATAGTCGGAAATGACCTCAGCGGCCTCCTCCACCGACGCAAACCCTTCGCGCGCATGGGCCGCCATGAAACCGACCACGCGGGCAACGCCGCTCGGTTCCATCTGCGGCGTGACGTCGACCAAGGTAAGCGATCCAAAACTCCCCGGTGCGCGGTTTCCCTCCGCAATGATCCCAGCCAGCCCCCCAAGCGATGCGCCGATCATCGCCGGCTTTCTTCGCATCGCCGCAGCGATCTCAACGAGATCGGCCGCGAAATCGGAAATGTCATAAGCCCCATCACTGGCCCAAGCGCTCTCGCCGTGCCCGCGCATATCGACGGCGATCGTCCGAAAACCGTGGCTCGCGAGTTGACGGGTCACCGACTTCCACGCCCGGCGGGTCTGGCCGCCGCCGTGCGCCAAAATCACCGGAAAGCCCAGTTCCGGTCCATCGATCGACGCCGCGATTGCATGGCCCGCTTTTCCCGCAAGCGTGATCGTCCGATCATACATTCAGGCATCATACTGTATCATATCTTACAGTAAAGCATGTTCATATGCCGATAGTGGCTTTACAGTTTCAGCCGATGGTCGACTTTCGCAGCACCAGCGATGCTTCTCTCGGGAAAAGTCTTCTGACGGACTCAGACGAGTTTGTCTTTGTCATCGAAGAAGTGCCACGCAAACTTCGCCGCTTGTTCGACGCCTCAATGGCGCGCTTCGGATTGACCCGAACCCAGTGGCGCGCGCTCGTCTATATTTATCGGACCCCGGGCATTACCCAGACCGATCTCGCCAAATGCTCGAACTGGAGCGTGCCAGCGTTGGCCATGTTGTCGACCAGCTGGAAAGAATGACGCTCGCGGAACGGCGCGCTGCCAAGGGCGACCGGCGCGTCTGGGAGCTTCATCTCTTACCCCGAGCGATCGAAATCCTGCCCCAGCTGCGCGCCGAAGCCGACATGATCTACGCGCGGCTGCTCCATATGATTTCACCGAGTGAAATACGCGCGGTCCGCGCATTGCTGACGAAAATGTCAGGCAATCTCGAAAGCGGATCGGAAGACATGCCTCCTCGATAGAAGCATTGAAAGATTTGAAATAGCCGACGCCATTCATCGTCAGCAAGCCGATTTCCCCAATTGGCGCCGCTCGCGTTTGCGGCGGCGCACCGCCGCCGTTCTGCCCCCTCTGCACCAAATCGCCAGCACTGACGACTAACGAATTGCGAATATGGCGGCAGGGACGTGGTTCATAACATACGGAATGTCGGCGCCAGTATCGCGAGCGGATCGTTTCTCTGTGACGGCATGATTGTCGCGCCCTGCTCCATGCGCACCCTTGCGGCGATCGCCAATGGGCTCTCCGACAATCTGATCACCCGAGCTGCCGACGTCATGCTCAAGGAGCGTCGTCCATTAACGCTCATGGTGCGAGAGACGCCCCTGAACCTTGCCCATCTTCGAAACATGGCAGCCTGTACCGAAATGGGGGCGATAATTTTCCCACCCGTCCCGGCGTTCTACGCTCGGCCATCGTCGATCGACGAAATCGGGTCCTCGACCAGTTCGGCATCCATCGGGCCGCCGATCGCCGATGGACCGGACTGAAGGGCGCAGAAGTGATGCCTCTGGCGCAGGCGGATAAATCGGAAAGGACAATTTGATGGCGGCAGTGCTGATGCGCCGGGAGCTATTGGGCGCCGGGGTTTTTTGCGCGGGTCTGGTTGGAGCCTCCCGCTTCCGGTCAGGAAGTGCGGCGGACGAAGAGGCCGTTCTCGTCGTCAGCCAGCCAAGGGTTGAGGAAAGCGAGCGTTTTGCCGCGTCCCTCATATCGTCTTCGAAAAAGTCTCTCGCGCTGGATGTCGGAAGCGGGCTGGATGAGTTGCTTGGCGACTGGCCCCGCGGCGCGCAGGTGATTGCAGGCCTGACCTCCGACCCCGCTGCAATGATTGCGGCCCAGTTGCTCATCGAGAGTGGAGCGGAGCCTTTGCTTCGATGGGAACATTCCTATGAGGCGGGCCGCTGGACACACCGCATCGGCGCCGCCCCCGGCTTGGGCGCGCTCCCGCAATATACTTGGCCCGCCGTCGTTGCGCAGAAAGTTCGCGATGAGCTGGACGGCCACAAATCATCACCGCGCCGGGCCGCGTGCATTTCGGGGGAATGTGCACTCGCCTCGAATAGCCCCGGCCTACTTGTGACCTGGGCCTTTCGGCTTGCCGGAGAAACGCGGTGAGGCCGCCGCTGCCCGAGGGAATTGCGGCGGCCGACTTTTCACGGGCCCTCGATGAACTCGCAGGCGTCGTCGGCAAAACCTGGGTTTTCGTCGACGAGCTTCCGCTGTCGACTTACCGCGACGCGTATTCGCCGCTTGCCGATGGCACTCTGCTTCCTTCTACCGCCGTCGCTCCGGAAAGCGTCGAACAGGTGCAGCGGATCCTTGCCATCGCCAACAGCTTCCGATTGCCGATCTGGACCATCGGGACTGGACGGAACTTCGCATATGGCGGGCCGGCACCCCGCAAATCCGGATATCTTGTCCTCGATCTGAAACGGATGAACCGGATCATCGAAGTCAACGAAAAATATGGATATGCGCTGGTCGAGCCGGGCGTTTCCTACATGCAGCTTTATCGCCACCTGCAGCGGATCGGCAGCAAATTGTGGATCGATCCGGCAGCGCCCGCCTGGGGCGGCGTCATGGGGAACGCGCGCGAGCATGGCGCCGGCTACACGCCCTATGGCGATCACTTCATTATGCAATGCGGGATGGAAGTTGCCGGCCTCCATGAACTCCTTCGACCAGGTGTAATACAGGCTCTGGGCGATCCCTTCCTTGCGGCACAGCTCGGCAATGCTGTCCTCGCCGCGCAAGCCTTCCAGCACGATCCGGATCTTGTCTTCGGCCGAGAAGTGCCGACGTGTCGCACGCCGGATGTCCTTCACCACCCGCTCCGCGGGAGCCTTGGGCGGCGATTTTTTTAAGGAGGATTTGGGCTTCATCTTCGTTCCTTCGTCACTACGACGAAGCCCAAATCCTCCTTAAACCACAACCTCAAATCTGTGCCATTGGCCCTGACGGCGGACACCGATGTGTGATTCTGCCAGCCCGCGCGCGCGGGCAGGAGATTTGGAAGCGATCGCCTCAATGATTTCATCATGTTCACGTGCGGTATCGGCCATGAAATGATTGAAACCACCGGCTTGGTTGATGAAGAAATCAGACATGTCAAAATTGCTGTTCTGCCGCGCGTCGAGAAAGGGCGACTGAGCCATATCGTGGATGAGCTGATGGAAGGCACGGTTGAGTTCGCAATAAATTACCGCGCTGCGCGGCTCGTCAAAGTCGATCGTGAGAATACGTGCTTGCAGCGCGCGCAAATCGCGCGTTTGCGAATCGGTCCGACGCGCTGCCGCCAGTTCCGTCAGCAGTCCCTCGAGCCTTTCAAACATGATATAGAAATCTGCGATCTGGTCATAGCTTGGATTTATCACCTCGCAACCGACCTGCGGAATTATGCGAACAAATCCTTCCGAACTCAAACGGTTGAGCGCGGCCATGATCGGCTGGCGGCTCGCTCCGGTATCGCTCACAAGATCCTTGACCGACAGCCGCTGGCCAAAATTATATTGCGCGCCAACCATTCGGCTAACGAGAAGATCGTAAATTTCATCCTTCTTGTTCACTCGAATTGTCTCCAACTTTGGCGCTGCTACGCACGCCGCGAATATCCCCCTTGATTCAGCAAGAACGCAAGAGTCAGTCGTTGGCGAACGGATCCGGCTGCAAGAGCTGTTCGCAACGGAAATCGACAGATTCACTCTGCATATTTTGTTCGGCGCAATCGATCGTGGACAGCAAGTCTTTTTATAAGCGCTTACCATGCGCGATCACGCGCCATATTCGCCAAACGAATGATCGCCGCCAGATGATCGTTCCAACTCTTCATTGCTTCGCGCTTCTCGTCCTTCCAGTCGTGGCGCTGGTAGATACCGGCGACGCCCGCGCGGGAACCTCCGACGTGATTGAGCACAGCTTCGGTCACTTCAAATCGAACGCCTAGCCGTTGAAACCCGGTTGCAAGAGTTCGTCTCAAGTCATGCAGTCGCCAGTCCGGTAACGGTTCGCGGCCGTCTTGCGACATAAGCAGGTCGAGCTTGATCTTGCCTTTGCTATATCCGGTGAACCTTCCGCCCCTGGAGGTCGTGAACATCCTGCCGCTACGCGGCCAGATAGCCGACCCGGCAACCTCGTCGAGGATCGCAACTGCAAGTTCGTTGAGCGGAATTCGGTTGGGCTCGCCATTCTTTGCCCGTTCGCCGGGCAGGGTCCATAGGAGATCTTTACGGTTGAGTTCCTCCCAACGCAGCGACGAAACCTCCTCTCGTCGCTGACCGGTGACGATCAGAAGGCGGATGATGGGTCCGAAACAGGAATGCGTGTTTGGCGCCGCCATCCAGATGCGGCCAAGCTCCTCGTCTGAAAGCCAGCGATCGCGAGGTTTGACCGGGGGCGGGGTTTCCATGCCTTCCATCGGACTCCGATCGATATCTCCCCGGCTGACGGCCCAGCGCAAAAGGCGGCGCAAAACAGCGAAGACGTTACGGATATTTGCGATCTGCGCGCGCGGCATGCGGTCGAAGACGGCAACGATGTCGATTCGCGTAAGATTGGGAAGGGGCTTTGATCCCAAGACCGGCTTTACATGCAGCTCGAGGCTGCGCTTGACGAGGCGCCTCCAGCCTTCTCCAACGCAGGCCTCAGCGAAGCGATCAGAGTAATTATCGAAGGCTAGATCGACCGACTCTCGCCGTCGTTGCCGCTCTGCTTCGCCTGGATCGATTCCCTGGGCGATCAGAATAGCCAGTCGCTCCGCTTCGGCTCTGGCGGTGGCTGGCGTCCATGGCGAGCCATGGCTGCCTATCGTGTAGCGACGCGTCTTAGATTCGCGACCGCCCATTCGGAATTGCAACACGTAAGACACGGCGCCAGCTTTGGTTCGCTTTGCGCCAAAACCCTTTATGCTATCATCCCAAAGAATGTCATGTTGCCCGCTCGAAATGAGAGCATCGACCGACCGTTTTGTGATCTTTCCGCTTGCCATAAATTGGTCTCCCAATACGGCGTTTCCAGCAATCACCCGGCAATCACCGTGGCGGAAATTGCCGCGTAATTGGGGAAAAGATAGCATAGGGAGTGGCTATAAAAAACTAGCCTTTTCAACCCTATAGCACTCCTATATACGCCTCCAGCGAAAATACCAGACCTCGTGCCCCTGCGCGCGCGCCTTGGCTTCGTACCGCGTTTCGGGCCAGCCGCCGGGGCGGACGAGGAAGTCCTGCGCGTCCTTTGCCAGCCATTGGAACTGATGACGATGGCGCCGCATCACCATTAATGCGTGCGCGAGATAGATGGGATGATCGGTGCCGAACCGGAACTCGCCGCCGGGCTTCAGCTTTGCCGCGATAAGGTCCAGCGGGCCGTCGTTCATCATCCGCCGCTTGGCATGGCGCGCCTTGGGCCAGGGATCGGGATGGAGCAGATAGGCGAAGCTCAGCGCCCCGTCGGGAATGCGCCGCAGCACTTCGAGCGCGTCGCCATGATGGATGCGGACGTTGCCGAGCGGCAGCCGCGCACCATGGTCTCCCGCGACATGGACCAGCGCCTGTGCGACGCCGTTGATGAAGGGTTCGGCGCCGATGAAGCCATGGTCGGGCAGCATGTCGGCGCGTCCCGCCATATGCTCGCCGCCGCCGAAGCCGATCTCGAAATGCAGCGGCCGGTCGTAACCGAACAGGCGTGTCGCGGTCACGTCGCCGTCGGTCGGCACCGCGATTTGCGGCAACAGCGTGTCGACCAGCTCTTGCTGGCCTGCGCGCAGGGGTTTGCCCTTTGAACGGCCATAGAGGCGGTTGATCGTGGTCGGGTCGCCGGGCTTATGTGCAGTCATGGCGCGCGCCCTAGCCGAGCCAAGGTCGTCGGGGCAAGCGCTGCAAATGGCGGGACCGGCCTGCGCCCCCGCACTGTTAAGGATTTGGCGTGACGGCCACGGTGCGCGAGCCATTTATCAGGGCCAAGATTCGCTGTGGCGACGGCATTTTATCCTGCGCCACCAATGTAAAAATATTCTTCGCCGTGTAAAAATTCGACGAATAATATCCGGCTTGCGGCAGGACCGACACGCCGTTGCCATTGTCGCCGACTGCGAGCAGATAGCGATCGCTCATTCCACTAGGGCGATATACCGCGCGATTACTTTCCAATGTCGTGTCGCGGCACCATAGCGCCGCGCGGAGCGTCGGTGCTGCGCTTGTTATGCCGGTCGTCAGAACCGACGGGCTGGCCTTTGAATCGGCAGCCGTGCCGAAGGTGAGTTTGGACGGGCAATCGGCAATTGGCCGCACCGGGCCCAGGGCGCGGGTCGGGGCAGGAAAACGGATCTCGTGCAGCGCGCTTTCCATGATCGCCGAGACGGCGGCGGGCGACTTGCCGAAGCTGGTCATCCGCATTTTCACATACCAGCCGTTGACGGCAAAGATGGCGATGCCGGTGGCGGTTATCGTTTTGTGGCCCTGCGGCACATAGACCATTTTGAGCCCGCTGTTGGCCGCTTGTCCCGGCGGCGTAAAGCTCATTGGTGGAACAGGCGTCGCCCACGCCTGCTTCTTGTCCAGCAGGATCGCTGTCTGCGACTGCGCCATCCAGATCGGTACCGAGCCTGTCGTGTCGCGGAAAATAAAGAAGGTAATGGCATCACGGCCCGGGCCACCGAACCCGACGCTGACGTCGAGGTCGGGGCCGATAATGATCTTGCCGTTAAAGCGCGGGCTGCCGCCAAGCGTTGGCGGCACGACGATGCCGCTGGACGAATGGGTCCACGATTCGCCGGTTTTAAAGGCAATATCGGTCGGCGTCTGTGCGGCCGCCATCTCGGGCGCCAGCGCGACCAGCGCGCCCGCGAAAATCGTCGCGATCCGGTGCTTCGACATCTTAATCCCCCCTTTACCCAGAGGGATAGCTGTCACAAGTCGCGCCGCGGCGCAAGCGATCCGTCCGAAAGAAAGGGCTGGAATCTGCGCCTCAGGCGGTGAGCGCCGCTTTCAGCTTGTCAACCAGGTCGGTGCGCTCCCACGGAAAGGCGTCACCCGTCGCGGTGCGGCCGAAGTGACCATAAGCGGCGGTCTGCTGATAGATCGGCTTGTTGAGACCGAGGTGGGTGCGGATGCCCTTCGGCGTCAGGCGCACCAACTGCGGGATGACCGCCTCGATCTTGCCCTCATCGACCGTGCCGGTGCCGTGCAGGTCGACATAGATCGACAACGGTTCGGCGACGCCGATCGCATAGCTGAGCTGGATCGTGCAGCGACGGGCGAGGCCCGCGGCGACGATGTTCTTGGCGAGGTAACGGGTGATATAGGCCGCCGAACGATCGACCTTGGTCGGGTCCTTGCCGCTGAACGCGCCGCCGCCGTGCGGGCTGGCGCCGCCATAGGTGTCGACGATGATCTTGCGGCCGGTCAGGCCCGCGTCGCCGTCCGGCCCGCCGATCTCGAAACGGCCGGTCGGGTTGATGTGATAGACGGTGTTCGCGGTCAGCAACTCGGCGGGCAGTACGTCGGCGATCACGCCGAGCACATATTTGCGCAGCTCGGTATATTTTGCTTCGTCGCCTTCGCCATTGTGGAAATAATAGCCCGGTGCATGTTGGGTCGATACGACGATCGCGGTCGCCTCGACCGGGCGCTCGTTGGCGTAGCGCAGCGTCACCTGGCTCTTCGTGTCGGGTTCGAGGAAGGGCGCGATGCCTGCCTTGCGGTCGGCGGCCATGCGTTCGAGGATCTTGTGGCTGTAATCGAGCGTCGCAGGCATCAGGTCGGGGGTTTCATCCGACGCATAACCGAACATGATCCCCTGGTCGCCGGCGCCTTCATCCTTGTCGCCGCTTTCGTCGACGCCCTGTGCGATATGCGCCGACTGGGCATGAAGATTGTTTTCAAAGCGGAAGCTTTCCCAGTGGAAGCCATCCTGCGCATAGCCGATGTCCTTCACCGTCTTGCGCACCGTGGCTTCGATCTCTTCGAGCGCGCCCGGCGCCCATTCGTCATTCTCGAACACGCCCTTGCAACGGATTTCGCCGGCAAGGACGACCAGCTGGGTGGTGGTCAGCGTTTCGCATGCGACGCGGGCTTCGGGGTCCTTCGACAGAAACAGGTCGACGATCGAGTCGCTAATCTGGTCGGCCACCTTGTCGGGATGTCCTTCGGACACGCTTTCGGAGGTGAAAAGGAAGCTGTTGCGCATGGAGAGCCTTCTGTGAACGGATATAAAGGAAGCTTTATGTCGGTGCGCTGTTAACGCCCGCGCCGCCGAAAGGCAATGCCCAGCGCGAACAGCAGCAACGCAAATCCGACGGGCAGAAGGTTGCCGAAGCGCGCGAACAGCGTGGGGGCGTGGGCGGGCGGCAGTAGCGTGTCGATCCGTCCCGCGGCGTGCATCGGGAGCGATTCGATCAGCCGGCCGTCAGCGCCGATCACCGCGCTGATCCCCGTCGGAGTGGCGCGCACGACGGGCAAGCCTTCCTCGATCGCGCGCAGCCGCGCCTGCGCCAGATGCTGCGGCGGACCCCATGCGCCGAACCACGCGTCGTTCGACGGGTTGAAGATGAAATCGGGGCGGTGGTCGCGATCGACGACCTGGCCCGAAAAGATGATTTCGTAACAGATTTGCAGGCCCGCCCGGCCGAAAGCGCCGAGGTCGAGGGTGCGGGCGCCGGGGCCGGGCCAGAAATCGATGTCGCCGGGGGCGAGCCGCGACAAGCCGATCGCCGACAGCACCGGGCGCAGCGGCAGATATTCACCATAGGGGACCAGATGCGCCTTGTCGTAACGCGGGCCAAGGGTGCCGTCGGAATGGACGGTCATGACCGCATTGCGCGCCCCGATAACATCGCCGCTGCGATCGAGTTCAAGCTTGAGCGCGCCGAGCAGCATCAGGTCGCCGGGGTTCATGAGCGCGGCCAACCGCGCGCGCGCCGTGGCGGGCGAGCGGTCGTAATAGACCACTGGATAGCCCCATTCGAGATAGTCGGGCACCGCCGCCTCGGGCCACAGGATCAGGCGCGGGGTGTCGTCCTTCGGCGCGGTCAGCCGCGCGAGCTTGGCGAAATTGGCGTCGGCCTTTGCGCCCACCCATTTGTCGGCCTGGCCGACATTGGGCTGGACGACGGTGATGGGGATGGTTCCCTCCTCCATCGGACGTTGGGCGGATGGGAACGGCGCGAAATAGACGAGGGCCATGAAGGCGGCGATCACAACGCCAAAGCCGAGTTGAGTCATGAGCTGGCGGCGTTCCGATAGATCGCGTGGCGCCTCGTCGGTCGTGCGGCGCTGAAAATAGGGGAGCACGTAAATCGCCGCGACAATGAAAACGAGTCCGGACAAGCCGTAAGTCCCGATCCATTGCGCCGGTTGGGCGAAGCCGATTGCAACGGCACCCAGCGGATTCCACGCGAAGCCGGTGAATACCCAGCTACGCAGCCACTCGGTCAGCGTCCACAGCGCCGCAAAGGCAAGAATATAGGACGGTGCGGTCAAGCGCGTCACCGGTTCGCCCCAACTGCGCACCATCCATGCCCCCCACGCCGCCAGTGCCGGATACACCGCCAGATACAGCGCCAGCAGCACCACCGCGATCCACCCCAGCCACGCGGGCATCGCCGCCTGATAGGTGAACGCCGTCGCGATCCAGTTCAGCCCAACGACGAAATGCCCGACCCCGAACGCCCAGCCGATCCCGAACGTTCGCCAGCCCTTGGGGCTGCGCGCCACGAGCGCCATCCAGCCCGCGAGCGCGAGCAGTGTCAGGGGCCAGAGATGGAGCGGCGCAAACCCCGTCGCCGAAATGGCGCCCAGCGTCAGGGCAATCAGCTTGGGCCAGCGGTCGGCAAAAGCGGCGATGCGGGGGGATAGCGCGGTCACGCGCGCTGCTTTAGCCGGGCGCGTTGATGCCCACTAGAGCATATATTTCATCTTGATCGCCTGATGCGTGTCCCCGGCCACCGCAAAGCTTGCCGATTTGAACTTGGGTGCACCCATGCCGATCGCCGGGTTGCGCGAAAAGCCAAAGCCTTCCTTTGGCATGAACAGCGCCATATCCATTTTGTTATTGCTGTTTTCGTCGTGGACGACGGCGACGGCATAGGTGCCATCGGCAGGGGCCGAAATCTTGAAGCCACCCGCATTTGCCGCTTTTACCGCCATCCGAACCGACGCCTTGTCCTTACTGCAATCGGGAAAGGCCTTGGGATTGGCGGTCAGGCAGACGAGCACCTGCCCCTTTGTGCTGCGCAGGCCCGTTATGCTGACGTCAACCGTCGGCGGCGGCGGGCTTGCGGCGACGCTGAGCAGCGGCAAAAGTGCCAAGCCCGATATCCGTGCCGCAAATTTTGTCCCAGAAACGGAAATAAAGCCCATAATTCCCCCGGTAAGCGGCATGATGCGCGTCGTGATGCGTCGCGGTTATCAGCCATCGCCCTGCTGGTCCATGAACAAGCGCGCGCGGAAACATCTCCCACCCCATATGATTGCCGACGCCCATCACGGTCATGATCGTCAGCACCAGCCCCAGCACCGCGACATGGATCGGAAGGATGAACACCAGCGCCGGGATCACCACCGCGCCGGTCATCGCTTCCAGCGGGTGGAAGCTCATCGCCGCCCAGGCGGTCGGCGGGCGGCTGTCATGATGCACACTGTGCGCCAGGCGGAACAGCCGCGGCCGATGCATCCAACGATGCGTCCAGTAAAACCATGTGTCGTGCAGGACCAGATAGGCGAGCAGGCTGATGGGCAGATACCAGAGCGGCAGGACGTTCCAATCGGTATAGATGCGCGTCCAGCCCCGTTCCTGCCATCCCCACGCCACGACCCCGGCGGGAAGTCCGTAGATTGCGGCGCTGGCAAGGCTCCACCCGATTTCACGCCGCATCTGCGGTCCAAGCCCGCGATAGAGGTCTGGATGCCGGAGCCGGGTCGCGAAGGCGAAGGCGCCACTGGTGATCAGATATCGCACGCCGACGATGGCGGTCATCGCAAGCGCGGAAAAAAGGATCGCCCAGCCGGTCATGCGGCAAGGCTAAACGCTCGCGCCCATGTTGCAATGGCTTTGCGCTTCGCGCTGGGGTGGCTAAGGCGGAACGATGGCGGGGCAAAGTTTCGATAAATGCGATATCGCGATCGTCGGCGGCGGCCTCGCCGGTGGCCTGGCGGCGCTGTGCCTGGCGGCAAAGCGGCCCGATCTCGATGTCCGGCTTGTCGAACCCGGTCCGATCGGCGGCAACCATATCTGGTCCTTTTTCGACAGCGACATTGCGAAAAAGGACCGCTGGCTCGTTGCGCCGCTGGTCCGTTGTCATTGGGAAAGTTATGACGTCGCCTTCCCCGCGCGCGCGCGCAAGGTGCGGATGGGATATAAGAGCATTACCGGCGAAGCCCTCGCCACAGCGGTCGCCGCGGCGCTGCCCGCGGACCGGATCATCGCCGACAGGGCCAAGCATGTCGCACCCGACCATGTCCTGCTGGCGCGTGGCGGGCGGCTGTTGGCAAAGCATGTCATCGACGCGCGCGGCACCGGAAAGACGTCGATGCTTGACTGCGGCTGGCAGAAATTCGTGGGTCAGGCGCTGACCGTCGAAGGCGGGCATGGCATCGACCGGCCGCTCGTCATGGACGCCACGGTCGAGCAGCTCGACGGCTATCGCTTTATCTATCTGCTGCCTTTCGATGCGGAGACAATCTTTGTTGAAGACACATATTATAGTGACAGCCCCGATCTTGACGTCGCAGCCGTCCGCGATCGAATCGCAACCTATGCGCAGCGCCGCCAGTGGAACGTCACGGCTGTGACGCGCGAGGAAACCGGGATGTTGCCAGTCGTCGTCGCGGGCGATTTCGATCGGCTGTGGCCCGCGGTCGATCGAACGGCGCGCATCGGCGTGCGCGCCGGCGAATTCCACGCGATGACCGGCTATTCCTTGCCCGCCGCGGTGCGAACGGCGGCGGCGCTGCCCGCGCTCGTCGATCGCGGCGACCTAGCCGCCCGCCTGCGCGGCCGCGCCGCGGCATCGTGGCGCCGTCAGCGCTTTTACCGCATGTTGGGTGCGATGCTGTTCCGCGCCGCCGATCCGGACGCGCGTTACCGCATTTTCCAGCGTTTTTACGGGCTCGCGCCCGGGCTGATCGCGCGTTTTTATGCGGGCCGGTCGAACGCCGCCGACAAATTGCGCATCCTGTCCGGCAAGCCGCCCGTGTCGGTTCGCCGCGCCATTGCCGCGCTTTCGAGGCTGGACTGGCGATGACGCGCCGCGCGATCATCATCGGCGCCGGGTTCGGCGGGCTTGCGTTGGCGATCCGGCTTCAGTCGGCGGGGATCGCAACGACGATCGTCGAGGCACGCGACAAGCCCGGCGGGCGCGCCTATCATTGGCGGCAAGACGGCTTCACCTTTGACGCCGGGCCGACGGTCATCACCGATCCGCCGTGCCTCGAAGAATTATGGGCACTTAGCGGGCAGGACATGGCGGCTGACATCGACCTGATGCCGGTCATGCCCTTTTATCGTCTCAACTGGCCCGACGGGACGAATTTCGACTATTCCAACGACGAAGCGGCGCTGCGCGCCGAAATCGCCGCGCTGCACCCCGCCGACGTCGATGGCTATGACCGCTTCATCGCCTATTCAAAGGGCGTTTACGAGCAGGGCTATGTCAAGCTCGGCTCGGTCGCCTTTCTGAACTTTGCGTCGATGATCAAGGCCGCGCCCGCACTGATGAAATATCAGGCCTGGCGCAGCGTCTATTCGATCGTTTCCTCCTACGTCCGGGACGAACGGTTGCGGCAGGCGCTGTCGTTCCATACGCTGCTGGTCGGCGGCAATCCGATGACGACGAGCGCGATCTATGCGTTGATCCATACGATCGAGAAAGATGGCGGCGTCTGGTTCGCGCGCGGCGGCACCAACGCGCTGGTCGCCGGCATGGTCCGGCTGTTCGAGCGGCTGGGCGGGACCTTGCGCCTGGACGATCCGGTCACGCGGATCGAAACCACGGCCGACCGGGCAACCGGCGTGACGACGCAAAGCGGATGGTGCGGCGACGCCGACATGGTGGCGTGTAACGGCGACCTCATGCACAGCTACCGGACGCTGCTCGCGGATCATCCGCGCGGCGTCAAGGCGGCGCGCAGCCTGTCGCGCAAACGCTGGTCGCCTTCGCTGTTCGTCGTCCATTTCGGCGTCGAAGGCGTTTATCCCGACATTGCGCATCACAGCATTCTTTTCGGCCCGCGCTACAAGGGACTGCTCGACGACATCTACAAGACGGGCGTCATTCCTGACGATTTCTCGCTTTACCTGCATCATCCCAGCATCACCGATCCCGGCATGGCCCCGCCGGGCCAATCGACATTCTATGCCCTCGCCCCCGTCGCGCATCTGGGCAAGTCGAAGGTCGATTGGGACGGCGCGTTCGGGCGGCAGTTTGCCGACGCCATCCTCGAGGAAGTGGAACGCCGCGTCGCGCCCGGCCTTCGCGACCGCATCGTCACGCGCTTTCATTATACGCCCATGGATTTCGGCCGCGACCTGTCGGCGCATCTCGGCAGCGCGTTCAGCCTCGAACCCGTGCTTTGGCAAAGCGCCTGGTTCCGGGCGCACAACCGCGACGATGTGATTTCCAATCTTTACTTCGTCGGCGCGGGAACGCATCCGGGCGCGGGTATCCCGGGGGTCGTCGGCAGCGCCAAGGCGACCGCCAATCTGATGTTGGAAATATGATGAAACGCCTTGCCGTCTATTGCGGGTCCGCAACCCCCGAAGATCCGATCTATATCGAAACCGCGCGCCATGTCGGCCGCACGCTGGCGGAGCGCGGCATCGGCGTCGTTTATGGCGGCGGCCGGCTGGGGCTGATGGGCGCCATCGCCGACAGCGCGCTGGAAGCGGGCGGCGAGGTGATCGGTATCATCCCCGATGCGCTCGTCGGCGCCGAGGTCGCGCACCGCGGCTGCACCGAATTGCACGTCGTTTCGGGGATGCACGAACGCAAGAAGATGTTCACCGACCTGTCGGACGGCTTCCTGACCATCCCCGGCGGCGTCGGCACGATGGATGAATTGTGGGAAGCGATCAGCTGGGCGCAGCTTGGCTATCACAACAAGCCGGTCGGCCTGCTCAATGCCGCGGGCTTTTACAACGACCTGATCGCGTTCAACCGCCACATGGTCGAGGTCGGGTTTATTCGCCCTGCGCACGCCGGGATCATGATCGTCGACGCGGGGTTGGACGAACTGTTGGGCAAGATGGCCGCGTATGAACCGCACAAGACGATTTTCGCGATGAAGGCCGAAAATCTGTAATGATCGAGGCGGGGGCCTATGATTCGCATGCCCTCCACGGTTTCGCGCACGACAGCATCGCGCGCGGATCGAAAAGCTTTGCGCTCGCCAGCCAGCTGTTTGACCGCGAAACGCGCGAACGTGTCTGGCTGCTCTATGCCTGGTGCCGTGCCGCCGACGATTTGACCGACGGACAGGATCACGGCGGCGCGATGAAGCCGGGGCATGATCCCGCGGCCGCGGTCGCGCATATCCGGACCCAGACCGACCGGGCTTTTGCCGGCGAGCCGACCGGCGAACCGGCGTTCGACGCGCTGGGACTGCTGCTTACCGAGATTGCGATTCCGCGATCGGTGATCGACGATATCGTGGCGGGGTTCGATCTGGACGCGCGCGATTGGCGCCCGCGCAGCGAGCAGGACTTGCTGCGCTACAGCTATCATGTCGCGGGTGCGGTCGGGGTCGCGATGGCGCTGGTGATGGGGGTCGACCCCGCCGACGAAAGGACGCTCGATCGGGCTTCGGACCTTGGCATCGCATTCCAGCTGGCGAACATCGCGCGCGACGTGGCCGAGGACGCCGCCGCCGACCGATGCTATTTGCCTGTCGAATGGATGGTCGAACTCGACATCCCGCCCGGACAGCATATGCACCCCGCCTTTCGTCCGCGCCTGTCGGTGATGGCGAAATGGCTTGCCGAAATGGCCGAGGAATATGAGGCGTCGGCGCGATGGGGAGCAAGGCTGCTGCCGCCGCGCAGCCGCTGGGCGGTGCTCGCCGCGGCGGGGATTTATGGCGACATCGCGCGCGAGGTGCGCGCCCGCGGCGACCATGCCTGGGACCACCGTGCATCCAGTTCGCTTGGCGCCAAGCTCGGCTGGGTCGCCCGCGCGGGCTGGTCGGTGCTGCGCCGCCCGCCCCAACGAAGGATCAGTCGCGACGGCCTGTGGACGCGCCCGCGCGGCGGCACTGTGGCGTGAGCCATATCGAATGGATCGCGGCGGCGTTCGTCCTGACCAATGTGGCGCTCGTCGCGCTGCGCAGCGTGTGGAACTATCCTTTCGCGCTCATCGCCGTGACGCTCTACGCTTTCGTCTTTTTTGAAGCGAAGCTCTACAGCGACATGCTCCTCCAGGGGTTTTTCTTTGCGCTCAACCTTTATGGCTGGGCCGCGTGGATAGGCGCGCGCGATGATGCGGGGGTCCCGGTGCGCTGGATGACGGCGCGGGCGCGCCGCGGCTGGGCCGTGGCGACGATCGCCGCGTGGGCCGGCTGGAGCTTTGCGATGGACCGCGCCACCGATGCAGTGGCCCCGTGGATCGACGGTGCAATCGCGATGCTTAGCGTCACCGCGCAATGGCTGCTCGCGCGGCGCCACGTCGAAAGCTGGTTCGTCTGGATTGTCGTCGACCTGATCGCGGTGCCGCTGTTCGCGTCGCGGGGCCTCTATGCCACCAGCGCCGTCTATGTTGTCCTGCTCGGCCTGTCGATCGACGGGTTGATCCAGTGGCGCCGCGCGGCGGCGACGGGCCGGGTGGCGATATGACGCATCATATCTGCCTTCACGGCGCCGAAAGCACTGGCAAATCGACGCTCGCGCCGCGGCTGGCGCTCCGGCTCGGTGGGCTGGTGGTGCCTGAATATGGGCGCACCTACGCCGAAGCGAATGGGACCGACCTCGACGAGGTCGACCTGCTCGCCATCTTTGACGGTCATCGGGCGGCAACGCGCGAGGCGCTCGCGCAGCAGCCCGAATGGCTGATATCCGATACCGATCCGCTGATGACCCAGGCCTGGGCGATCATGCTGCTCGGTCGCCGCTTGCCCGAAATCGACCTGTGGGACGCGGTCGCCGACCTCTATCTGGTCCCGGCAATGGACCTGCCATGGCACGAAGATGGCACGCGCCTGTTCGGCAGCGAACTCGCGCGGGCGCAATTCATGGATGTGGCGATCGGCGAACTCGACCGGCGCGGGCTTCGATGGGCGTGGGTCGAGGGCGAAGGCGACGCGCGGTTGGCGAACGCACTGGCGGCGATCGAGGCCGCGGAGCTTGGCTGACCCGATCGGCTTTATGGACGAAACTCGGTTTTGGGGTCACGAGCGGGCGTGAAGCGTCGCGCCATGTCCGCGTCCGCAGAGGGCAGGGGAGGGTGTCCGCTTCCCGTCGTGCCCCCGATCCCCATGCAAGGCCCTCACCCTGCTATCTTGCAGATGCTGTCAAGCGCGCCAGCTTGCTTGACCGAAAGTTTCAGGTTGCTACTGATCTTCGATATAAAGAAATCAACGATTCCGGAGATGATGGCCCGATGCACCCTTCTGTTCATGCTCGCAACAATCCCGACAAAGCAGCGATCATCGTCGCCGAAACGGGCGAGGTCATCAGCTATGGCGAACTCGATGCCGCCTCGAACCGCGCCGCGCAGCTTTTTCGCGCGCATGGGCTGGGGCATGAGGATGTCGTCGCTTTCATGCTCGACAACACGCCCCATTATTACGGCCTGACGTGGGGCGCCCAGCGTGCGGGACTGCGTTATGTGTGCATTTCGTCGCGGCTGACGCAGGACGAAACCGACTATATCCTCGAAAATTCGGGCGCGCAGATCCTTGTCGTGTCCGCCAGCCTTGCGGGCGCCGCGCAGCAACTCACGACCGGGATCAAACGCTTTGCGATGGGCGGCGAGATTGCGGGCTGGGCCAGCTGGGAGGATGCGGTCGCCGCGATGCCGGCGACGCCGGTCGCCGACGAGCGCGCCGGGGTCGACATGCTCTATTCGTCGGGCACGACCGGGCGGCCGAAGGGGGTGCGCGTGCCGCTGCCCGAAGAGCCTGCGATCGATGCGATGAACAGTCTGGTCATGCTCGCCTCGGCGGTGTTCCAGATCAACGCCGACAGCATCTATCTTTCGCCCGCGCCGCTTTACCATGCCGCGCCGCTGCGCTGGTCCATGACGGTCCATCGTTTGGGCGGCACCGTCGTGCTGATGAAGAAATTCGATCCCGAGGCGGCACTGTCGCACATCGAAACATATCGCGTAAACTCCAGCCAGTGGGTTCCCACCCATTTCGTGCGGATGCTCAAGCTGCCGGGCGACATCCGCACCCGATACGACACGTCATCGCTCAAGGTTGCGATCCACGCTGCGGCGCCGTGCCCGGTGCCGGTCAAGCAGGCGATGATCGACTGGTGGGGACCGGTGCTGTTTGAATATTATGCGGGGTCGGAAGGCAATGGCATGACCTTCATTTCCAGCCCCGACTGGCTGACGCACAAGGGCTCGGTCGGCCGTCCTATCCTGGGCACCGTGCATATCATGGGCGAGGATAATGAGACCGAGCTTGGCCCGAACGAGGAAGGCACGGTTTTCTTCGAGAGCGAAAATGTTTTTGAATATCATGGTGATGATGAAAAAACTGCGTCGAGCCGCAATTCCAAGGGCTGGTCGACGCTGGGCGATGTGGGCAAGCTGGACGACGAGGGTTTCCTGTACCTCACCGATCGCAAGAGCTTCATGATCATATCGGGCGGCGTGAATATCTATCCGCAGGAAATCGAGAATCATCTGGTCACCCATCCCAAGGTCGCCGACGTCGCGGTCGTCGGCGGGCCGCATGACGAGATGGGCGAAGAAGTGATCGCGGTGATCCAGCCCGCCGACATGGCCGAGGCGGGCGACGCGCTGCGCGACGAACTGATCGCTTTCGCGCGCGAGAAATTGTCGGGGGTGAAGATCCCGCGCCGCATCGACTTCATGGAAGCGCTGCCGCGCCACGACACGGGCAAACTCTACAAGCGCCTGCTGCGCGACCAATATTGGGAAAAGGCGAAGGCGGAGGCCTGAGGCGATGACCGCGCGCGTCGAATTTTTCTTTGACCTTTCCTCGCCCTGGACCTGCCTCGCGTTTCACAATCTGCCGGGCGTGCTGGGAAGAGCGGGCGCGACGGCGATCTATCGACCGATCCTGGTCGGGGGGGTGTTCAACGCGGTGAACCCCGCCGTCTATGCGGCGCGCGAGCAGGCGGACAACCGGCGGCTTCAACATGGCTGGAAAATACTCAAGGACTGGGCGCGGCTCGCGCGCGTCCCGATGAACTTCCCTTCGCAATGGCATCCGGCAAAGAGCATCGCCGCGATGCGTTTCTGCTGCGCCCTAGAAGATGATCAGGCGGCGTTGGCGCGCTTTGCGCGCGCGGCATTTGCGAGCTATTTTGATCGACAGGAAAATCTCGACGATCCTGCCGTGCTCGCGGCGGTCGCCGATGCCGAAGGGCTCGACGGCGCCGCGCTGGCGGGCGTGGCGGGCAGCGATGCGGTCAAGGCGCGGCTGCGCGCCAATACCGATGAAGTGATCGCGCGTGGCGGCTACGGCTCGCCGACGATTTTCGTCGATGGCAATGATATGTATTTCGGCAACGACCAGCTCCCGCTCGTCGAGGCCGCATTGAAGCGATAAAAGGGACTCATCCATGAAAGACCGGATTTCGATCAACATGCTCGATGGCGGGATCGCCGATGTGCGGATGATCCGCGCCGACAAGATGAACGCGCTCGACCCCGCGATGTGGGAAGCCTTGGCCGAAGCGGTGGATGCGTTGAAGGCGATGGCGGGCCTGCGCGTTGTCGTCCTGTCGGGCGAAGGTCGTGCTTTTTGCGCCGGGCTCGACCTCTCCAGCCTCAGCAATGATCGCGATCCCGGCGCGAGCAGCGCGGGCGGTGGTCTTGCCGACCGGACGAGGGGTATCGCAAACAAAGCCCAATATGCGGCCTGGGGCTGGCGCGAGCTGCCGGTCCCGGTGATCGCCGCAGTCCACGGCGTCGCCTTTGGCGCGGGCAGCCAGATCATGGCCGCCGCCGACATCCGTATCGTTCATCCCGACACGCGCATCGCGATCATGGAAATGCGCTGGGGGCTTGTTCCCGATGTAGCGGGCATGGCGCTGTGGCGCACCCAGGTTGCCGACGATGTGCTGCGCGAGATGATCTATACCAATCGCGAGTTTAATGGATCGGAAGCGAAGCTGCTGGGTTTCGCGACGCATGTGTCCGACGATCCGCTGGCGCGGGCGATGGAACTGGCGAGGGTGATCGCCGATAAAAATCCCCATGCGATCCGCGGCGCCAAGCGGCTTTGCAACATGCTGGCCGACGCGAGCGACGCGGACATTCTTCAGGCCGAAAGCGACGAGCAGATCAAGGTCATCCGCACCCCGAACCAGATGGAAGCGGTGATGGCTGGGATGCAGAAGCGGCGGCCCAATTTCGTGGATTGAAGATCGTCCCTGTCGCGAAGCGATGGGGCGGATAATCAAAGCAGCCCCAAAAACCGTGCTGCATTATCCCAGTCGCGCTTGTGCGCGGCGCGGGCTTTTTGCGCTTCGCTGTCGGCGCCCCAGCGACGCTCCTGATAGAGATCGTCGAGGCTGACCGCCTCCCACAGCGCGTCGGCGTCGAACGCGTTGTCGAGCAACGCAAGGCCCGCGACGAGCGAGCCGCCGATCGTCACCAGCGGGGTCAGCGCCGTGATTCGCCACTGGTCCTGCCCGAATACTGCCGAGCGCAGCGCCGTCACGGTCGCTGCGGGTTGATCGACTGGCAGCACACCTTGCGTCAACGCAAACTCGATGCCGTAGCGATCCTCGGCCCAGGCGAGCAGCGGGTTCCACGCCGCCGCCTGTTCGGCCTGCAACACCGCGTCGCGCGCATCGCGGTAGCAAAAGAGGTCGCTTTCGGCATAGGCAGCGACCGGCGTCGCAAAGGCCGCAAAGTCGGGCGCGGCCAGGTCGATCGCCGCATTGCTCAGCCCGGTGATCGGCATCGCCGCGGGGGCGATCGTTTCGCCGACCGCGCGCCATTCGGCGGCGATTGCATCGGCCAACGCCGGGCTGGCTACCGCCAGCGGTGCGCGCTGCGGGGTGCGAACCGGCCGCCCGTCGAGCGCGATGCCCCAGCCGCCGTCGCCCGCGACGACAGCGACCTCTTTCCAGAACCGCTTCACGGATTTTTGGGCGAGCGCCAGCGGCGCGCGAGCAGCAGCGGCATCACCGCGAAATCAAAGGCGCCGACCAGCACAATCGCCGCGCCGATCCAGCGGTCGGTCGGTTGGCCCGCAAGTGCAAAGCCGCCGCTGATCAGGATAAAGCCGATCGCCACGAAGGCCGCGCCCATCAGGCGCATGATGTTGATCGCGAAAAAGCGTTTTTTGGCGAGGGCGTCGTCGGCCTGGGTCATGCGTCCTTCCTATCGCCGCCAAGGTGGCGCATCAACTGTGCCAGCGCGCCATGGCCGGTTGCTTCCATGCCCGCGATCACCCGCTCGCGCTCGGCGGCGGATTTATTCTGCGACAGCTTGATCGTCGGGCGCCAGGCGGTGATGCGCAGCTCGAAGCCAATGATCGCCCCGGTCATCTTGCTGAACAGGGCGGGGTTCATCTTGTCGCGCGTCCACGGCGGGTTCGCGCCGACGCGCGCTTCATGGCCGGCCGACAAGGTGTCGAGCTGCTCGACCAGTTCGGCATCGCCAAGGCGCCGCGCGGTGCCCTCGATTTCGATCGCGACATAATTCCACGTCGGCACCTGGTCGGGGTCGGCATACCAGCTTGCGCTGACATAGGCGTCGGGGCCCTGGACCACGGCAAGCGCGTTCGCGCCGTCGAGGTGCCGGGTCAGCGCATTGCCGCGCGCAAGGTGGAACTGGACCGTTGCCGCGTCATCGCTCAGCACGACCGGCGCGTGGGCGACGCGCGGCCCGTCGGGGGTGTCGGCGAAGATCGCGGCAAAGCCGATCTCGCGCACCAACAATTGGGCGAGGTCGTCCTGCTTGGGACGAAAGACGCTGTTGGGATGCATCAGCCCGCTTTGGGCGGGCGCGCCGGATGCTTCCTCGCGCTTGGCTTCTTGTCCGCCGGTTTGCCCGGTTTCGGCTTGGGTTTCGCTTTGGGTTTCGGCTTTCCGACATGGTCGGTCGGCTTGCTCGTCGCGGTGCGCCCGCGGCGCTCGCCGCGACGGGCCTTACGAATCTGCTTGCTGTGCGCCTTTGCGGCGGCCTTTTCGACCGCTTTGGCAGGCGGACCCTTGGCGGCATCGTCGATGCCGACGTCCCCCAGCAACCGATCGAAACCCAGCGCGTCGAGGCTCGCGGCGAAATGTTCGGGCACGTCGGCATGAACGTCGATCGCGCCGCCGTCGGGATGATCAATGCGCAGGCGGCGGCTGTGCAGATGCATCTTGCGGCTGATCGTGCCGGTCAGGAATGCGCCCTTGCCGCCATATTTGCCGTCGCCGACGATCGGATGCCCGATTGCCGCCATATGGACGCGGAGCTGATGCGTGCGGCCGGTCAGCGGTTGCAGTTCGACCCACGCCGCGCTGTTCCCCGCACGCTCGATCACGCGATAGCGCGTCTTTGACGCGAGGCCGCTGTCGTGGACATGCATTTTTTCGCCGCCCGATCCCGGCTGCTTGGCGAGCGGCAGGTCGATTTCGCCCTGCTGGATGTCGGGAACGCCGACGATGATCGCCCAATAGGTCTTGCGCGCGCTGCGATTGGAAAAGCTCTTGGCGAAATAGGCCGCAGCGCGCGGGGTGCGGGCAATCAGCAGCGCGCCCGACGTATCCTTGTCGAGCCGATGGACAAGCTTGGGGCGTGTCGGGCCATCATATTTCAGCGCATCGAGCAAGCCGTCGACGTGGCTTTCGGTCTTGGTGCCGCCCTGCGTCGCCAGGCCGGGCAGCTTGTTGAGCACGATCGCGCTGGCATCGCGGTGGATCACCATCCCGGTTGCCAGTTCGACATCGGCGTCGGTCAGCGGACGGCCCTTGCGGGCCGGGCGAGGCTCGGCCTCGACCGGCGGCGTCGGCATGACGAGTTTCTGCCCCGCCGCGATGCGGTCCGACACATCGGCCTTTTTGCCGTCGAGTGTCAGCTGCCCCGATCGCGCCCAGCGCGCGAGCAGCGCGTGCGGCGTCCCCTCGCGATGGCGTTTGAACCAGCGGTCGAGGCGGATGCCGTCATCTTCCTCGGCGATCGTCGCGCCGTCGAGTTTTGCCTTGGTCTCGCTCATGCCGGCACCTGCCGCATGATGAAGAGGCCAAGGCCGCAGGCCATGATCGCGCCGATCACGGACGCGAGGACATAGGCGGCTGCTTGCGCGTTTTGACCGCGTTCGAAAAGCATCCAGAATTCCATGCTGAAAGAGGAAAAGGTGGTGAAGCCGCCAAGAACTCCGACACCGATAAACAGGCGCGCAGTCTCCCCGCCATCGCTGCTGCGTGCCAGCGCGCCGATTAGCAGCCCCATCAAAAGACCCCCGACGATATTGATCGACAGCGTCCACCAAGGGAAGCCGGGACCGAGCCGCGCGAGCATCGCCTGACCGACCAGATGGCGGGCCCCGGCGCCGATTGCGCCACCTATCATAACAGGAAACAGGCTGTTCATGTCGCTCGCCCTAGCCGGAATCGGCGGCGAGGCAAAGCGCGCGCTTTATGCGTCTGGGCGGGGCGCCGCCGTTGCGGGCGGTTCGTGCGTCGCGCGCCAGTCGGCGGGGCGGACGAAGCGGCCCTGCCAGATGCCGCGCTGCCGGGCTCCTGCTTCGGCTTCCTCGACCATATAGGCGCCGTCGGTCGTGACGGCCCAGCCTTGGCGCACCATTTCCGCGCCGATGTCGACGCCGTCCGGCAAGGGGGCGGTGCGGCACGTCGCGAGCGTACGGCCATAGCGGTCTTTCGACCCCAGTTCGCAATGAACCGAGCCGTGCCCGACAAGCTTGTCCAGCGCCGATCGCGCGTCCCGCCCGCACGGCCAGACGGCGCCGGAGCGCGTACAATCCTGCCGATATTCGACCGCGTCGATCCCCGCGAGACGGATCGTCAGCGATGCGCTGTCGTGCCGAACGGTCAGACTGTCGCCGTCGATCACATGAACGGGGCGGACAGAGAAGGCGGGCGTCGGCAACCATACCCACGCGGCGCACGCGAGTCCGAAGAGCAAAAGCAGTCCGGCCAGCGACCGAATGCGGCGGCGCCAGCGCAAATGGGTGAGGGGAGACACGCGCGCGACCATCCATTTCCGACTGAGCCTGCCCCGTCCGCTTGGCAAGCGCGAATAAAAAGTTGACGAAAAGAACAAACCATGTCCAAAATGGAGGCATTCCGATCTGGCCGACACGCGCCAACCCACACAGGAACGGCGGTTTGGGTCCGGATTGGCGGCAAACAGGAACGAACAAAAGGTGAATATAGCCGCAATGACGACATAGTTACGCCAAGGTGGAGCGATGGAAGGGGGATGGAGAGCATGATGGACCAGGGCACACAGATTGCGTTGGATGGTTCGGCGATGTCCTTTGACGATGTTCGCGTGGAATATGCCTGGCCCGCGGCGGGGGCAGCCAGATCGATCGGCGAAGGCGTGGCGTCACCCTTGCTATTCGTGGGACCGCCTGCCGCCCTTCCGGATATGGCGTCTGTCGCCGGGGTGCGCCTCGCCAACATCCTTCCGCCGTCCCGCGCTGCCGGCTATGTCCGGAAAACCGTGACTTTGGACATAATCTGGATCGCCGCGGCGGATACGATCGAAGGCGAATTGTTCGCCGACCTGTGCGCGGCGGCAGGCGAGCAAGGCTGCAACCTGATCTGTGAAACTCCGCTGTCGGCGCTCGACCATGTGGCGGCCGCGATCCCTGCGGCGCTTTCCGCCCAGCTTCTGGTCGATGCCGATCCGGTCGACCGGCTCGTTGCGCTGGCGGCGGCGCGGCGGGCGCGACATGCCATGGTCCATGATATCGCGCGCGACGACGCGATGGAGCGGATCGACCGTCTACAGGAAGAGGTCGCGCGCATTTCGCGGCTGCTCGGCGATCTTGCGGGGCAAGGCGGCGGACTTCCCGGCACGCCGACGGGCGTTTCGGCGTGGAATGACGACTCCGCCGACTATCCGCCAAGCCAGGTCCGCGCGCCATCGCGCAGCTACGCGGTGATGCCGCGCAGCTTTGTGCCGGAAGAGCGGACGCTTGATCGGCAGCGCGCAAAGATGGTGCGGCGGATGCTGCGTCAGCGGCGGATGCGCGAGCAATATTTTCCCGCCGATCTGTTTGCCGATCCGGCGTGGGACATGCTGCTCGACCTCTATGCCGCGCGGCTTGAGCGCCAGCCGGTTTCGGTTTCGAGCCTGTGCATCGCCGCCGCGGTCCCCGCGACCACCGCGCTGCGGTGGATTAAGACGATGACCGATGCCGGGTTGTTCCTGCGCGAAGCCGACCCGCACGACGGCCGCCGCATTTTCATCGCGCTGGCCGAAGGCGCGGGCGACGCGCTCGCCCGCTATTTCGAGGCGCTCGACGAATAGCCATGGTCGGCGTGGATCGGCCCGGCTAGATTTCGGGCATGACGAACGCCGTGAACGTGGTCGTGAACGACCGGATGCAGCAGGATTATCGCTACACGCGCGCCGCGCCGATGGGGGCTGCATTCGCGCCTGGTTTCGAGCCCGACCTTACCCCGGCCCAGATGCTGGCGCTTGGGGTGTTCTGCGGGAAATATATGACCGACTGCACCGCCGAATTTCCGGACGACTGGTTCGATCAGGCCAAATTCGCCTCGGGGCGCGGTGACTGCTCGCTCAATTATTTCGGCATCGGGGCGAGCGTTCCGCTGCGCGTGTGGAAGCAGAAGGGATGGCTTCACCCCGACGATCCGCGCGGCTGGTTCCAATGGTATTGCCGCTATTATTCGGGACGCCGCCTGGCGGGAGAGGATGATCGCCAGATCGGGCGATGGCGTGCGTTCCGACGGCATGCCGCGCAGGTCCGCAAACATTGCGAACCGGGCGATCCCTTTTGCCGGCCCAGACAACGGCAGGCGCTGCTGCAATGGGCTTATGACAGTCGCGACATCTGATCGCGCGTCGCCGCGATCGAACGCGTTTCCCTTCCCAGTCGCGCGTCCTATGTAAGCGCCGCAGTTCAAGGGAGTTTTCGCATATGCCAATCATGGCCGCCCGCCTCTATCACGACGGCAAGCTCGTCCGCGACATCGGCCCCGACGAGGAACTGCCCGAAGATTGCGACGACGGTGATTTTTTCTGGTTGGGCCTATACGAGCCGACGCCCGGCGAGCTGGAGGGTATCGCCAAGCGATTCGGCCTTCACCCGCTCGCGGTCGAAGACGCGCTGAAAGCGAATCAATTGCCGAAGGTCGAGATCTATGGCGACCAGCTGTTCGTTATCACGCGCACCGCAAACCTCGACGCCGACACCATCCATCCCGGCGAAACGGCCTTTTTTCTGGGTCCGCATTTCTTCGTCAGCGTCCGCCACGGGTCGGCGCGCACCCACACCGATATTCGCGCGCGGCTCGAAACGCTGCCCGCCAAGCTGGCGCATGGGCCGGACTATGTCCTTTATGCCGTGCTCGATTTCATCGTCGACGGCTATTTCCCGGTTGTCGACGCGATCGAGGACCGGATGCTGCTGGTCGAGGAGAGCGTGATGGACACCCCGCTCGATGCCGACGAAATTCGCCATCTTTATGCGCAGCGGCACGAAATCATTCGTTTCCAGCGCCTTGTCGGGATGATGAAGGAGGTCGCCGGGCGGCTTGCGACCGAGGACGACCTGCCCAATATCGATATCGCGGTGCGGCCCTTTTTCCGCGACATCTGGGATCATGTGCAGCGCGCCGAATATCGCCTCGTCGGACTGCGCGATATCGCCGCGTCGGTAATCGAGACCAACGGCATGCTCGAACAGCAGCGGCAGGGCGTCATCACGCGCCAGCTCGCCGCCTGGGCCGCGATCCTGGCCGTGCCGACCGCGATCGCAGGAATTTATGGCATGAACTTCCAGTTCATGCCCGAACTCGACTGGGCGTTTGGCTATCCATTCGCGCTGACCCTGATCTTCGGCGGTTCGGGCCTCGTTTTCTGGCGGTTCAAGCACATCGGCTGGCTTTGACCTTCGCGATGCGTCGCTTGCCAGCGGCGATCGCTTATGGCAGGGGCGCGCTTCCCGACCATGGCGCGTCCAGCGACAGGGCAGGGGGCGCTTAGCTCAGTTGGTAGAGCATCTCGTTTACACCGAGAGGGTCGGCGGTTCGAGCCCGTCAGCGCCCACCATCGTTTCCGCTTGTCGGTTCGGCCCAACGCGGCAGCGAAGGTTGCGGGGTGGAATGCCGCCGCAAATCCTCAAGGCACCGCGGCGCGGGCGGTCTGCCGCGCCCGCCGGACGCTCCATAACGTGAATAGTCCCATCGCGGCCCAGATGATATTGAGTCCGGCGGAGGGAAGAGCCCCGTTATAGCCCGAATTGATGATGAAGCCGCCCGCCCCGACGACATTCATCCACTGGTATAGAGGGCTGCGGCCGTTGAGCTTGCCGATCGACAGCAGGATATAGGCCGCAAGGATGATGGCGGCGGCGGCCCAGCCGATGATTTCGATGACGATGATCTCCGCGCCCATGCGCGTACCCTCCAAATGAAAACGCCCGCCCCGACAGGGGGGCGGGCGCTCATAGCATCAGCGGGCTGTCCCGTCAGGCGGCAAGCTTGCGCAGCACATAATGCAGGATGCCGCCGTTCATATAATATTCGACCTCGTTCGCGGTATCGATGCGGCAGAGCGTATCGAAGCTGAAGGTCGAACCGTCGGCGCGCGTCACATTGACGGTGACCGTCTGGCGCGGCTTGAGGTCTGCGACGCCGGTGATGGTGAACTGGTCGTCGCCGGTCAGGCCCAGTGTCTCGCGCGTGTCGCCGTCCTGGAACTGGAGCGGGAGCACGCCCATGCCGACGAGGTTCGAGCGGTGGATGCGCTCGAAGCTCTCGACGATCACCGCGCGGACGCCGAGCAGATTGGTGCCCTTCGCCGCCCAGTCGCGCGACGAGCCGGTGCCATATTCCTTGCCCGCGATGACGACGAGCGGCGTGCCGTCGGCCTTGTGGCGCATTGCGGCGTCGTAGATCGGCATGACTTCCGCGCCGTAGCGCGACATGCCGCCTTCGATGCCGGGGACCATTTCGTTTTTGATGCGGATGTTGGCGAAGGTGCCGCGCATCATTACGTCGTGGTGGCCGCGGCGGGCGCCGTAGCTGTTGAAGTCGGCCTTGTTAACCTGATGTTCCATAAGCCATTTTCCGGCCGGCGAGTCCGCCTTGATCGAACCGGCGGGGCTGATGTGGTCGGTCGTGATGCTGTCGCCGAGGATCGCGAGCGGCTTGGCGTCCACAATGTCCGACACCGGCGCCGGGGTCATCGTCATCCCCTCGAAATAGGGCGGGTTCGCCACGTACGTCGAGCCGGCGCGCCACTGATAGGTGTCGGAGCCCTCGACCTCGATCTTCTGCCAATGCTCGTCGCCCTTGTAGACGTGGGCGTAGCGCGCCTCGAACATCTCGCGGTCGACCGCGCCCGCAACGGCGTCGGCCACTTCGAGGTTGGTCGGCCAGATGTCGGCGAGGAACACGTCCTTGCCCTGCTGGTCCTGCCCGATCGGGGTGGTGGTGAAATCCTCGATCACCGTGCCCTTCAAGGCATAGGCGACGACGAGCGGCGGGGAAGCCAAGAAGTTCGCGCGCACATCGGGCGACACGCGGCCTTCAAAGTTGCGGTTGCCCGAAATGACGGCCGCGGCGACGAGGCCATTTTCGTTGATCGCCCGGGAAATCGGTTCGGCCAGCGGCCCCGAATTGCCGATGCAGGTGGTGCAGCCATAGCCGACGAGGTTGAAGCCGATATTGTCGAGGTGCTGCTGGAGGCCCGCCTTGATCAGATAGTCGGTGACGACCTGCGACCCCGGTGCGAGCGAGGTCTTGACCCACGGCTTGGGTTTCAGCCCCAGCGCGTCGGCTTTCTTTGCGACCAGCCCCGCGGCGACGAGCACGCCGGGGTTCGAGGTGTTGGTGCAGCTGGTGATCGCGGCGATGGTGACGTCGCCGTCGCCAATGTCGAAATCCTTGCCCTCGACCGGCACGCGCTGCTGCGCCTTTTTATAGACATTCGCCATGTCGGCGTTGAACACATCGTCGACGTCGGGGAGCGAGACGCGGTCCTGCGGCCGCTTCGGCCCCGCGAGCGACGGCACGACGGTGCCAAGGTCGAGTTCGAGCGTGTCGGTAAAGATCGGGTCCGCGGCCCCCTCGACGATCCACAGCCCCTGCGCCTTCGCATAGGCTTCGACCAGCGCGATATTTTCGTCGCTGCGGCCGGTCAGGCGCATATAGTCGAGCGTCTTGTCGTCGACGCCAAAGAAGCCGCAGGTCGCGCCATATTCGGGCGCCATATTGGCGAGCGTCGCGCGGTCGGCGAGCGACAGCGAGGCGAGGCCGGGGCCGAAATATTCGACGAAGCGGCCGACGACGCCCTTGGCGCGCAGCATCTGCGTCGCGGTGAGCACCAGGTCGGTGGCGGTGACGCCTTCCTTCAGCTTGCCGGTGAATTTGAACCCGACGACTTCGGGGATCAGCATCGACACGGGCTGGCCGAGCATGGCCGCTTCGGCTTCAATCCCGCCGACGCCCCAGCCGAGCACGCCCAGCCCGTTGATCATCGTCGTGTGGCTGTCGGTGCCGACGCAGGTGTCGGGATAGGCGACGACCTGGCCCGACGCATCCTCGCTCGACCACACCGCCTGTGCGATATGCTCCAGGTTCACCTGGTGGCAGATGCCGGTGCCCGGGGGCACCGCCTTGAAATTCGACAGCGACTTCGACCCCCATTTTAGGAAGTCGTACCGTTCGCCGTTGCGATAATATTCGATCTCGACATTCTGCTCGAACGCCTTGGGATGGCCGAATTCGTCGACCATCACGCTGTGGTCGATGACGAGGTGGACGGGGACGAGCGGGTTGATCTTTGACGTGTCGCCGCCGAGCTTGGCGATCGCATCGCGCATCGCGGCGAGGTCGACGACGCAAGGCACGCCGGTGAAATCCTGAAGCAGCACGCGCGCCGGGCGATACTGGATCTCGCGGTTGGAATGCGGGTCCTTCTGCCAGTCGACCAGCGCCTGGACATCGTCGGTCGACACGGTGAAGCCGCCATCCTCGAACCGCAGCAGGTTTTCGAGCAGCACCTTCATGCTGAACGGCAAGCGCGAGACGTCGCCCAGCTTGGCCGCGGCCTTGTCGAGCGAATAATAAGCATAGTCCTTGCCGCCGACGCTGAGCGTCGAGCGGGTAGCAAGCGTGTCGTTGCCCGTGGTCGTCATAGGATTGCAGTCCCCATGTTGGCGCGGCGGGGAATGACTGTCCGATGGCGAAGCGGGAGAGCGGGGCCAACGGGAGTCGCACGCGCGGGTTTATGTTGGCGCCGCCTTACGCCGGGGGGTGGGAAATGCAAGGGGGTGGGGGAGCGCGGAAAATTTGTCGCGAAGCTCTTTACACAACATATGTGTTGTGTCATTGGTGACCCATGTCGTCTGACGCGCTGATATCTAACGACCGCCAAGCACGAGAGATCGCCGGCACAGTTGCCGAGCTTGATGGTGCCTTATCCTCGGAGCAAATTCTGAGGTCAATAATGGCTGGCCTCCCTCACGAAGTCGTAGAAGCTGTGCGTCGGTCCTTTTTGGCTGAGCGCCATGAACTGGCAGATGCGCTACGAGCTTTTTCTGCCGCTAAGTCCGGTGAGTATGAATCCATCCGCGATCGCGCCGGGAATGACCCTGGCGCGTTTCTGATCGTCGCCCGGATTATGAGAGGGCTTTCCCAAAAGGACCTCGCTCGGAAGCTAGGACTTAGGGAGCAGGCTATTCAACGTTGGGAATCGGAAAAGTATCGTTCAATTACACTTTCGAACTATCAAAAAGTAGCGCAAACACTGGGCGTGCGGCTGCGGCTGGACGAGCTCCGCCCTCGGGGTGATTGGGAATATACATATGATGTGACAACCGACGATCTTATGAAGGTTGTCCGGCATGCTCGCGGTCATAAGTGGCTGGATGGCCAAGATCAGGAGGACGAGAAGGCTATCTCGACATTGGTCCGCCTAGTGGGTGACCATGTAAGCCGTTATGGAACGCCGTCGCTACTTAGGACGGGCTTAAAAACGGTCGATCGGGCACAAGACTGGTCTTTGCTTTCGTGGAAAGCGCAGGTCACTCGTCGCGCTGAGCGCGTCATTGAAGAAGCGAGGCCAAAGTATCGGCCGATAAATCTCTCTTGGCTTATAGATTTAGTCAGATTGAGCGTTCTGGATGACGGCCCGCGCAGGGCGCAAGAATTGCTCTTAGAGCATGGAATCGTTCTCGTCATAGAGGCGCATATAAAGGGTGTTCCGTTCGACGGAGCATCTTTCAGGGCAGACGACATTCCCGTAATAGGAATGACTATATGTCGAGATTCAATAGATAATTTCTGGTTCACGCTACTTCACGAAGTGGCTCACGTAATTTTACACTACAGGACTGGTCTGTCGGCAGGTTTCTTTGATGATCTTGCCTTTGAGGAACTCGATGATCTAGAACAGGAAGCGAATTCTTTTGCCGGAAGCTTGCTAATACCTACCGAGGCATGGGTTCGTTCACCGGCAAGGATCGCAAAATCTCCCGAACCAATTGAAAAGTTTGCTAATTTACTAGGCATCCATCCCGCCATTGTGTTTGGTCGCATCAGGATGGAGCGGAAGAATTATTCGATATTTTCTAACAAAATTGGACAGGGTCTTGTGCGAAAGCAATTCCTGTCGGATGAAGGGTTTCCTCTATGATGAATCATCAGAAGCCTATTTACGCTCCTGCTCTCCGCATGAAGGCCGGTGAGTTGATTGGTGTTGGCGATCTCGCCGCAGATATTGCCGGGCGCATCTTGCCGCGCATGATCGTGCCTCCGCCAAATGAGCGTGATGACGCTCTGCAAACAAAAATTCCCATGGCTGAACCTGTCCCGGACATCAGTCACGCTCTTGCGCCGGTATGGTCCAAAAAGCCGGTACTTATCGATTCAGGCTATCTTCTGGACGAGTTTGGCCGAGATAGGATGTCGTCCTGGCTCCCCCATATGTTTGAACGAGCGAGGAAGGCAGACGTCTGGGCGATTCCTTCTGCAAGTCTATCCGATTTGGGAGCCTTGGAAATTGCCGCGTTCAAGGACGCCTTGAACGATGACGCTGCTATCAAATTTGGTCTGACGGTGTCCTCAAGCGATCTGGCCGATAGGGCAGGGTTGCAGCGTGCCGTCGATGTGCTCGAACAGCTAGATATTGACGCTGCCCAGTGTGTGGTCACAGTGGACTTTCACGATGCTGACTTGTCACAGCCGGATTTTGTAGCGCCCATTATCGGGGCTGCGCTTGACGATCTACAGGCTTTGGCGCTCTGGCAAAGTATCGTGTTTCAGGGCACCAATTATCCAGAAAAGAATCCCGCGGACCCGAATGGCCATTACATTGTTCCTCGCACCGAATGGCTTGCGTGGAAGCGGGCAGTAAATTTTGACCCAACTACCGCCGAGCACATGATGTTCGGGGACTACGCTGCTGATTGTTCTAAGCTTTCTTTCGGCGGCGGTGGCGGGATGGCAATTCGTCATATCAGGTATGCGACGGAAGATGGCTGGCTGGTTCAGCGCGGCCCCAATACTGGTTCGCATGGTTCAGCCATGCGGAAGGTTTGCGAAGCGATCGTGTCGAGCGGTAAATTTGCTGGGCAAGATTTCTCCAAGGCCGACGAGCAGATTTATCGGTGCTCGAAAGGTGTTGCCTCCTTGGGCACGGCGAAAGTTTGGCGCGGGATAAACACTTGCCACCACATCACTCGTGTTGTCCGGGATATCGGCAACATTAAAGGATTTGAGTTCGAAAAGAGAGCTCCGGCGCCTGTCGAACTGCAAGATGAACTCTTTAATCGGTAGATATTACCTCTTTCCTACATTAGCCAAATAGGTTCAAAACCGTTCCGATTCATTCCAAGGTGATTCGGGAGGTTGAGCTATGGGGCGTAAGGCGGCGCGGGGTTCGCGTGGGAAATCGGGGGAGAAGGACAGCGTGGGGGATGGTGCCCACCCCGCTGCACCCCGGATCAAGTCCGGGGCTCGCTTCCCCTGCCGCAAGCGGGAGGGGATCAAAGGGGGGCGGGAGGGGCCCAAGCACTCCAATCCCTTCATGCCTGGCCTCCGCGTGCGGTCGGACGGGTGGACGGCGGCGCGGACGCGGGTGTTTCTGGCTACGCTGGGCAAGACGGGGTGCGTGAGCGATGCGGCGCGGATTGCGGGGGTCAGCCGGACGTCGGTCAACCGATCGCGCGCGCTGTTCCCTCCGTTCGACAAGGCGTGCGACGCGGCGATCGCGCGGGCGCTGCGCGGGCTGGAGGCGGTCGCTTACGAGCGCGCGGTCGAGGGGCGCGAGACGGTGATCCTGCGGGACGGCAAGGAGGTCGAGCGGCGGATCGTGCCGTCGGACGCGATGCTGGGGCTGTTGATCAAGCGCGGCGACCTGAAAAACGGGCGCGACGTGCAACTGACCGCCGAAGAGGCCGCGGCCTATGAGCTGCCCGAAGCGGTGCGGCACCGTTTCCTGTCGCGCGCGGAATATTTCGGCGGCATGGTCTTCGACGGGTTCCGCGACGATCCGGACGGGGGCAAGTCGCAGGGGCCGACGTCCGAAGAGACCGACGAGGCGATCCTGTCGCGGCTTGCCATCCTGCGCAAGCAGCGCGGATGGGGGCGGCTGTTGTGCGAAGAATGCGGCGGGCCGGCCGACGGGGAGGAATAGGGCGGCGCGCGCCCCCCCCTCCCGGCGGCGGCGGCGGCGGCAGGACGGGGGTGGCGGCGGGACGGAGGTGGCGGCGGCCGCGATGGCCGCCGGATCAGCCCTCTGCCCCCGCTTCGCGCGCGGTGCCTGCGGCACCTGCGGCAAAGGGCGCCGCATAGGGGTCGCTGGCGGGATAGCCGAAGAAATAGCCCTGCGCCTGGGGACAGCCTTCGTCGAGGAGCATCTGGCGCTGGCCCTCGGTCTCTACCCCCTCGGCAACGATCGGCATGTTGAAGCTGCGCCCCAGGCCGACGATCGCGCGCACGATCGAGCGCGCCGCATCGTCGTCGTCGATCGAGCTGACGAAGCTTTTGTCGATCTTGATCTTGTCGAACGGAAACGCCTTGAGATTGCTTAGCGACGAATAGCCGGTGCCGAAATCGTCCATGGCGATCCGCACCCCCATGGCGCGAATTTCGTGCAGGATCCTGAGCGCGCTCTGCCGGTTGCGGATGAAGGCGGTTTCGGTGATCTCCAGCTCGAGCCGGTGGGGATCGAGCCCCGATTGCGTCAGCGCGTCGCGGACGATCGCGGGCAGGTTGGGAACCTGGAACTGGACGGTCGACACATTGACCGCGACCGACACATTATCGGGCCAGGCCGCCGCGACGGCGCATGCCTGGCGCAGCACCCATTCGCCGATCGGGACGATCGCGCCGATTTCTTCGGCGACGGGGATGAAATCGTCGGGCGCGATGTCGCCGCGTTCGGGATGCTGCCAGCGCAGCAGCGCTTCATAGCCGACCACCGAGCCGAACGCGGTCGCGACGAGCGGCTGGAAAACCAGATACAGCTCGCCGCGCGTGATCGCATGGCGCAGGTCATGTTCGAGCGCGCGTCGTTCGCGCGCGATTTCGTCCATCTCCTGATCGAAAAAGGCGGCGTGGCCGCGGCCGTTGTTCTTGGCACGGTAAAGCGCGGTGTCGGCGTTGCGCTGAAGCGTTTCGGCATCATGGCCGTCCTGCGGGAACAGCGAGACGCCGATGCTGATCCCGACCGCCATCGGATCGTGCGCCACGTCCATCTCGATCGCGACATTTTCGAGGATGCGGCCGGCCAGCTTGCGGGTGTCATCGGGGCTGGAGACCGATTTCTGGATGATCAGAAATTCGTCGCCGCCGATGCGCGCGATCAGGTCGTTGCCGCGCACCGATGCGCGAAGAATGTCGGCGATGCGGCGCAATATCTCGTCGCCCGCGCCATGGCCGAAGATGTCGTTGACCGCCTTGAACCGGTCGAGGTCGAGCGCGAGCAGCGCGAACGGCTCCTGCGCGTCGATCGCCGCGTCGAGCGCGTGCGCGAAATGGGCGCGGTTCGACAGGTCGGTCAGCGCGTCGTGCGATGCCAGATGCTCGATCGCGCGCTGCGCCCGCTTGCGGTCGGACAGGTCGCGGATCGCGATCACCTGGCAGCTGCGGCCGCGATATTCGATCGTCCGCGTCGCGATTTCGAGGATCTGGTCCTCGTCGGGACTGCCCCGCAACCGCGCCTCCGCCGACTGGCCGGCGGGGATCGCGAAGGGGCCGCCGTCGACCGCCGCGAACCAGTCACCCGGCGCGCTGCCGAGCAAGGCCCCGCTGCTGACCCCGACAAGGTCGCACAGCTGGCCGTTGACCTCGACGATCCGGTCGTCGTGCGTGATCGCCAGCGCCTCGAGCGTCGCTTCGGCCAGGCCGTGCGCGTCGGTGAGCCAGCGGTCGACGAGCGAGCCGGTGAGCGCGAGGGCGACGAGCGCGGCGTTGGCAAACACGATCGCGGGCACCAGCCAGTCGCGGCTGGCATCAGCGGCCAGATCGGCGCCGCGGGTCGGGTCGGGCACCAGCGTCGTCGCCGACATCGCCGTGAAATGCAGGGCGACGATCGCAAGCACCGACAAGGTCGCGGGCAGCGCGACCTTGCGCCACCCGGACGCGCGCGAAAAGACCAGGAGCGCGCCGGAGAAACAGGCCCAGGACAGCGCCACCGACACGAGGATCGGGACCAGGTCATAGGTGACGCGTGCGGGCGCGATGATCGACGCCATGCCGGTAAAGTGCATCGCCGCGACCCCGACCGCGGCACCCGCGCCGGCAATCGCGCAATCGCGGGCCGTCGGCGCGGCCCCGAGCCAGCGTAAGGCACCCCAGAAAAATCCGATCGCGATCGCGACCGACAACAGGGTCAGGCTGGCATCGAAACGGATCGGCATCGTCCCGCGATAGGCCAGCATCGCGACGAAATGCGTCGCCCACACCCCGACGCCCTGCGCAATCGCCGCGACAACCAGCCAGTGCCGACGGCGCGTATCGACGCAGAAGGTCGATCGGTTGAGAATGACGAACAGGCAGATGTTGCCGAGGATGCACACCAGTGCGGCAATTAGAACCAGCCGCAGGTCATGCTGATAGACAACGCATTCGAGGACGCTGAACATGTTTTCCCCCTCGGTCCCCGTCTTGCTGGTTATCGGGGACGGGTAAAGATTATCTTAGTCACGCCGGGTCGGCCCCCACCCGTTCGGCGCACCCGTTCCCCGTCGCCGCCGCGCGCAATTATTGCCCGCGCGCGGCAAGGCGGACCGGCTTGGGGGTGAAGGCGCGGACGCGGTTGCGCCCCGTCCGTTTCGCTTCATAAAGGGCCTGGTCGGCGTCGGCCATGAGCGCCGCGAGGTCGGTGCCCGGCGCCCCGATCGCGATGCCGATGCTGACCGTCGGACATAATTTGGCCGGGATGCGATCGGTGCAGGCGGCGGCGAGCCCGGCGCGAATCGCCTCGGCAAACTGGCGCGCCGCCTCGATCCCCGCACCGGGGACCAGCAAGGCAAATTCTTCGCCGCCGATGCGACCCGCGATCATGTCGGCCGGGCCGATCCGGCGGGCGTGGGCGCCGAATGCGGCGATGATCGCGTCGCCGACGGCGTGACCGTAATTGTCGTTGATCGATTTGAACTGGTCCAGGTCGGCGACCATCAGCGCGACCGGACGATCGTCCTTCATGCAGCGACGGAGGGTGTCGCCCGATTGCGCCTCGAACCCGCGGCGGTTGAGCAGGCCCGACAGATTGTCGTCATCGGCCTGCCGGCGAAGCTCGGCAATCTGGTCGATCGCGACCGCGACCATCAGGCTGATCGCCGCAGCGATCGACACCATTGCCTGTGTGAACTGGACCGTGGTCCAGTAAATCGATTGTTGGAATCCGACATAATTGTCGAACCCGCCGCGCAGCGACAACAGCACGATGGGGCGGATGATCAGATTGAGCGCCGAAAATGCCGCGACCCAGAACAGCACGCGGTCGATCAGATAGGGCTTGTCGATCGGCCAGAGGGCGCGGACGACCGTCGCGGCAATGACCCCCGCCCCGATGCTGATCGACAGGATGCGCCCGGCGATGCTGGGATGGACGAGCAGGAACCAGAGGAAGACGGCAATCGACACCGCCGAGGTCACCGCCATCGTGCGCCAGGGCACCGGCAGGTCGTACCGCTTGATGATCGCGGCGGCAAACAGGCCGCCGGTCGCGAGGAAGCCGATGTTTGCGGGCAGCCGCTGCAATTCCATCGGCAGCACCGGGCCGACATCCAGGATCAGGAACGCGATCGCCGACGCGGTGTAGGCGCCCGCGGCATAGGCGACATAACGCTCGCGGCGATTCAGCCACAGCAGGAAAAAAGCGGTCGCGAACAGCAAGCCGATGCCCGGATTGAGCAAGGAAATGAAAAATTGTCCGTTCACACCACCGCTTTCTGCCCCGCCCCCAAGGGTAGCAACCGCTTAGATAACGAATTGTTACTTTTCCGGGAGTTAAGTCACGGTAACCCCAGGGATGCCGCGCATCAGGCGGTGCCGCGAACGACCAGGTGGACCGGAATGCGCGTGCCGCTGCGCGTCCGTTCGTCGTCTTCGAGCGCCATGGCGACGAGCGCCTCGCCCGCGGCGTCGAGGTCGGGTTCGAGCGTGGTGAGCGCGGGGTCGGCAAGGGTGCCGGCGCGGATACCGTCGAAGCCGATCAGCGCGACGTCCTGCGGAACACGGCGGCCGGCGTCCTTGAGCCCCTGGAGCACGCCCAGCGCGAGCATGTCGGAGGCGGCAAAGATCGCATCGGTTTCGGGATGCGCGGCCAGCAAGGCCTGCACCGCGGCGACGCCCTGTGCGTGGCGGTCGGCGGCGGCGGGCGGCTCGGCAATGATCGGGGCGAGGCCGTGCGCGGCGAGGGTCGCGGTGAAGCCGTCGCGGCGCTCGTCGAACTGGCGTTGCGGCGATTGCTGCGGCCCGACGAAGGCGATGTGGCGGCGG
>Ga0155548_123_pt3 | contig 46966 bp, 42 predicted proteins | sample RifCSPhighO2_12_FD_107205 | JGI IMG/M metagenome (GOLD analysis project Ga0155548, IMG submission 107205) | Sphingopyxis sp. RIFCSPHIGHO2_12_FULL_65_19
TGGCGGGCGTGCTCTGGTCGCTGACGCTCAGCCTGTTCCTGCTGTTCAATCGCGATCGGATGCGGATGGGCGACCTGATTGCCGGGACGTGGGTGGTGATGGCGCAGCGCGTCAAGCTCGACGCCGATATCGCGACGGATGCATTGGGCGATGCGATGACGTTCAGCGAGGCCGAGCTCGCGGTCTACGGCATTTTCGAGTTGCAGGAACTGGAGCGTGTCTTGCGCGGGCGCGACCCGCGCGCGATGCGCGACGTCGCCGACACGATCCGCGCCAAGATTGGACGACCCGTCGCCGAAGAGGATGACGTGTTCCTGCTTTCCTATTACCGCCAATTGAAAGCCCGGCTCGAACGCAAGCTGCTGTTCGGGAAACGGCGAGAGGATAAATATGCCAGCGACTGACATCAATGTGACGCAAGCGTTGCACGCGCGCCGTTCGGTGCGGGCTTTCACAGACAAGCCCGTCGACCCCGCGTTGCTCAAAGAGATTTTCGCCGCGGCGCAGCGCGCGCCCTCGGGCGGCAACCTCCAGCCGTGGCAGGCCACGGTGCTGACCGGGGCGCCCTGGCAGGCGGTGAAGGACGCAGTCGCGGTCCGGATCGCGATGGGACGCGAAGGGTATGAGCCCGAATATGACATCTATCCCAAGGGGCTGACCGAACCGTGGGACGCCCGCCGCTTCGGCGTCGGCGAGGCGCTCTACGCCTCGCTGGGCATCCCGCGCGAGGACAAGGCGGGGCGCCTCGCTCAGTTCATGGACAATTACCGTGGTTTCGGCGCACCCGTGATGCTTTTCCTCCATTGTTCGCGCATCATGGGTCCACCGCAATGGTCGGACATGGGCATGTGGCTGCAATCGGTGATGCTGCTGCTCGTCGAACATGGGCTCGCAAGCTGCCCGCAGGAATGTTGGGCGATGTACGGGGCGACGGTGCGCCGTACGTTGGCGCTCGACGACGGACAGATTTTGTTCACCGGGCTGGCGATCGGCCACGCCGATCCCGCTGCTGCGGTGAACCAATGGGCGGTGCCGCGCGCGCCGCTGGACGAAGTGATTGATTGGCAGGGATTTTGACAATGACAGGCAAGCAGGCGGGTTTTCGCTATGGCATCGGGGGGGCGTTGATGCTCATCGTCGCGGGCTGCGCCGCGATCCCGCAGCCCGAAGCCCCGCCCCCGGCACCGCGGCCGGTCGCCCCGGCGCCGACCCCCGCACCGCTGCCGACGTCGACCAAAGGCTGGGAAGACCGCGCGGTCGATCCCGGTGCGTGGCGTTACGATGCGGCCAGCCGCACCGCAGCCTTTGTCCCGACAGGCAGCGCGAATCCGCTATTGACGATGACGTGCAGCGGCGAGGCGATCCGCATGACCTCGGCACTTGTCGGGAATGTCAGCCTGCGCACCAGCGCCGGCACCGACCAGGTCCGCTTCGAAGGCGGCAATGCGAACCTCGCGGCCCGCGACCCGCGGCTCGACCGCATCGCGTTCAGCCGCGGCCGTTTCGCGCTGGAGACGCCGGGCGGCGGCGCCATGACGCTGCCCGTGCAGTCGGAGATCGGCCGGGTGATCGAGGATTGCCGGGGATAATTGGCGGGACGGCTTTGGGGTGGAGAGGGGACGTCCGCTCCGCCCTCTCGTCACCCCGGACTTGATCCGGGGTCCATGATTTCAGCGCCGTGATGGATCCCGGATCAAGTCCGGGATGACGAAGAAAAAATGTCCGCAACCGGTCGTTTCGAGACAAAAAAGGAATGCTTTCCTACATTATCCGGCGGTGCCGGCCTTTGAACGGGTTCTTTGGATCGTCGACCTTCCCTATGCGCGCGCAATAGCCGGCATGGTTCCTAAGGCCACAAAGGACACAAATCGAACACGCACATACGGGGCTTTTGTGGCCTTAACCGCCGAGTTGCACGGTCCCGCCCTTGATCCAGCCCCAGCGGCACGGGCCCTGATATTCGCGCGCGCTCTGCACCGACCTGCCGACGCCGCACATGTCCGGATCGGTGCCGGGTGCGGCAAAAACGATGCCGAACCAGGCGTCATTTTCGGCCGCTTCGCACAGCGACACGTTGGCGCCGCCCGCAAGCTTCGCCTTGACCGCACGCAGCTCGTTCGGCGCCCAATAGACGTCGGTTCCACCTTCACGCACCCGGCTGATGCTCGAACAGGCGGGCAGGCTGGGCCCTTCGGTGCCGATCATCACCGCTCGCGTCGCCAGCGGTTCGCCCGCCACGGCGGGCGCATTGTCGGCGGGCGGCGCAGGCTGGCTGCATCCGGCAAGCGAAGCGAACAAAAGGGTGGCGATGGGCAGGAAGAGACGATGTTTCATACCCCCGAAACTAGCCGCCGCAGCGCGTGCGCGCAACGCTCGTCGCGATATGGCCGAGAGCCGCATTTTCGCTTGGGTTTTTGCGCCTTCGACCCTATATAATCGCTATGACGGACACGCCTGAAAATCACGCGCCGAGCGCACCTTCCAACCAGCCCAACGCCAATGCCTATGGCGCCGATTCGATCAAGGTTCTCAAAGGCCTGGATGCGGTGCGCAAGCGGCCGGGCATGTATATCGGCGACACCGACGACGGGTCGGGGCTGCATCACATGGTGTTCGAGGTCAGCGACAATGCGATCGACGAAGCGCTCGCGGGGCATTGCGACCTGGTCCTGATCACACTGAACAGCGACGGATCGGTCAGCGTCGAGGACAATGGCCGCGGCATCCCGACCGGCATTCACGCCGAGGAAGGCATTTCGGCGGCAGAGGTCATCATGACCCAGCTCCACGCCGGCGGGAAGTTCGAGAACACCAGCGACGACAATGCGTATAAGGTGTCGGGCGGCCTCCACGGCGTCGGCGTCAGCGTCGTCAACGCGCTCAGCGAATGGCTTGAGCTGACGATCTGGCGCGACGGCGAAGAGCATTGGATGCGTTTCGAGCATGGCGATTCGGTAGCGCCGCTGAAGGTCAACGGTCCCGCCCCGGCTGGCAAGAAGGGGACGCGCGTCACCTTTCAGGCGTCGACCGAGACGTTCAAAAATGTGCTGGAGTTCGATTTCGAGAAGCTCGAGCATCGCTATCGCGAGCTGGCCTTCCTCAATTCGGGGGTCCGGATCAAGCTGGTCGACGCGCGTCATGCCGAACATGTGAGCCACGACCTGTTCTACGAGGGCGGAATCGCCGCGTTCGTCAAATATCTCGACCGCAACAAAAATGCCCTGCTGCCCGATCCGATCGCGATCAGCAGCGAGCGCGACGGCATCGGCATCGACGTCGCGCTCGAATGGAACGACAGCTATTATGAAAATGTGCTGTGTTTCACGAACAACATTCCTCAGCGCGATGGCGGCACGCATCTGGCGGCCTTCCGCGCCGCGCTGACCCGTACGATCAACGGTTATGGCGACAAGTCGGGCATTCTCAAGAAAGAGAAAGTCTCGCTGACCGGCGACGACATGCGCGAAGGGCTGACCGCGATTGTCTCGGTCAAACTGCCCGATCCCAAATTCTCGTCGCAGACCAAGGACAAGCTGGTTTCGTCCGAAGTGCGCCAGCCGCTCGAAAGCCTGATGGCCGACCGGATGACCGAATGGCTCGAGGAAAATCCCGCTTATGCCAAGGCGGTGATCCAGAAGGTCATCGACGCCGCCGCGGCGCGCGAAGCCGCGAAAAAGGCGCGCGAACTGACGCGGCGCAAGGGCGCGATGGATATCGCCTCGCTGCCCGGCAAGCTCGCCGACTGCCAGGAACGCGACCCCACCAAATGCGAACTCTTTCTGGTCGAGGGCGATTCGGCAGGCGGATCGGCCAAGCAGGGCCGTGACCGCCATGTACAGGCGATCCTGCCGCTGAAGGGCAAGATTTTGAACGTCGAGCGCGCGCGTTTCGACCGTATTATCTCGTCGAAGGAAGTCGGGACTTTGATCCAGGCGCTCGGGACCGGCATCCGCGACGAGTTCAACCTCCAAAAACTGCGCTATCACAAGATCGTGATTATGACCGACGCCGACGTCGACGGCGCGCATATCCGCACGCTCTTGCTCACCTTCTTCTATCGCCAGATGCCCGAGATTATCGAGGGTGGGCACCTCTACATCGCCCAGCCGCCGCTCTACAAGGTCGCGAAAGGTCGGAGTGAGGTCTATCTGAAGGACGACACCGCGCTCGAAAATTACCTTGTCGATGGCGGTATCGACGCGCTGATGTTGGAGACCACGGGCGGCGCGCGGTCGGGCGCGGACCTGCGCGACCTGATCGAGCATGGCCGCCGCCTGCGCGCGCTGATGCGCTACGTCCCGCGCGGCCATAATTATGATCTTGTCGAAGCCCTGGCCCTGAACGGCGCGCTCGACCCCGAACTCGACAGCGCCGGCCGCACCGCTGCGGGCGCGCGAGCCGCCGAATGGCTCAACGCCGCCGAACGCGCGCTGACCGGCGGTGCCGAAGCGAAATGGACGATCGTCGCGGCGGGCGGCGGCTATACGCTCGAAAAGCGCTGGCGTGGGGTCAGCGATCATCATGCGATCGACGCCGCCTTCCTCGCCAGCCAGGAAGCACGCCGCCTCCACAAGCTTGCGGGCGAGCAGGCCGAAACCTACGCCCATCCCGGCCGTCTGGTGAAGGGCAGCAGCGCCGCAGCCATTGCTGCGGAGGCCGCCGCGGTCGCCGCGGCTGAAACCGCGGATAACGACGCCGAAGCGAACGACAGCGACCTGCCCGCCGCCGCCACCGGAAAAGTCACGCCGATCACGCGCCCGTCCGAATTGCTCGAGGCGATTTTCGCGCACAGCCGCAAGGGCCTTGCGATCAGCCGCTACAAGGGGCTGGGCGAAATGAATGCCGAGCAATTGTGGGAAACCACGCTCGATCCGTCGAACCGCTCGCTGCTGCGGGTCGAGGCCGAACAAGCCGATGTCGCGCATGAAATCTTTGAACGATTGATGGGCGACGAAGTCGAACCACGGCGCGATTTCATTCAGACCAACGCGCTGTCGGTGGCGAATCTCGACGTATAATTACAGTCACGGTTCCACCCGAAGCGTAGAAATCGCACATCCGGGCGTAAAATCACTGCAATCCAACGCGCGGCGGCTTGCCTTGTCAGGCCGCCGCTGCTTTTGGCGCTCCTCTGACAAGGGGATGATGTCATGCGGGTCTTTTCTGCGATGATGATACCGCTTCTGCTGACGGCTTCGGCCGCTGCGCAAGAAGTCGAAATCACCAGCAATCCGATCGCCGAGATCGTTCAGCCAACCAGCATCGAAACCGAAATCGACGGCGGCATGGCGAGCTATTACGGCAATGAACTCGCCGGCAACCGCACCGCCAGCGGCGAACGTTTCGATCCCGGCCAGCTCACCGCGGCGCATCGTTCGCTTCCCTTTGGCAGCATGGTGCGCGTCACCAATATGTCGAACGGCGACAGCGTGATCGTCCGCATCAACGACCGCGGTCCCTTTTCGCGCGGCCGCGTGATCGACGTCAGCCACGCCGCCGCGCGCGAAATCGGCATGCACCGCAGCGGCACCGCGCGCGTGAAGCTGGCGCTGCTCAACGACGACTAGGTTTAGTCGAACACCGACCAGCCGGCGGCGTAAGCGAAATGTTCGAGTGCGACGGCGCCCGCGAGTGACGTCCCTGCCTCGTTGAGCGCGGGCGACCAGACCGCGATCGATCCCTGCCCCGGCGCGATGCAGAGGATGCCGCCACCGACGCCGCTCTTGCCCGGCAAGCCAACGCGAAAGGCAAATTCGCCGCTGTTGTCGTAATGCCCGCACAGCATCATGATCGCGTTGATACGGCGCGCACGGTGCGCCTCGACGATTTGTTCGCCGGTGAACGGGTCGCGGCCTTCCATCGCCAGAAACAGTCCGGCGCGGGCGAGCTGGCGACAGCTCATCGCGATCGCGCATTGGCGGAAATAGACCCCGACGACGGTTTCGACCGGATGGGTAAGATTGCCGAACGCGTCCATGAAATGCGCCAGACTGCGATTGCGGGCGCCCGTTTCGGATTCGGAAAAGGCGACGTCGAAGTCGATTTCGACCCTGTCGTCGCCTGCCCGCGCGCGCATGAAATCGACAATTTCTTCGGCCACCGCATCGCCGGCTCGCCCGTCGATCAGCCGGTCGGTGGTCGCGATCGCGCCCGCGTTGATCAGCGGGTTGCGCGGGATGCCCTGTTCGCTTTCGAGCTGAACGACCGAATTGAACGCGCTGCCCGACGGCTCGCGCCCGACGCTGGTCCACAGGTCGCTGCCGACACGGCGCAGCGCAAGCGCCAGGGTGAACACCTTTGACACCGACTGGATCGAAAAAGGTTCGTCGGCGTCGCCCGAGGCGTGGACGGTGCCGTCGGGCAGCGCGAGTGCAAAACCGAGCTTGGCCGGATCGACCTTCGCCAACGCCGGAATATAATCGGCAACGCGCCCTTTGCCGAGCTGCGCGGCGGCCAGCGTCATGGCCTCGTCGATATGGCTCCGCAGATCGTCGGTCATCGCATCCGCCTAGCACAGTTGCTCACGCGATGCGCCTGTGACACGACATTGCCATGCCGCCGCCCGCCCTTCCCGCCCCTTTCGCCGATTGGTTCGCCGCGCGCGGTTGGCGGCTCAGGAAGCATCAGGTCGATATGCTGGGCGCGGGCGAGAGCGGCGAGAGTGCGCTGCTCGTCGCCGCGACCGGGGCGGGCAAGACCCTTTCGGGCTTCCTGCCGACGCTCGTCGACCTGGCGCGGCACCCCACCGACCGGCTGCACACGCTATATGTCTCCCCGCTGAAAGCCCTCGCGGCCGACGTCGAACGCAACCTCCTCGGCCCGATCGCGGAGATGGACCTCGACATCAGCGTCGAAAGCCGCAGCGGCGACACAAGTTCGGACAAGAAGGCGCGGCAGCGCAGTCGGCCGCCCAACATCCTGCTGACGACACCCGAATCGCTGTCGCTGCTGCTGTCCTATCCGGACAGTTTCACGATGTTCGCCGATTTGAAGACGGTGGTGATCGACGAGATCCACGCCTTTGCGCCGGGCAAGCGCGGCGATCTGCTCAGCCTTGCGCTCGCGCGGCTTCAGATGATCGCGCCCGGGCTGCGCCGTGTCGGCCTGTCGGCGACGATCGCCGATACCGCCGCCTATCGCAGCTGGCTGGCTCCCAAAGGCGAGGTCGACGCGGTGACGCTGGTCGAAGGCGAGGCGGGTGCCGATCCGGACATCGACATTCTGTTGCCCGAGGGCGCGGTGCCATGGGCGGGGCATTCGGGGCGCTATGCCGTTCACCAGGTGATGGAGGAGGTCGCGAAGAACCGCACCACGATCATCTTTTGCAACACCCGCGGCCTCGCAGAGCTGATCTTTCAGGAGCTGTGGAAGGTCAACGACCTGTCACTGCCAATCGCGATCCACCACGGCAGCCTCGACCGCGAGGCGCGCCAGCGTGCCGAGGCGGCGATGGCCGAGGGGCGATTGCGCGCGCTGGTGGCAACCTCCAGCCTCGACCTGGGGCTCGACTGGGGCGATGTCGATTGCGTGATCCAGATGGGGGCGCCCAAGGGGTCGTCGCGACTGCTCCAGCGCATCGGCCGCGCCAACCACCGGCTTGACGAGCCGAGCAAGGCGCTAATCGTGCCGGGCAATCGTTTTGAATATCTGGAGGCGCAGGCGGCGCTCGATGCGGTCGACGCGGGCGAGCGCGACGCCGACCGCTTTCGCCCCGGTGCGCTCGACGTGCTCGCGCAGCATGTCATGGCGCTTGCCTGTGCCGCTCCGTTCAAGGAAGCCGAACTGCTCGCGGAAATCCGGTCGGCGACGCCCTATCGCTGGATCGATGCGGACATGTTCGCACGGTTGCTCGGCTTTGTCCGCGACGGTGGCTATGCGCTCAAAAGTTACGATCGGTTCCGCCGACTCGCGCCCGATGGCGAAGGCGGTTGGCGCATCGCACACCCGCGACTCGCCGCGCAGCACCGGCTGAACGCCGGAATCATCGTCGACGCACCGACGCTCGACGTGCGGTTCAAAAACGGCCGGCGCCTCGGCAGCGTCGAGGAATATTTCGCAAGCACGCTAACCCCAGGCGACACTTTCGCTTTTGCCGGCCTCAGCCTTGAGGTCGAGGGTATCCGCGACAGCGATATCCTTGTCCGCGCGACGACGAAGCCGGCACGCATCCCTTCCTATGTCGGCGCACGGATGGCGCTTTCGACGCGGCTGGCCGACCGGGTGCGAGGCTTCCTCGGCGATCCGACAAGCTGGCAACGCTTTCCCGAGGATGTCCGCTTCTGGCTGGAGATGCAGGCGCTGCGGTCGGTGCTGCCGCGCCCCGGCGAACTGCTCGTCGAAACCTTTCCGCACGAAGGCGCGCATTACCTCGTCGCCTATCCGTTCGAGGGGTGGAACGCCCACCAGTCGCTCGGCATGTTGATCAGCAAACGGATGGAGCGCGCAGGGCTCCAGCCGCTGGGCTTTGTTGCCTCGGACTATGCGCTTGCAATCTGGTCGCTCCGCCCCGTTACCGATCCCGCGCTCCTGTTCGACCCGGCGATCCTCGAGGACGAGTTTGTCGAATGGGTCGAGGGATCGCATCTGTTGAAACGCGCCTTCCGCGAGGTTGCGGTGATCGGCGGGCTGATCGAGCGCCAGCATCCCGGCAAGCGCAAGACGGGCAAGCAGGTCACTTTTTCGACCGACCTGATCTTTGACGTGCTGCGCAAATATGAACCCGACCATCTGTTGCTGGAGGCCGCATGGGCCGACGCCCGCGAGCGGCTGACCGACGTCGCGCGGCTGGGTGACCTGCTCGACCGCGCGGCAGGAACGATGCTCCACCAGCGGCTCGACCGCATCAGCCCGCTGGCAATTCCGGTGCTCGTGCTGATCGGGCGCGAAAATGTCGCCGCTGCCGACATCGACGACGCGCTGCTCGGCGAACTCGCCGACACACTCGCCGAACAGGCCATGCGCGTCGACCGATGACCGGCGTTTCGCTTGCCGCAAAGGCCGATCAAGCGTAGATTACTGTCAAACATAAAGAGGATGCCAGCGATGACCAAAGCTATCCAGCGGTCCGCCCTGTGTGCGCTGCTGTTCGCCGCCCCCGCGCTGGTCGGCGCGACGCCGGCGCCGGCCGACCCGGCGTCCATTCCCGCCGCTTCCCCAGTTGCCGCGGGCGAGCTCGTTGCCCCGCCCGTGATCGTCGCCCCATTCATCGAGCCTTTCGATCTCGATGCGTCGCGGCGCATGGCGGTGAAGGTGATGGTCGGAGGACAGGGGCCGTTTTCGTTCCTGGTCGACACCGGCGCCGAACGCACGGTGATCGCGCGCGAACTGGCACAGCGGCTGGGGCTGACCGAGGGCGCCAAGCTGCGGCTCGCAACGATCGGCGGATCGGCCACCGTTCCGAGCTACCGCGTCGCGGCGCTCCAGATGTCCAAGCTCCACCTCGCATCGGTTGAGGCGCCCGCCTTTTTCGGGCGGCATATCGGCGCCGCGGGGCTGATCGGGGTCGACATGCTCGAGGAACGCCGTGTGCTGATCGATTTCCGCAAGGAAAGCATGCAGATATTGCAAACTCGCCGCCGCGCCCAGCCGATCATTCGCGACGATGACGCGATCGTCGTTACCGCGCGCAATTCGGCAGGGCGGCTGATCCTGTCGGACGCGCGGCTGAACGGCAGACGCATCGACGTCATCGTCGACACCGGCGCGCAGACAAGCGTCGGCAACATGGCGCTGCAACGGTTGGTCGCGGCCAAGCGCGCGAACCGCTTTCCCTTTACCGCAACAACCTTGGGTGCGGTGACCGGCGAAGACGTTCCAGCACTGCATACCGCGATCAAACGCATCGTGATCAACGGCATGGACGTCAACGACCTGCCCGTCGCTTTCGCCGACGGTCAGGCCTTTCGCGCGCTGGGCCTGCACGAGCGCCCCGCGCTGCTGCTCGGTATGGACAGCCTGTCGCTGTTCGACCGGGTCGAGATCGATTTCCCGAACAAGCGCGTTGTGTTCGACCTGCCCGACGAAGCGAGCCACCGGGCCAACCAACGCTTCGCCGCAAACATGGTGATGCGGGGCAGTTAGGGCGCTTGCGGGGCGCCGACGGCACCGGCATAGCGGCGCCATGTCCGCCGCGCCGACCTTTGACTTTGCGGGCCAGCCGTTTCGGATGCTGGCCGACCGCGCGCTGTTCTGGCCGCGCCACCGCGCGCTGATCGTTGCCGACCTGCATCTGGAAAAGGCGAGCTGGTATGCCTCTTTGGGCCAGCCCCTGCCCCCCTATGACAGCCATGACACGCTCGACCGGCTTGCGGCGCTCGCCGCCGAAACCGGCGCACGCGCGATCTGGTGCCTCGGCGATAGTTTCCACGACCGGGATGCGGCCCAACGAATCGTTCCCGCAGTGGCCGAACGATTGGCGGGGCAGGCGGCGGCAGCGAAATTGCTGTGGATCGCGGGCAATCACGACGGGCTCACCGGCGGCGCATGGGGCGGCGAGGTCGCCGACGAACTGGTCGTCGACGGCATCGTTTTTCGCCATCAGAGCAAGCTCCACGAGAAGCGGCCCGAAATTTCGGGGCATTTCCACCCCAAACTGCGGCTCAACGTCCGCGGCCGCACGATTTCGCGGCCCTGTTTCGCGGGCGATGCGCAGCGATTGATTCTGCCGGCGTTCGGCAGCCTGACGGGCGGCCTGGCCGCCGAAGACCCGGTGATCGCGGCAAATTTTCCCGGACCCTATGCCGCGATGCTCGTCGCGCGCGGTCGGCATCTCCGCTTCCCGTGCCCCGGTCGCGGCGTCGATGACGCTACGGCAACCCCCGCCGACGCGACCAACTAGGCCCTAAGCCTCACCGAACAGGCGCTTTTCCGCCTGTGACCAAAAAGCATCACCCGATCAAAAACGACGCAAAAGCGTGGCTTCGGCTGGATTGGCCGCGCAATTGAGTTATGCTCGCTCCGCAACAAAAATAATGAAATGTTGAGAGGAGTGCCCGATATGAAATCATCTTCCCTTCGTGCTGCCCGCTTTCTGCGCACCAGCGCACTCGGCGTCTCGATCGCCCTCGCGACGGTAGCAGCCCCCACCTTTGCGCAGGACGCCCCGGCCGACACCGCGACCGACGACAGCGACAACACCCCGATCATTGTCACCGCGCAGGGCCGTTCGCAGCTGCTTTCCGATGTGCCGGTCGCCATTTCGGCGGTCAGCGCCGAAACATTGCAGAACAGCGGCGCGAACGACATCCGCCAGCTGAACCAGGTCGCGCCGTCGCTGCTCGTCTCCTCGACGGGTTCGGAAGCCAATGGCTCGGCGCGTATCCGCGGCATCGGCACCGTCGGCGATAACCCCGGCCTTGAAAGCTCGGTCCCCGTCTTCATCGACGGCGTCTATCGCTCGCGTTCGGGCATCGGCCTCAACGAACTGGGCGAACTTGATCGCATCGAAGTTCAGCGCGGCCCGCAGGGCACGCTCGGCGGTCGCAACTCGTCGGCGGGCCTGATCAGCATCTATTCCAAAAAGCCCGATTTCAATTTCGGTGCCACGGGCGAAGTAACTTACGGCAATTACGACTATTGGCGCCTCGGCGGCAGCGTCACCGGCCCGATCACCGACACGCTCGCCGCGCGTCTCGACGGCGTGTGGGTCAAGCGCGACGGTTTCTACAACGACACCGCGAACAACCGCGACGTCAACAACCGCGATCGCTATTTTCTGCGCGGGCAATTGCTGTTCGAGCCGACCGACGCGCTGTCGGTTCGACTGATCGCCGACTATACCTCGCGCGACGAGGAATGCTGCGCGGCAACCTACGTCGGCCCCTCGGTCAACCAATATATCGGCAATCTTAACACGCCGTCGAGCCCCGGCGCAGGCGCAACGCCCACGTCGAACAACATCATCAACGTGCTGCGCGACCTCGGCCAATCGGTTGGTGCGTTCAATCAGGGCTACAGCCGCGACATTTCGGTGACCCCGGGGCGCAGCTTTGCCGGCAAGACGAAGGATTATGGCTTCTCGGGCCAGATCGACTATGATTTCGGCGGCGCGACGCTGACGTCGATCACCGCGTATCGCGAATATCGGTCGAGCCAGGCAGGCGACGTCGATTACGGCACGGTCGATATCCTCTATCGTGCGCCGAGCGATGACAGCTATCGCCAGTTCCACACCTTCACGCAGGAATTGCGCCTGCAGGGTGAAGCGTTCGACGGCAAGCTCGACTGGCTCGTCGGCGGTTTCTACGCCAATGAAAAGCTGACCGTCCGCGACAATCTGCGCTTCGGCGAAGATTATGGGCGGTTCGCGGCCTGCCGCCTGATTACCGGAACGGCACTTGCGGGACTTTATTCGCCGACGAGCCCGTCGTGCGTCATTCCGGGCGTCGGCCAGGCTACGCTGCTCGGTGCCTTTGGCCCGGCTGGTCCCGACATTGTCGCGGGATTGTCGGCGCTCGACGGGATCAGCGATCGCGGCAGCATCAACGACCGCTATCGCCAAAATGGCGAGAATTGGGCGCTGTTCACGCACAATATCTTCCACATCACCGACGAGCTCGATTTCACGTTCGGCGTTCGTTACACGAACGACAAGAAGAAGTTTTCGGCGACCTTCACCAACGACAACACGGCCTGCACCACGATCCAGGGGCTGTTGCTCGACGATCTGTCGAGCACAAACGCCACGATCCGCGCTGTCGCGGGCGGCCTGATCGGGCTCGGCTGCCAGGGCAATTCGACCGCCGAACTTAATGGTGTGTCGATCCGCGACAAGCGGAGCGAGGACGAATGGACCGGCACCGCGATCCTGTCGTACAAGCCGATCGACGACCTGATGGTCTATGCGAGCTATTCGCGCGGCTACAAGGCGGGCGGTTTCAACCTCGACCGGTCTGCCCTGAAATCGCCGATCCTGCCGTTCGCGGCGACGCCGGGCGGCGCACAGGCACTTGTCGGAAGTTTGCAGTTCGATCCGGAAAAGGTCGACAGCTATGAAATCGGCGCCAAATATTCGACCGGCCCGTTCGGCCTCGGCCTGACCTTCTTCCGGTCGGATTTCTCCAGCTTCCAGCTCAACACGTTCAACGGCACGGTCTTCCTTGTCCAGAACATCAACGGCTGCGACAGCGACCTGAATGGTGGTGATCGCGATCAGAGCAAGTTCACCGGCGCGCCGAACTTCAATGCGGCGGCGGCGACCACCGGCGCGTGCCCGACCGACGACGTCAGCCATGGCGTCCGGTCGCAAGGCTTCGAGCTCGAAGCGTCGCTCGTCCCGGCGCGCGATTTCCGCATGACTGCTGGCCTGACCTACGCGCAGACCAAATATCGGGGTCAACTGGTCGGCAACAATTCGGGCGCGCCGCTCGACCAGGCGCTGCGCTTATTGCCGGGCAACAATCTGTCGAATGCGCCCGAGCTGGTCGCGACCGGCAGCGTTGCCTGGACGCCCGATATCGGCAGCAGCGGTCTTTCCGGCCTCGTCTACCTCGATGGTCGCATGACCAGCGACTATAACACGGGTTCGGACCTGTTCCCGCAGAAGGCGCAGGACGGCTACGCGATCTTCAACGCGCGCATCGGCATTCGCGGCCCCGACGAAAAATGGGGCATCGAATTCTGGGGGCAGAATATCTTCAACAAGCAATATGCCCAGGTCGCGTTCAACTCGCCGTTCCAGGAAGGCGGCACGTCGGCGACCACCGCTTTCGCCGATCCGCAATATCCGGGCGGGCGCCAGATCTTCTCGCAGTTCCTTGCCGAACCGCGAACCTATGGCGTGACGCTGCGCGGCAAATTCTAAGGTCGCGCCAATCGAAAATGATGGGGGCGGAGCCATGGGCTCCGCCCCTTTTTTGTCCCGGCGGCCGGCCCAAATCCGTCAACCCGTCACATCTGGCAGCTGTGACATAAATGCCGCGCCGCACGTCGCAATGACGTTACGGCACGGGCTAATGCTGGCTTGTCGCGGCCTGGTCGTGATAGAATGCCCGCAAATAGAAAATCGCGACGCTCTCCCGCACAATGATCCTGTGGAGGAGGGCCATAACCATGAGAAACCATCACCGCCGTACCTGCCTGCTGCGTGCCAGCGCGGCGGGTCTGCCGCTTGTCTTCGCCCTATGGACCGCCCCTGCCACAGCGCAGGACGTCGGCACCGAAACGAACGACGAAACGATCATCGTCACCGCGACGCGGCGCAGCGAGGCATTGTCCGACGTGCCGATCGCGGTTTCGGCGGTCACCGGCGATACGCTGGAAAAAACGGGGGCGAGCGACGTCCGCGCGCTGGGACAGGTTGCCCCCTCGCTGCTCGTGTCGGGGGCGACGAGCGAGGTCAATTTTTCTGCCCGCATCCGCGGCATCGGCACCGTCGGTGAAAACCCCGGCCTCGAATCGTCGGTCGGCCTGTTCATCGACGGCGTCTATCGCAGCCGCACCGGGGTCGGCCTGTCCGAACTCGGCGACATCGAACGCGTCGAGGTGCTGCGCGGCCCGCAGGGCACGTTGTTCGGGCGCAACTCGACCGCCGGGCTGATCAACATCGTCACCAAAGGCCCCGAACTCGGCGCCTTCGGGGCCAAGGGTTCGATATCCTATGGCAATTACGATTATTGGCGCGTCGACGGCATGATCAACGCGCCGCTGGGCGACAAGGTCGCGGCGCGCATCGACGGCGTCTGGCAGAAGCGCGACGGTTTTATCGACAATGCCACGCCCGGCGAACCCGACATCAATGACCGCGACCGCTGGCTGGTGCGCGGGCAATTGCTGTTCGAGCCGAGCGAGACACTGAAATTCCGCCTGATCGCCGATTACAGCAAGCGCAACGAAAATTGCTGCGGCGGCGTCCTGCTGAACCCCGTCCGCAACTTGACGCGCGGAGCCGACGGCTTCCCCGTCGCGTCGGCGAACAGCTTGCTCCCTATCCTGCAGGCATTGGGGGCCAATCATCAGGTTCCACCGACGGGCACGCCCCTTGTCAGGCGGCAGGCGACCACCCCGGGGGTGACCTATCGGTCGGACACCAAGGACTGGGGCGTATCGGGTGAGCTGGGCTGGGAGCTGGGCGCGGCGACGCTGTCCTCGATCACCGCCTATCGCGATTACCGGAACGCCCAAGGCCAGGACGCCGATTTCAGCGCCCTCGACATCTTGCGCCGCACCGACCTGGATCGCCGGTTCCGGCTGTTCACGCAGGAGGTCCGTTTGCAGGGCGAAGCGTTCGACGGCCGGCTCGACTGGCTGGTCGGCGGCTATTATGCGAACGAGAAACTCGATGTCGACGACGACATTGTTTATGGCGATAATTACGAGCAATTCGCCAACTGCCTGCTCTTTGCGAGCGCGCTGCCCACCGCTGTGTTGCCTTCCAACGCATCGTGCGTGAATGTGCCGGTCGTGCAGGGGACGATCACCGCGCTGTCGGGGCTGCCCGTCGGCGACCCGCGCCGCGCGTCGATCCCATTGTTATCGGCATTGATCGCCAACCCCGCCCGCCCCGGCTTCGGTTCGCTCGCCGCGGCACTGGGGCAACCCGCGCTCGCGATCAACGGCACCGGCAATCAGGGTTCCACCTTTGCGCAGCGCAGCCGCAACTTCGCGGTCTTCACCCACAACAGCTTCGACATCGTCCCCGACGTGCTGACGCTGACCATCGGCGCGCGCTATACCAGCGAGCGCAAGACATTGGATGCCGACGCGAATTTCAACAATGCGATCTGCCCGCTGATCGTCAACTCGCCGTTCCAGTCGCTGGCGACCCTGCCCTGCGTGATCAACGGCACCGCGCCCGACCTGCCGCGCGGCAGTGCCGGGACGAAGTTCAAGGATAATGAATGGACCGGGACCGCCGTGCTGAGCTGGAAACCGGCGCCCGAATGGCTGGTCTATGGATCGGCGTCGAAGGGGTATAAGGCGGGCGGGTTCAACCTCGACTTCTCGGCGCTCGACCGCACCTGCAACGTGACGTTCGACGCGGCCTGCGCGGCGCGGCTGGCGCTGCCCGCGAATAGCAGCGGCAACGGCCGCCCCGAGGCGAGCGACCTGCAATTCGCGAGCGAAAAGGTCGATGCCTATGAACTCGGCATCAAATGGGACGGCCCCGGAATCGACGTCAATGTCGCCGCTTTCTATCAGGAATATAGCAATTACCAGCTCAACACCTTCAACGGCGTCAATTTCGAGGTCACGAACATCCAGGCGTGCAAGGACGATCTGAACGGCGCCGACGCCGACGGATCGGCCGCGACCGGCGCCTGCGCGCCGGACCGACTGAAACCCGGCGTGCGGTCAAAGGGGATCGAGATCGAAGCCTTCCTGCGCCCCGCGCGCCATGTGTCGGTCAATATGGGGCTGACCTATGTCGACACGCTGTATCGGCGGAACCTGGTCGGCACGGGCGGGCGAGCCCTGTCGCCCGTTCTGTTCCAGTTGCCCGGACGCGGCGTATCGAACGCCCCGCGCTACGTCGCGACCGCGGGGATCAGCTGGACGCCGCCCATCGGCAGCTCGGGGATGACCGCACTCGTCTACCTCGACACGCGCCTGCAAAGCGACACCAATACGGGGTCCGACCTCGACGTCGAAAAGATCCAGGACGGCTTTGCGATCTTCAACGGCCGCATCGGCCTCTATGGGCCCGAGCGGCGCTGGGGGGTCGAGCTGTGGGGCCAGAACCTGTTCAACAAGACCTATTACCAGATCGGCGCCGACATGCCGCTGCAAGGGGGCGGGACCTTTCGCGCCGTCGCCGCACCGGCTTCGTCCGGGCTGGCGGGGACCGCGAACCAGCTGTTCGTCGGCTTCCCCGGCGAACCGCGCACCTATGGCGTGACATTGCGCGGCCAGTTCTGAACCATCTCTCCCCCTCCCCGCATTCGGGGAGGGCGTAGGGAGGGCCTGCCGCGGCCGGGCACTGTCGCGTCAGGCCCTTTCCTTTGAGGATGTCCAATTTGGGATGGGGAGCGGACGTTGCCATCTTCGATTTTCCGGGCCGGGCCCGCGAGGGGTGCGGCCCATGCGCCGCGCAATCATTCCAAAGTTCAGGAAAGGTCAGCCCTACGCAGTCCCCGATTTGTCGCGCTCGGCCGACATGCCGCGCCCTGTTCTTGCTCGAAACCGGACAGCGACCGCTTTTGAACCGAAATTGACCGAGCCGAGACGAACGCTGGCACAGCCGAATAATGTAGGAAAGCGCCTTTTCCATATAATAGATGTCCGCTTTGGAATGGGGGACGAATAACCCCCATTTCGTCATCACGGGCATGACGAAGCACTGGAAGCCGGGCGGCCGCTATCGGCCGATAGCGGCGATAAGATCCTCTCCATCGAATTGCGATGAGGAGGATTTAAACGTCAGCCCCTCACCCCCACGCCGCCGATACCTGCCCTCTTCAAGACGGGGCATTTTCGGGGCGCGAGCGGAGCGTGTAACCTACGCCCTTGACCGTATGCAGCATCGGCCAGTCGAACCCGCGGTCAATCTTGGCGCGCAACCGCGACATATGCACCTCGACCCGGTTGGTGCCCGGGTCGAAATCGATCCGCCAGACGGCGCGCAAAAGCGCGGCGCGCGAGAGCGGCCGGTCGGGCACGCGCGCGAGGTTGGCGAGCAGGTCGAATTCGCGCAGCGGCAGGCGGATCAGGCGTCCGGCACGTTCGACCCGCCGGTCGATCAGGTCGATTCGCAGCTCGCCCTCGCCCAATTGCCCGGCGGCGATCCGGCTGCGCCGCAGCAGGCTGGCGATCCGTGCCAGCACCTCGGGCATATTGCCTGTCCACCCGACCGCGTCGTCGGCGCCCGCGCCCAGTGCCACCATCCGGTCGTCGAGCGAGTCGCGGTCCGACAGGATGAGCAGCGGGCGCCGCCCGGCGATCGAGCGCGCCAGCCGGACAAATTCAAAAGGGTCTTGCCAATCGAGGAAGGGGTTGAGGAGCAGCAGGTCGAAACAGCTGTCGACCCATGGCCGCAGGCCGTGGACATGCGCCGGCAGCAACTGCACCGCCAATCCGGTCGCTTCGACCATCGCGCCCAGTTCATCCGCGCGTGCCGCCCGGGGGTGATAGACCGCGACAAGCAACTTCCTGTCACCCATCCCGGTCATATCCGATGATGCCATTCCCGATCCCCGCCGTCGCCGCAACATGTTGTCGCGCCGCCGCCCCACCGGCATTGCACCGCCTTTCGGCTGTGCTAACCCTAGGCCATGACCAGTATCGAAATGCTTGACGGCGACTTCGCCACCCTGCCCGACCTCGTCCGCGCCCACGCGACGGAACGTCCCGATGCCGTAGCGGCTGCCGATGCATTGCGGCGGCTTAGCTGGTCCGAACTGGATCAATTGACCGACCGAATCGCGGCACGGTTACAGCAGGATGGCTTTGCGAAGGGCGACCGCACCGCCATCGCCGGGCTCAACAGCGTCGAACAAATGGCGGTGATTCTGGGCACGCTGCGTGCCGGCGGGGTCGCAGGGCTGGTGACCAACAGCGCAACGGGCGAACAGATGGCGGCGATGATCGCCGATACCGGCGCGCGCCATTTATTCCTCGACGGCGCCGCGAGAGCCAGTCTCGAAGGCCAGGTCATCACGGCGAGCAGCCTGATCGCGATGGATGGCAGCGATGCAGGGACTCCGCTCGACGCCTGGTTGTCGCTGGCGGGGTCCCGCCCGGTGCCAGTCGACATCCGGCCCGAAGACGGGTTCAACATCATCTATTCGTCCGGCACCACGGGCACGCCCAAAGGCATCGTCCACAGCCATGCCATGCGCTGGCAGCATATCGTTCGCGGCGCACCCGCCTATGGCCCCCACGCGGTGACGATCCTGTCGACCCCGCTCTATTCCAACACGACGATGGCAAGTTTCATGCCGACCGTCGGTTCGGGCGGGCAGGTCGTGCTGATGAAGAAATTCGACGCCCGCGGCTTCCTGGAGCTCGCGGCGCGCGAGCGCGCGACAAATTGTATGCTGGTTCCCGTCCAGTATCGCCGGATCATGGCGCTCGACGATTTTGGCAGCTTCGACCTGTCGAGCTTCGTGATGAAATATTGCACATCGGCTCCTTTCCCCGCCGCGCTGAAGGCCGATGTGCTCCAGCGCTGGCCCGGCGGACTCGTCGAAATCTATGGGATGACCGAGGGCGGCGCCGCGTTCATCCTCGAAGCGCATCAATTCCCCGACAAGCTTCATACCGTCGGCAAGCCCGCCCCCGGGCACGTCGCAAAGGTGATCGACGAGGAAGGCAACGAGTTGCCGCAAGGTTCGGTCGGCGAAGTCGTCGGCCGAAGCCCGGCGATGATGACGGGATATAATAACCGCCCCGACGCGACCAAGGCGATGCATTGGCACGATGCGGACGGGCATCTTTTCTATCGCCATGGCGACATCGGCCGGATCGACGAAGACGGTTTTCTGACGTTGATGGACCGGGCCAAGGACATGATCATTTCGGGCGGGTTCAACATCTTTCCGAGCGATCTGGAGGCGATCTTGATCGCCGACGACCGCGTCGTCGAGGCCGCCGTCGTCGGCATGCCGAGCGAAGAGTGGGGCGAAACGCCGGTCGCCTTTGTCGTGTTGAAACCCGGCGCCGATGCAGAGGCCGTGCGCGCCGATTGCAATGCGAAGGTCGGCAAGACGCAGCGATTGAGCGCAATTACAACGGTCGACGAATTGCCGCGCAGCCCGATCGGCAAAGTGCTGAAACGCGAATTGCGAGATGCTTATGCGCGGTAGCTGCCGATAACGGCCGAAAGTAGATGGTCTGGCCTATCCTGACCTGTTCGCATCGAGCGAAGTCCAGATGCCCTTCGACGTCGCGCTCTTTCGATATGTGTCTCGACTTCGCTCGACACGAACGGACAGAGAGGTTTGTCGGCTAGCGACCGGTTGTGGACATAAGATCCTCCCCATCGACTTGCGATGGGGAGGTGGCAGCGCGCAGCGCTGACGGAGGGGCTATTGGCGCGACGTTGCGGCCCCTCCACCATCCGCTTCGCGGACGGTCCCCCTCCCCATCGCAAGTCGATGGGGAGGACCTCAACGTCCGCTCCCCACCCCAAAGCGGACACCGGCCCCGCTGAAAATCCGCTTTCCTGCATTGCGCCGCGGTGCTCCAAACTGGTGGACGGAACCAATCGCATCCCCCATGCAGTGCCGACGGCGAGACACCGACGACCCAGGAATATTGCATCCGCGCGGTCGACATGGTCGGCGGCCCGGATCTGGACATCGTCCATTCGGCGCGCCGCGACGATGCGGCGCCGCTTAAAGCCTTAAAGCCACAAAGGACTCGGTTTGGCAGTGTCCTTAAGGGGATTTTGTGGCTTCAAGCCCTGCCTATTCGGCCTCATCGCCCTTCGGCTTGCTGATCTCGGTGACGAGCAGCTTGTCGATCTTGCGCCCGTCCATGTCGACGATCTCGAAACGCCAGCCCTTGTCGGTAAAGCGCTCGCCTTCCTTGGGCAGATGCTTCAGGATCGCGAGCGCATGGCCCGCTGCCGTCGCATAATCGCGATCGTCGCCAAGCTCGATCCCCAGCCGTTCGGCCATCTGATCGGCGGGCATCGACCCCGCGATCAACAGGCTGCCGTCCTCGCGCTCGACGACAAAGGGTTCGCTGCCGATATCCTGGTCCGACGCAAATTCGCCCGCGATCGCCGAAAGCAGGTCGGCGGGCGTCACCAGCCCGTCGAAATGCCCATATTCGTCGTGGACGAGCAGCATCGGCACGTCGGCGGCGCGCAGCGCCTCGAGCGCGTCCATTGCGTCGATCTGGTCGTGGATGACCTTCGTCGGCCGCATCAATTGTTCAAGGTCGAGCGGCTCGCCGCGAAACAGCGCCGATGCGATATCGCGCGCCTGCACCACACCGACGATATCATCGACCGACCCGCGCGCGACGGGCAGGCGGCTGTGCGGCGATTCGACCAGCTTGTCGCGCACCCCGCGCGCGTCAAGCGCGACGTCGATCCAGTCGACATCCTTGCGCGGCGTCATCACTTCGCGCACCGGGCGGTCGGCCAGGCGCACGACGCCCGAAATAATCGCACGCTCGCTTTCTTCGATCACGCCCGATTTCGACGCTTCGGCGACGATCAGGTGCAATTCCTCGGCGGTCACGCGATCTTCCGATTCGCGATTGAGGCCCAGGATACGAAAGACCAGCGCCGAACTGGCATCGAGAAGCCAGACCAGCGGCGCGCCGATTTTCGACAGCCAATACATCATCGGCGCGACGATGATCGCGATCCGTTCGGGCGCGCGCAGCGCGAACTGCTTGGGCACCAGTTCGCCCGCGATCAACGAGGCATAGGTGGTGAGCGCGATGACGACGGCAAAGGCGACCGACAGCGCCGTCTCGGCGTCGAGGCCGAACAGCGCCTGCAGCCGCTCCGCCACCGGCTGGCCCAGGCTGGACCCCGAATAGGCGCCCGTCAGCACGCCGATCAAGGTGATGCCGACCTGGACCGTCGACAGGAATCGTCCGGGATCGGAGGCGAGTTGCCGTGCGATCTTGGCCCCGCGGCTTCCCCGCTTTTCCGCAGCCTGCAAACGCGGGGCACGCGACGAGACGATCGCAAGTTCGGACATGGCGAAAACGCCGTTGAGGAGGATGAGGATCAGGATGATCACCACATCCGACCAGGGAAAAGCGGTCATGAGGGAGTCGTGGGCGGGGCGGTCATGCGGCGCGTCGGCGCCCGGCCCCTGTCAGCTTCGGTCATTTGCCCCCTATAAGCGAAAGGCGTCGCATTGCACAATGGCACGCGCCTGAACGCCCGGCTCAGCCGTCATTCAGTCAAATTCTGGAACCAGATCGTCGGCCATATGTTATCGGCAAGCAAGGGCGGCGTGCAGAGGACCAGAGGCATCCGCCGGATAAAGGGAGCGAACGAATGAACAGCAAGATGATCAAGCTCACGATTTTGACGAGCATCGGCGCCATGGCGCTGACCGGCTGCGTCACCGACCCGGTGACGGGCGAGCGCAAGATATCGAAGGCCGCGATCGGCGGCGTCGGCGGCGCATTGGGCGGTTATCTGCTCGGCGACCTGATCGGCGGCAAGAACAGCCGGACCGAGGAAATCGTCGGCGCTGGCATCGGTGCCGTCGCGGGCGCCGGCGTCGGCTATTATATGGACCAGCAGGAAAAGAAGCTGCGCGAACGCACCGCGGGCACCGGCATCGACGTCGAACGCCAGGGCGACCAGCTGGTGCTGAACATGCCCGGCGACGTCACCTTCGACCTGAATAGCGCGATGGTGAAGTCGCAGTTCCGCAGCGCGCTCGACAATGTCGCATCGACGCTCGCCGAATATCCGAGCACCTATATCGACGTTTATGGGCACACCGATTCGACCGGCAGCGAGAGCTATAACCAGGGCCTGTCCGAACGCCGTGCCGCGTCGGTCGCCGACTATCTGGGCGGTCGCGGTATCCAGCGCGCGCGCATGGCGACGATGGGTTATGGCGAATCGCAGCTGAAATGCGCGCCCGAACAGAGCGAAGCCGATTATCAGTGCAACCGCCGCGTCGAAATCCGCATTGCGCCGGTGACGCAGGCCGACGTCAACGCGGCACAGTAAGTTCCATTCCCGTGGAAACGAAAGGGCGTCGCCGGAAGGCGGCGCCCTTTTCGCATCAGCCGAGGTTGAAGCTCGCCTTCACCCCGTCGATGACGAACTGCGCGGCGAGCGCGGCCAGCAGGACACCGAGCAGGCGGGTGATCACCGCTTCACCCTTGTTGCCGATAATCCGCATCAAAGGTCCGGCCGCCAGCAGCGCGCCCAGCGTCAACAACAGCACGAGCAGCAAAGCCCCGAAAATGACGAAGGCGCGGTCGATCCCGTTGTTCTGCGACACGAGCAGCATCACCGACGCGATCGATCCCGGCCCGGCGAGCATCGGCATCGCCATCGGGAACACCGACACATCCTCGATTTCGGGGGTCGCCATGACCTTTTCAGCACGTTGTTCGCGGCGCTCGGTGCGCTTTTCAAACACCATGTCGATCGCGATGATGAACAGCATGATCCCGCCGGCGATGCGGAAACTGTCGAGGTCGATGTGAAGGAAGCTGAGCAACGCTTCGCCGAACATCGCGAAAAAGACGAGGATAAGGCCCGCGATAATCGTTGCGCGGATCGCCATGGAACGGCGCTGCGCCGCGCTCGCGCCGGTCGTCAGGCTGGCATAGATCGGCGCGCACCCCGGCGGATCGATCACGACGAACAGCGTGACAAAGGCAGAGATGAAAAGGTCGATCATGGCTGTTTCGGCGCCGCGACCTGGTCGTCGATTACGATTGCCATGTCCTTGCCATCCCACAGGCGGACCGTGACGCGGCGCGACTTGTCGGCACGAACGGTCGATGTCCAGCTGAGCGTCTGGTCGGCTGCCAGGCCGACCGCCATATAATCGCCCTCGCCGCCCGCTTCGATTGGCACCGCGGGACGCGATCCGCACACCGCCTGTTTCGATTCGATAAACTCGGGCGCTTCGCGGGGTGCCCCGAGCGCATCGCCATGATCGAGAACCCAACTGAGCTTGCCCTTCATCGGATCGCGCTGCCAGACCGTGGTGAAATAGCCGTTTTCCTGGCCCTTTTGCCACGCGCCGGTGGTGACGCCGATATTGCCGTCGCAGCTGACATAGACCGCATGGGGTTGCCACTTCACCGCTTCGACGGGGTCCTTTTGCGACGCCAGCCAGTCGCGCGCCTTCACCCGCTGCGGAACGAACATCACCGCGTCGGGATGCGCGGTTTCGCGAAACGCCGTCCATTGGCCCTTGTCCTGCGCCAGCCGCGCGAAACCGATTTCGGCGGCGACGAAGGCGCTGGGATTGGCCGCCAGCGGCCGGTTGCGGAACTCATCCCCCGGCCCCGCGCAGCCCGCAAGCATCGACAACCCAAGCGCGGCGATCAGCAGACGGCGCATCAAAAGCCCTCCGGATCGGCAAGACCCGCACGGCGATGTGCCGCGACGAGCGTGTTGCGGAGCAAGCAGGCAATGGTCATCGGGCCGACGCCGCCGGGAACCGGCGTGATCGCATCGGCGACCGATATCACGCTGTCATAATCGACATCGCCGACCAGCCGCCCCTTTGCAGCGCCCTCGACGGGCGGCAGGCGGTTGATGCCGACGTCGATCACGATCGCGCCAGGCTTGATCCAGTCGCCCTTGACCATTTCGGCGCGGCCCACGGCGGCGACGACGATATCCGCGCGGCGGACCAGATCGGGCAAATCCTTCGTCCGGCTGTGCGCCATGGTCACGGTCGCATTGGCGCCGAGCAACAACTGTCCCATCGGCTTGCCGACAAGGATCGATCGGCCGACGACAATCGCGTCCTTGCCCGACAGATCGCCGAGCCGGTCCTGCAACAGCAGCAAACAGCCATAGGGGGTGCAAGGCACCATGCCGGGGATGCCGAGCGCGAGGCGCCCCGCGCTGACCGGGGTGAGCCCGTCGACATCCTTGTCGGGGTCGATCGTCGCAACCGCGGCCTGTTCGTCGAGATGGCCGGGCAGCGGCAGCTGGAGCAGGATGCCGTCGACGGCATCGTCGGCGTTAAGCTGCGCCAGCAACGCTTCGACCTGGTCCTGCGTCGCGGTCGCGGGCAGGCGATGCTCGAAGCTTTCCATGCCCGCGGCGACGGTCGCCTTGCCCTTCGACCCGACATACACCGCACTCGCCGGATCGTCGCCGACGAGCACGACGGCGAGGCCGGGCGCCCTGTTCGCCGCGGCACGGAAGGCCGGAACCGCATCGGCGATCCGTGCGCGCAAGCCCGCGGCAAACGCCTTGCCGTCAATCACCTGCGCCGCGGTTTCAACCGTCATTTAGGCGAGCCCGTTGGCGTAGGCGAAGGTCACAAGGTATTTCATAACCGGACCTTGCAGGACCCAGATTATGACGATGACAAGCATCGGCGTCAGGTCGAGCCCGCCGAAATCCGGCATGATGCGCCGGAACGGGCGATAGAGCGGCTCCGTGATCCGTTCGAGCACATTCCACAGCTGCGCGACGAAATCATTGTGCGTGTTGATGACATTGAAGGCGATTAGCCACGATATCACCGCCTGCGCAATGATGATCCAGAGCGCGACCTGAAGGAGAATGGCGATGATACCTAGAAGCATCAGGAACAAGAATATTCTCCCAAAGTAAAAGTGGATTGTGTGCCTTTAGCGGTGAATGAGCGTGCCTGCACCCCTCGCGGTGAAAATTTCCAGCAGCATCGCGTGCGGGATGCGCCCGTCGAGGATGACCGCCGCCTCGACCCCCGCATCGACCGCCGCGACGCAGGTTTCGACCTTGGGGATCATGCCGCCGGTAATCGTCCCGTCCGATTTCAATTCGTCGATCGCCGGACGGTCGAGGTCGGTGAGCAAAGCCCCCGATTTGTCGAGCACGCCCGCAACGTCGGTGAGCAGGAAGAAACGCTTCGCACCCAGCGCGCCCGCGATCGCGCCCGCCATCGTGTCGGCGTTGATATTATAGGTCGCGCCATCGGCGCCCAGCGCAACCGGCGCGACGATCGGGATGAAATTGTCCTTCGTCAGATTGACCAGGATCGTCGGATCGACCGCGACCGGCTCACCCACAAAACCCAGGTCGACATGCCGCTCGATCCCCGAATTGGGGTCGGGCTGGGTGCGGCTGACCTTTTCGGCGAGCACAAGATTGGCGTCCTTGCCCGAAATGCCGACCGCGCGGCCGCCGAGCGCAGCGATCCAGCTGACGATTTCCTTGTTGATCTTGCCCGCCAGCACCATTTCGGCGACTTCGGCCGTTGCGGCGTCGGTGACGCGCAGCCCGCCGACAAAAGTCGATTCGATCCCGAGCTGTTTCAGCATCGCGCCGATCTGCGGCCCGCCGCCATGGACGACGACCGGGTTGATACCGACGGCTTTCAGCAGCACGACATCCTCAGCGAAGTCGCGCTGCGCCTCGGGATCGCCCATCGCATGACCGCCATATTTGATCACGAAGGTCTCGCCGGCGTAGCGCTGCAGATAGGGCAGCGCCTCGACGAGCGTTTCGGCCTTGGCGAGCAGGTCGGGCATTTTTGAAGGATCGGTCACGGACATCATCCGGCGTCCTTCGTATCGAGGCCGCGGCCGAGCGCCACCAGCCCGGTGATCACGAAGGGAATGACGAGCACCGACAGGGCGACCTTGGCAAGCATCTGCCCGCCCATCAGGTTGGCAATCGGGAACACGCCATAAAAGGCGATGGTGACGAACAGCAAGGTGTCGACGATCTGGCTCAAGGCGCTGGCGATCGCGCCGCGGATCGCCAGCCAGGTTGATCCTGTGCCCGCACCCCCCAATGTATTTTCGGCACGCCCGCGCAGCTTGCTGAAGATCGTGACGTTGAGGAATTGCGAGGTGCCATAAGCGACGATCCCTGCCGCCATCAGGCGCGGGCTCTGACCGAGCACGGTGTTGAAGGCTGAAAGCCGGTCGGCTTGCATTTCGGGTGACGCGGGCAGCGCGAGAACCAGCGCGGTGAGCATGATCGACAGGATCAGCGGCACGAAACCCCAGAGCACGAGCCGGTTCGCGGTCGATTGGCCGTGAAGTTCGGACACCGTACTCGACAGCGCGACGAGGATCAGGAACGGAAAGATCCCCGCCTCCACCGCCAGCCAGTCACCCAGAGCAACCTGTTTGTTCCCCAGCACCCCGGCGAGCACGACCATGCCGCCATAGATGATCGTGAAAAGGAACAGGGAGGGCGAGAGCGTGCGCGGCAGCGCCGCCGAAGTCGGTTCGGTCATGCCGCCCGATAGTCGGTTTTATCGGCGCTGGAAAGATGGGCGTGGCGCCGGCACTTGCCCCACCGCCAAAGCCCGCTAGACAAGGCGCAACAATTTGCGGGGGACGCACGAATTTATGGAAAGCCTGATTGGTCTGGTTGGAATTGTCGCGCTGCTCGCGATTGCCGTCCTGTTTTCGTCGAACCGCCGCTGGATCCGCCTGCGTGTCGTCATTCCCGCGTTCCTGCTTCAGGCCGGTTTTGCGCTGCTCGTGCTCGGCACCCCTTGGGGCCGTAACATCATTCAGGCGATGTCGAACGGCGTGTCGAACCTGCTTGGCTACGCCAAGGCGGGGACCGATTTCATCTTTGGCCCGCTCGCCTCGCCCGAAATGGGTGCGAGCAGTTTTGCCATCGCGGCGCTGCCGGTCATCGTCTTTTTCGCCTCGCTGATTTCGATTCTCTATTACCTCGGCATCATGCAGTTGGTGATCAAATGGGTTGGCGGCGCGATCCAGAAAATAACCGGCATCACCAAGGTCGAGAGCCTGGGCGCGGCGGCGAACATCTTTGTCGGCCAGTCCGAATCGCCGCTCGTCATTCGTCCCTATCTCGCCGGGCTGACCCCGCCGCAGCTGTTCACGATCATGACCGTCGGCATGGCCGGGGTCGCAGGGACCATATTGGGCGCCTATGCCAGCATGATCGGCGAACAATTGCTGCCCTATCTGCTCGCCGCCAGCTTCATGTCGGCGCCGGGTGGCATCTTGATGGCAAAAATCATGATGCCCGACGATCCCAAGGATCTGGGCATTGAGCCGGTGATAATGCCCGAGGCAAGCCATGACGAGGAAAAGCCCGCCAACATCCTGATGGCGGCGACGCAGGGTGCCCAGACCGGCGTCAAAATTGCCGTCGCGGTCGGGGCAATGGTCCTGTCGTTTGTGGCTTTGGTCGCATTGGCGAACGGGCTGCTCGGCGGACTGGGCGAGATTTTCGGCCAGGAAGGCTGGTCGTTCCAGCGCGCGCTCGGCGCTGCAATGGCTCCCTTGATGTGGCTTGTCGGCGTGCCTTGGGAAGAAAGCCGCATCGTCGGCGGGCTGTTTGGCACCAAGATCGTTCTCAACGAGTTCGTGGCCTTCATCGACCTCGGCGCGGCGCAGGGGCAATTGTCGCCGGCCTCGGTTGCCATCGGCACTTTTGCCCTATGCGGCTTCGCAAATTTCCTGTCGATCGCCATCCAGATTGCGGTGACCGGCGGGCTGGCCCCGAACCAGCGTCCGGTGATCGCCAAGCTGGGGCTGAAGGCATTGCTGGCGGGCAGCCTGTCGAACCTGATGTCGGCGGCCCTCGCGGGGCTGATGCTGGGCATCGCCCCGCCGCTCGCGGCGCCCCCGCCGCCGGTGCCCACCGTTGCGCCGGCCGTCGAAGCGCCCGCGCCCGCATCGCCGTCTGCGCAGCCTGTCCAGGCGCCCTGAGCGGCCGCCAGATCGGCTCCCGACCGGGTGGGGAAAATTTGCAAGCCGCCCGCGAATGACGTAACTTTGCAGATATAACGAATCCCGGGCCGCGTTTGCACAAGGGGAGGTTGTCATGAAATCTGTTTATCGTTGGTCGATCCTTGCCGCGGCGGCGTCGATGGGGGCGGGTTTCCTCGCCACATCGAACGCCCAGACCGTCGAAACCGAACGATTCCGCCCCGATCGCCCGCCCGAAGCCACCATTTATCGCGACGCCGGCTATCGCGGGCCGGCGGTGTTCATCGGCGAAGACAAGGCCAATCTGGGCCTCGCCTGGCCGGTCAATTCGATCCGTGTCGCCCAAGGACGCTGGCAGCTTTGCGAAAAGACGCGCTATCGCGGCAATTGCCGGACGGTCGATCGCGACACGCCGATGCTGAACAACGTCCTGCGCGGTCTGACGATCCAGTCGATCCGTCCGGTCGGGAACGGCGGCGGCTGGAACCCGAATCCGCCGGCCAACGATCAGGTCGCACGGGGCAATTTCGCCGAATTCCACACACAGCCGGCCGAGGGCAATTATCGCGTGCTGGCCTGCACCCGCGGTTCGGCGACGGCCAGTTGCGCGGCGCAGGCCGCCGACAATTGGTGCCGTTCGATCGGTTGGAACGGGTCGGCGCGCGAACATATGGAAACCGTCAGCGGGCGGGTCTATCTCGCCGACGTGCTGTGCGTCCGCTCCGGATATTGAGGAGACAGGCCATGATTGCGATGAAATTCGGTGTCGTCGGCGCTGCCGCGGCGCTGGCCCTGTCGGCTTGCGCCTCGGTCGGCGGGCCGGGCGTCAGTAGTTTTTATCAGTGCGATCGCGGCACGCGGCTGAAGGTCGATTTCGTGCGCGACCGCGCACTTGTCGGCGTGAACGGCATGCGCCAGGTCGCGATGCGGCAAACACCCGCGGCGAGCGGCGCCATCTATGAAAATGACCAAGGATGGCGGCTGCACACCAAGGGCAATGAGGCGATGTGGAACACCGCCGCACGCTCTGCCCCCGAAACCTGCCGTCAGGTCGCCGTTCCGCGCTGACCACAGCAAGCCCGGTCCGGCAGATCAGGGCCGGGCGGGCGCCTTGCAGCCGCGCTGGAGCCCGACGCCTTTCAGGAAGCCGCGGCGCACCGTGCCGGCATAGACCGCCAGCGCGTAGCGGCGGCGTTCGGCGTTCGCGCCGGTTACCTCGCCGATCAGGCCGCGGAACGGAATGACCGAACCCGCGATCGTTCCAGCGACGCGGCCCGCTGTTTCCTCGCGCTTTTTGGCACGGCTCTTGTCGACCTGTTCATTGACGTCGGGGCCGAGCACGGTGTCGAGTTCCTGCACTTCGCGGATGATCGCGGCGCATTTGCCGAGCCCGGCGAGCGAATAGGGCGCCTCCTGGACTTGCAGCAGCTTGGGCGGCACTTCCTTTCCGTCGAACGGCTCGGTCACCTTGTTCGCGGTATCCTCGACCGTCGAATCCTCGGGCGCGCCTTGCTGGGCCTGGGTAGGCATGGCAGCCGCCGAGCAAATGGCGGCGATGACGAAAAAAGCCTTGTTACGCATGGTCATATCGATCCCCTGAGTTCACATGGTTCCAACGCATCAAACGCCGTTCGGCTGCGTCGATGCCCGTCAAGCCTACCGCGTCGGCACCAGCGCCTCGCCGGTCCAGTCGTAGAATCCCCGCCCGGCCTTTTTGCCGACCCAGCCCGCATCGACATATTGGACGAGCAAGGGCGCCGGGCGAAACTTGGGATCGCCGGTGCCGCTGTAAAGCACACGGATGATTTCGAGACAGGTGTCGAGGCCGATGAAGTCTGCAAGCGTGATCGGCCCCATCGGGTGATTGAGCCCAAGACGGCAACCGGCATCGATGTCCTGCATCGTCGCGACGCCCTCGCCCAAGGCGAACACCGCTTCGTTGATCATCGGCATCAGCACGCGGTTGACGATGAACCCCGGCGCGTCGTTGGCGTGGACGATTTCCTTGCCGAGCCCGCGGCCATAGGATTCGACCTTGGCGAGCGTGTCGTCGCTGGTCGCGAGGCCGCGGATCAGTTCGATCAGCCCCATGACCGGCACCGGGTTGAAGAAATGGACGCCGATGAAACGCGCCGGATCGGGCGCGGCCTGGGCAAGCCGGGTGATCGGGATCGAGCTGGTGTTGCTGGCGAGGATCGCGGTCGCCGACAGATGCTGCCCGACGCTGGCAAAGATCGCGCGCTTGATCTCTTCCCGCTCGGTCGCTGCCTCGACCACCAGGTCGGCGGGCGCAAATGCGGCGTGATCGGCGACAGCCGTGATCCGGCCAAGCAAAGCGTCGGCATCGTCCTGGCCGATCTTTTCCTTTGCCACCAGGCGTCCGAGCGCCTTGGCGATGCTGGCCTTACCCGCTTCGGCGCGCGCAAGGTCGATGTCGGACAGCAGCACGTCGTGGCCCGCGCCTGCCGATACCTGCGCAATGCCCGCGCCCATTTGCCCCGCCCCGATGACGCCGACGATCATAAATTGCCCTTTCGCTGAAAACCCGTGGCTGTGGCCCTAGGCCCTGGGCTTCCGCCGTCAAGAGCCGTGCGCGGCGCCGGCGCAGGTCAGGGCGCGGAGCGAAAGGGCGTCGCCTCGGCAAGGATCAGCGCGAAAGCGGGGTCGGCGTCATCCCATGTTGCAATGGGCGTCCAGCCCGATGCGCGAAGCAACAAATTGGCGTCGCGCGGACCATATTTATGGCTGTTCTCGCTATGGATCGTTTCGCCGGCAGCCATATGATAGGCTCGGCCATCGACCGTGAAATCCATGTCGCACGCCGCCACCAGATGCATTTCGATGCGCGCATGAACCTCGTCCCAGACCGCGCGATGGGCGAAATTCTCGACCGCGATATCGCCGCCCAATTCACGATTGATGCGTTCGAGCAGGTTGAGGTTGAACGCCGCGGTCACGCCTGCGGGGTCGTCATAGGCCAGTTCGAGCGTCGCGACATCCTTGATCCGGTCGATGCCGATCAGCAGGAGCGACCCTTCGCCGAGTGCACAGCGCCAGTTGCGGAGCAGGTCGATCGCGGTGCGCGCCACCATATTGCCGATCGTGCTGCCCGGAAAAAAACCGAGCTTCGGCTGATCGACGATTTCGCGCGGCAATTCGACGCGCTGGGTAAAGTCGGCCTCGACCGGGTAGATCGGAAGTCCCGGAAAACGCCGGGCGAGCGCCAGCGCGCTGTCGCGCAGGAAATCCCCCGAAATATCGACCGGGACATAAGCGGCGGGCGCAATCGCGTCCAGCAGCAGTGGGGTCTTCGTCGAGCTGCCCGATCCCAGTTCGATCAACGCACGCCCCGCCCCGATCGCCGACGCCATGGCGGCGGCGTGGCGGGCCAGCAGGTCGGTTTCGCTGCGCGTCGGATAATATTCGGGGAGGGCCGTGATATCCTCGAACAAGGCAGAACCCGTCGCATCGTAGAACCAGCGTGCCGGAAACGCCTTTTGCTGCTGGGCCAGCCCTGCATGAACATCGGCACGAAATGCGATGTCGACCCCCGCCGCATCGGCGTCGATCTGCCGAAGTTGACGCACTACGCCCATGTTAAAGATCCTTCGCGAGCCGCACGCCGGTGAATTGCCAGCGTTGGTGGGGGTAAAAGAAATTGCGATAAGAGGCGCGCATATGGCCGCGCGGCGTCGCGCAGCTGCCGCCGCGGAGCACGAACTGGCCGCTCATGAACTTCCCATTATATTCGCCGACCGCGCCCGGCGCGGCGCGAAAGCCCGGATAGGGACGATAGGCGCTGCCGGTCCATTCCCACACGCTGCCGAACATCTGTTGCAGAACCGCGTCATCGGCCACCGCCGCCGGATGCACCGGCCCCGCGGCATCGAGTTGCTGGCCGCCATGCGGGTCGAAGGCCGCCGCCGCCGCTTCCCATTCAAACTCGGTCGGCAGACGGGCGCCCGCCCAACTGGCGAAGGCATCGGCCTCATAGAAACTCACATGCGTGACTGGTGCGGCTGGGTCGATCGCCTGCCAACCCGACAGCGTGAACTGGCGGTCGTCATCCCAATAGGCGGGGGCGTCGACCGCCTCGCCCTGCACCCACGCCCAGCCGTCGCTGAGCCACAACGAGGGGGTGCGATAGCCGCCATCGGCGATGAATTCCTGCCATTCGCCGTTGCTGACCGGGCGACTGGCGAGCGCGTGCGGCGCCAGCAACGCCGCGTGGCGCGGGCCTTCGCAGTCGAAGGCGAAGCCATCGTCGCGGTGGCCGACCGGCACGACGCCTTCGCCCCCCTTGATCCATTTCATGGCGGAAAACTGCGCAACTTCACTCGCGATCGGCGGTTCCCACACCGCCGGGCCAAGCGGATTTTGCGCGAAGAGATGCTTAAGGTCGGTCAGCAGAAGTTCCTGATGCTGCTGCTCGTGCTGGATGCCGAGTTCGACCAGCTTGTGTGCCGCGGGCGGCAGCGCAGGCAGCGCGGCGCACAGCGCCGCATCGACATGCGCGCGCCAAATGCGGATTTCATCGAGCGCAGGGCGCGTCAGCAGGCCGCGGCGCGGCCGCGCGTGGCGCGGCCCTTCCGCTTCATAATAGCTGTTGAAAAGAAAGGGATAGCGTTCGTCGAACAGGCAATAGCCCGCAACATGGTCGCGCAGGATGAAGATTTCAAAAAACCATGTCGTATGCGCGAGATGCCATTTGGCGGGCGACGCGTCGGCCATCGACTGGGCACTGGCGTCGGCATCGGACAGCGGTGCCACCAGATCGAGCGATAATTGCCGCGTCGCGGCGAAACGCGATGCCAGCGATTCAAGCGGATCGGAGCGATTCTGGGCGTCGGTGCGGCTAGCCATGATGAGACAATTCCCCGGGGTGCGATTCGGTTTCGCTGCGTCCCAGATTATGGTTACGCCGCGATGGAAAGTCTAGAACATTTGGAGAACAAGTGCCGGTCGGACGGAATCCGGGGCGATGTTGGCGTTAGCGCGTTGCGCCGGGTTTCCACAGGACATCGCCGCCCGCCGGGGCGTTGAGGTGCCGCGTGAGCACGAAAAGATGGTCCGACAGGCGGTTGAGATAAGCCAGCGCGAGCGGGTTGAGGTCGCGCGTCGCACCCGCCGCCACGGCGGCGCGTTCGGCGCGGCGCGCGACCGCGCGCGCGAGGTGCAGCCGCGCCGCAGCTTCGGTGCCGCCGGGCAGGATGAAGCTTTTGAGCGCCCCCAGCGCGCCGTTCATCGCGTCAATCTCGTCCTCCAGCCGCGCAATCTGGCTTGGCACGATGCGCAGCGCCATGTCGTGCGGGCCGAAGCCGAACTGAATGTCGGGCGGGGTCGCAAGGTCGGCGCCGAGGTCGAACATCTCGTTCTGGATGCGCGCGAGCATGGCGGCGGCGTCGCTCGCCGGATCGAGCGCGGCGGCGGCGATGCCGATCGCACTGTTCGCTTCGTCGACGTCGCCGATTGCCGCCATCAGCGCGTCCGATTTGGCGATGCGCGATCCATCGACCAGCCCCGTGGTGCCGTCGTCGCCGGTGCGCGTGTAGATCTTGTTCAGCTTGACCATCGCGGGCGGTGCTTATTTGCCGGCGGCGAACAGACCGATCAGCACGAGCAGGATGATGGTGATCGCCTGCCACTTCACGCGCGACATCATCATCCTGTTCTGCATCACCTGATTCTCGTGCGCGGTGCCCTCAACCTGCGCCTTGTGCCCTTGCGAGAAATAGAAGAGTCCGCGCGCAAGCGAGAAGAGGACGAAGCCGGCGGCGATCACGACGCCAAGGATGAGCAGGATTTCCATGACCCCTATCTAGGGATTTTGCAGGAAATAGCCAGCAGGAAGCCGTCCCGCAGCCAAATCGGCGGCGAGCGCCCGCCCGTCGATCCCGGCCGCACGGAGCGAGGCGAGCGACGCCGCCGCATCGCGCTTTGCGAGCCGCTTTCCGTCGCGGCCGCAGACGAGCGCGTGGTGGCGATACAGCGGGGTCGGCAGGTCCAGCAGCGCCTGGAGCAGCCGGTGAACGTCGGTCGATGCGATCAGGTCCGCGCCGCGGATGACATGGCTTACCCCCATGTCGGCGTCGTCGAGCGTGCTCGCGAGATGATAGCTCGCCGGCGCATCCTTGCGCGCGAGGACAATATCGCCGTGGGCGAGCGGATCGGCGACGCGTACGCCCTGTCCGGCCTCTTCCCATCGCAGCGCGCCCGTGCGGCCCACCGCGCGGGCGACGTCAAGGCGCCAGCAATGCGCTTCGCCGGCCATCCGGCGCGCGCGCGTCGTCTCCGGCAGATTTCGGCAGGTGCCGGGATAAAGGGCGCCGGAAGGACCATGCGGGGCCGAAAGGCTCGCCGCGATGTCGGCGCGCGTGCAGAAGCAAGGATAGACGAGGCCGTGGGCGCGCAGCCTGTCCAGCGCCGCGGCATAATCGCCGAGCCGCGACGACTGGCGCACCGGGTCGCCGTCCCAGTCGAGCCCGAGCCAGGCGAGATCGGCGAGCGAAGCATCCACAAACCCCTCCCGCGAGCGACTGCCGTCGATATCGTCGATGCGGATCAGGAAACACCCGCCCGCCCGGCGCGCCGCGTCATGCGCCAGAACCGCGCTATAGGCGTGGCCGAGGTGCAACTCGCCGGTCGGACTCGGAGCGAAACGGGTCAGCATCGTCATGGCAATGAATCCATATGCGGTGGCGAGTCAAAGGCAATCATTCCATATCTTGCGGGCATAAGCCCCCTTGACGTCAGAATCTGATGCGGCATGTAATGATGGTGTCATGCAGGAACGGCAGTGGCGCGCCATCCCGCGATCAAAGGGGGCAGCGTTACCAAGCCATGTTCCATCCCGATCTTGCCCGGCATCCCGATAGCTGTCCGGCCCTCGTCCTCAACGCAGACTATACGCCGCTGAGCTATTACCCCTTGAGCCTCTGGCCCTGGCAGACTGCGGTGAAGGCCGTATTCCTCGACCGCGTCACCATCGTCGAAAATTACGAGCGCGAGATTCATTCGCCGACGCGGACGATGCCGATCCCGAGCGTCATTGCGCTCCGCCAATATGTGAAGCCGTCGGAGCATCCGGCGTTCACGCGCTTCAACCTGTTCCTGCGCGACCGTTTCGCGTGCCAATATTGCGGGTCGGGCAAGGATTTGACCTTCGACCATGTCGTGCCGCGGCGGCTTGGCGGGCGAACGACGTGGGAAAATGTCGCAACCGCCTGCGCCCCGTGCAACCTGAAGAAGGGCGGCCGCACGCCGCAACAGGCGCATATGCCGCTCTATCGCCAGCCGTGGCGCCCGACGAGTTGGCAGTTGCAGGACAATGGCCGGGCGTTTCCGCCAAATTATCTGCATACGAGCTGGATCGACTGGCTCTATTGGGATGTCGAACTCGAAGGCTGATAGTGGCACAACGGGCGCGACAGCATGGGTTCACCTCGATGGCATTAGGCGCGCGCCAACCATCGAAAAAGGAGACACATCATGGTTCGCATCACCCGCATCCTCGCCGTCGGCATGGCCGCCGCGCCGGTGCTCGCCGCCTGCGCGACCACGCCAGCCGAGCAGCCCGTGTCGGTCACCGGCAGCATCGCCTATCGCGAGCGCATCGCGTTGCCGCCGACGGCGCAGGTCGAAATCACGCTTGCCGACGTCAGCCTGATGGATGCGCCGTCGAAAACGATCGCGCGGCAATCCTTTACCGCCGACGGGCGGCAGGTGCCTTTTGCGTTCACGATGACGGTCGACCAACGCCCGCTCGACCCGCGCCACAGCTATGCGGTTTCGGCGCGGATCACCGATGCGGCGGGCAATCTGATGTTCATCACCGACACGCGCAACTCTGTTGCGTTCGACGGTCGGCGCACGATCGATATGGGCATGCTGACCCTCGTCAAGACGAACTGAAATAAGCCGCGCATAGCTATGCGCGGCTTGACCCTGCACCTTCGCAGGTGCAGCAAGCTGGGCCCATGGGCCCGCCTATCCAGATCTCGCAAAATCCCGACATCCGCTATCTGGGGCGGATTCTCGGTGACGTCATTCGCGCTTATGGCGGCGACAAATTGTTCCGCCAGACCGAATATATCCGCTCGTCGAGCGTCGACCGGCACCGCGGCATCGCGGGGGCCGAGGCGATCGATCCGGGGCTCGATGCGCTGAGCCTCGACGACACGATCGCCTTCGTGCGCGGTTTCATGCTGTTCTCGATGCTCGCCAACCTGGCCGAAGATCGGCAGGGCGTGGCGGCCGAGCCCGAAGCGACGGTTGCGGCGGCAATCGAGAAGCTGAAGGGCGACGGGATCGATAGCGACGCCATCGCGGCGCTGCTCGGCGCCTCGCTCGTTGCGCCGGTGCTGACGGCACACCCGACCGAGGTGCGGCGCAAGTCGATGCTCGACCACAAGAACCGCATCGCCGAGCTGATGCTGCTGCGCGACAGCGGCGCCGACGAAACGCCCGAAGGCGATGTCGTCGAGGATGCGATCCGGCGGCAGATCGTCCTGCTGTGGCAAACGCGCCCGCTGCGCACCGAAAAACTGTTCGTCGCCGACGAGATCGACAATGCGCTGACCTATCTGCGCGACGTTTTCCTGCCCGTGGTGCCCAAGCTTTATGCCCGCTGGGAAGCCGAGCTGGGACAGCGCCCGGCGAGTTTCCTGCGCGTCGGCAGCTGGATCGGCGGCGACCGCGACGGCAACCCCTTCGTCACCGCCGAAACCATGCAAATGGCGACCGCGCGCAACGCCGCCGCGGTGCTGGGCCATTATATCGACGGGGTTCACCACCTCGGCGCCGAACTGTCGGTGTCGGCGAGCCTTGCCGCGGTGCCCGATGCGGTCGAGGCGCTGGCCGAGGCAAGCGGCGACGCCGCGCCGAGCCGCCGCGACGAACCCTATCGCCGGGCGCTGTCGGGCATCTATGCGCGGCTGTGCGGGACCTATCGGCAGATCGTCGGCAAAGCGCCGCCGCGCCCGTCGGCGCTGACCGGCACACCCTATGACACGCCGGCCGATTTTCGCCGCGACCTTGTCACCATCGCAAACGGCCTGTCGGCGAACAGCCAGGGACAGTTCGGCGGGATCGGCGCGCTCGGGCGGCTGATCCGCGCGGTCGAGGTGTTCGGGTTTCACCTTGCGACACTCGACATGCGGCAGAACAGTGCGGTGCACGAACGCGTGCTCGCCGAACTGCTCAGCGTTTCGGGCGTGTGCCCCGACTATCTGGCACTGGATGAGGAGGCGCGCGTTGCGCTGCTCACCGCCGAACTGGCGAGCGACCGGCCGCTTGCCGCGCCGTGGCACCAGTGGAGCGACGAGACCGCGGGCGAACTCGCGATCGTCCACGCCGCCGCCGATGTGCGGACGCGGCTGGGCCATGACGCGATCTGCCAGTGGATCATCAGCATGGCGCAAGAGTTGTCCGACCTGCTCGAAGTCCATGTCCTCGCACGCGAAGCCGGGCTGTGGCGCAGCGGCGATGCGGCGGGGAAATCGAACCTGATGGTCGTGCCGCTGTTCGAGACGATCGCCGACCTCGATCGCGCGCCGATGATCATGGCGCGCTATTTCGCGATGCCCGAAATCGGCCCGCAGATCGGCCAGCGCGGGCATCAGGAAGTGATGATCGGCTATTCCGACTCCAACAAGGATGGCGGGTATCTTACCTCGACCTGGGGACTCCACCAGGCGTCGCAGGCGCTGACCCCCGTGTTCGAGGAGGCCGACACGGCGATGCAATTGTTCCACGGCCGCGGCGGCGCGGTGGGGCGCGGCGGCGGCAGCGCCTTTGCCGCGATCCGCGCCCAGCCCGCGGGCACGGTGCAAGGGCGCATCCGCATCACCGAACAGGGCGAAGTGATTGCGGCCAAATATGGCACCGCGGCGAGCGCGGCGACGAACCTGGAGGCCATGGTGTCGGCGAGCCTGCTCGCGAGCCTTGAGCCCGAAGCGTTGAGCGATGCCGACGCGGCGCGCTTTACCGCCGCCATGGACCAATTGTCGGGCGATGCCTTCGCGGCCTATCGCGGCCTGGTGTACGACACCCCGGCGTTCAAGGATTTCTTCCGCGCGATGACCCCGATCGCCGAAATCGCGACGCTGAAGATCGGGTCGCGGCCGTCGAGCCGCACCAAATCGAGCGCGATCGAGGATCTGCGCGCGATCCCCTGGGTGTTCAGCTGGGCGCAGGCGCGCGCGATGCTGCCTGGCTGGTATGGCACCGGCGAAGGTTTTGCCGCGTTCGAGGACAAGGCGCTGCTGGCCGACATGGCGGCGAGCTGGCCCTTTTTTGCGGCATTGCTCGGCAATATGGAAATGGTGCTGGCGAAATCGGACATGGGAATCGCCGCGCGCTACGCCGAGCTTGCCGCGCATGTCGACGGCCATGACACGATTTTTGGTCGCATCCGCGACGGATGGAACCGCGCGCATGACGGATTGCTCGACATCACCGGGCAGACGCGGCTGCTGGAAAAGAACCCGGCGCTCGAGGCGTCGATCCGCCTGCGCCTGCCCTATATCGAGCCGCTCAACCTGCTCCAGATCGAGCTGATGAAGCGGCACCGGGCGGGCGAGACCGACCCGCGCATCGCCGAGGGCATCCAGCTGACGATCAACGCGATCGCGACCGCGCTCAGGAACAGCGGGTAAGGGCTTCCCGCCCCCTTGATGGGGGAAGGATACGAAGCCTTGCGCCTTTGGCGCCAGGCAGAGTTGGATGGGGATGAGGGTGCGTCCTTGCACCCACCATTTCAGGGCGAGAGCGCACCCCCACCGCTGCGACTAGGAAGCAAGCTTCCAAGTCTCGCTGCCTCCCCCATCAAGGGGGAGGATGGGCTGCCCCTCAGACCTTCGTGATCACCACTTCGCCCTTGGCGTTCGCGCCGTCGGGGCCGAAGTTTATGCGAAAATCGGCGCCGTCCTTGTCCTTGCCCGCAAGCGTATCGCCGCTGCGCGTAACCTTGACGCCCTTTTTGGCAAATTCGCCCGCCATCCAGTCGGCCGCGACTTTGGGCGCGGCCGGGGACGTAAAGCCGAGTTTGACCGTCGCCTTGTCGATGCCATTCTTGTCGCTGGCATCCACGTCGACCTTGGTGACTTTGCTGCCGGGATAAAGTTTCACCCCGTCGATGTCGAAATCGCTCTCGATATCGAGATCGACGAAATCGGGAATGTCGATGTCGATCGCGGCGCCGTCGCCGCCGATCTTGATCTTGCCGCCATCCTGATCGGCCTTGATCCGGATACCGCCGCCGTCGCCTTCGGCGTTGATCGACACTTCGGTCGCTTCGCCGGTCTTCTTTTCCTCCGACCCGCAAGCGGCGAGGAGCATCATCGGCGGGATCAGGAAAGCGAGGCGCATGGGAAATCTCCTTGGTGCATTAGTTATATAATACACCTTGGAGATGGGTGAGTCAATTTCCCTGTATCGTCATGCCGGACTTGATCCGGCACCCATTCCGCCAGCGCGGCTGTGGACCCCGGATCAAGTCGAACGAGCCACATGTCTCGTTCGAGGGTGACGATGAGAGAGAAGTTAGTGTTACGCGTCGATGCTGGTCCGCACGTCCCCATGCACCAGCCCGCCGTCGACGGTGATCGTGTCGCCGACGACATAGTCGCCCGCTTTCGACGCAAGGAAGATCGCGGCGCCGGCCATATCCTCGGGCACGCCGATGCGCTTCACCGGGATGCTCTTTGCCACCGCGTCGCCATGGTCGCGCGCGGCCTTGTTCATGTCCGACTGGAAGGCGCCCGGCGCGATCGCGGTGACGAGGATATGATCGGTGACGAGCCGCGCGGCGAGGCGCTTGGTCAAATAGAGGATCGCGGCCTTCGACGCATGATAGCTGTAGGTTTCCCATGGGTTGAGGCGCTGGCCGTCGATCGAGCCGATGTTGATAACCTTCGCGGGCCGTTCGTGCGTCCCGCCCGCCTTGAGCAGCCCGTGCAGCGCCTGCGTCAGGAAGAAGGGCGATTTGACGTTGATGTCCATCACCTTGTCCCAGCCTGCCTCGGGAAACCCCTCGAAGGGTTCGCCCCAAGCGGCGCCGGCGTTGTTGACGAGGATGTCGAGGCGTTCTTCGCGCGCTTCGAGTTCCTTGGCGAGCGCGCGGCAGCCCTCGACGGTCGACAGGTCGACGGGAAGGCCGATGACCTTGCCGGGGTAGCGCGTCTCGAAATCGGCGACGGCTTCTTCGATCTGCTGCGTCTTGCGCGCCGAGATATAGACACGCGCGGCGCCCGCGGCGAGATAGCCCTCGACGATCATCTTGCCGATGCCGCGCGATCCGCCGGTGACGAGTGCGATGCGGCCGTCGAGGCCGAACATGTCTTGGAGGTTCATGGCGTTATCCTTTCTAAGCCCCTCCCCTTCAGGGGAGGGGTTGGGGGTGGGGGCCCGCGGCGTAGCGCAAGGCCTCTGGCCCCCACCCGCTGCGACTAAGCCAGCAAGCTGGCAAGTCTCGCTGCCCTCCCCTGAAGGGGAGGGCGTAACCAGATCAATAGCCGTTCATTCGCGCAACCTGGTCGATGTGATAATGCACATCGCCCATATATTCCGCCAAGGCGCGGTCGCGTTTCATATAGAGGCCGATGTCATATTCGTCGGTCATGCCGATGCCGCCGTGCATCTGGACGCCCTCACGCACCGCGAGGTTCGCGGCGCGGCCGGCCTTCGCCTTGGCGACCGAGACCATTAACTTCGCGCCCTCGTTGCCCTCGTCCAAGAGCAGCTGCGCCTTCATCACGGTGGCGCGCGCGACTTCCATTTCGCCATAGAGATGCGCGGCGCGGTGCTGGAGGCCCTGGAACTCGCCGATCAGCTTGCCGAACTGCTTGCGTTCCTTGAGGTAATTGACCGTCATGTCCATCGCGCCCTGCCCGACGCCGACCATTTCGGCGGCGGCGCCGGTGCGGGTGGCGGCGAGCAGCGCATCGAGGATGTCGCCGCCAGCATCGACTTCGCCGATCACCGCGTCGGCATCGACTTCGACGCCGTCAAGGGTGACATGGCTCGCGAGGCTCGAGTCCACCAAGCGGCGCGGGTCGGCGGTGACGCCCGTGGCATCCTTCGGCACCGCGAACAGGGTGATGCCGCCGTCGGTCTTGGCCGCGACGATGCTCATGTCGGCGACATGGCCGTGGAGGACGAAGCTCTTCTTGCCGTCCAGACGAAACCCGTTGCCGGCGCGCGTCGCCGTCGTCGCGATGCGGTCGGGGCGGTGCTTCGCGCCTTCGTCGATCGCGAGCGCGACGATTGCCTCGCCGCTCGCAATGGCCGGAAGCCAGCGCCCCGCCTGTGTGCCGCCCGCCTTTGCCAGCGCGGCGACCGCGCCGACGCCGGTCGACAGGAAGGGCGACGGGGTCAGATTGCGGCCGATTTCCTCGAGCACGATGCCCGCCTCCATATGCCCCATGCCGAGCCCGCCGTGGGCTTCGGGAACGAGCATTCCGGGCAGGCCCATTTCGGTGAATTGCGCCCAAAGGTCGCGCGAGAATCCGGTCGCGTCGGCGCTGTCGCGCAGCTTGCGCAGGTGCGACACCGGTGCCTGTTCGGCGACGAAGGGCGCCACGCTGTCCTTGAGCATCGCCTGGTCGTCATTGTGGTACAAAGGCATGGGTCAGGCTCCGGGCAGGTCGAGGATACGCTTGGCGATGACGTTGAGCATGACTTCGCTCGTTCCGCCTTCGATCGAATTGGCCTTGGTGCGCAGCCAGCCGCGCGCCCTTGCGCCGCCCTTCGTCTCTTCGCTGTCCCATTCGAGCGCTTCGCTGCCGCCGCCCGACATGACGAGTTCGTGGCGGCGCTTGTTGAGCTCGGTCCCGACATATTTCATCATGTTCGAGCTGGCCGGATGCGCGCGGCCGGTCTTCCACATGTCCATGAAGCGTTCGCCCATCGCGCGATAGGCAAAGACGTCGACGTCAAACGCCGCCATTTCGGCGCGCAGGATCGGATCGTCGAGCTCGCCGGCTTCATTCTTGCCGAACGCCTTGGCGAAAGCGCCGCCGATGCTGACCATGTCGCCGCCGGCCCCGCCGCCCGAGATCATCTCGCGTTCGTGACCGAGCAGATATTTGGCGACGTCCCAGCCGCGGTTGATCTCGCCGACGAACTGCGTCTTCGGCACTTCGACATCGTCGAAGAAGGTTTCGCAGAAAGGGCTGTTGCCGCTGATCAGCAGGATCGGCTTGGTGGTGACGCCCTTGCTCTCCATGTCGAAGAGCATGAAGGTGATGCCCTGATATTTGTTCGCCTTGTCGGTGCGGACCAGACAGAAAATCCAGTCGGCCTTGTCGGCATAGCTGGTCCAGATCTTCGATCCGTTGACGACCCAGTGATCGCCCTTGTCCTCGCCGAAGGTTTGCAAGCTGACGAGGTCGCTGCCCGAACCGGGTTCCGAATAGCCCTGGCACCAGCGGATTTCGCCGCGCGCGATCGGGTTCAGATAATGGACCTTCTGTTCCTCGGTGCCGAATTGCAGCAGCGCGGGGCCGAGCATCCAGATGCCGAAGCTGTCCAGCGGCGAGCGCGCCTTGATGCGCTTCATTTCCTGTTTGAGGATCTTGGTCTGTTCGGGGGTCAGCCCGGCGCCGCCATAGGCTTTGGGCCAATCGGGCACCGTGTAACCCTTGGACACACAGGCATCGAGCCACTGTTTCTGGGCATCATTCTTGAATTTGAATTTGCGCCCGCCCCAGCAGACGTCATCCTCGTCGCGGATCGGCTCACGCATTTCGGGGGGACAATTGGCTTCCAGCCATTCGCGCACCTCGGTGCGGAAAGCGTCCAGTTCGCTCATCCTTTTGGCTCCTCTTCTCGCACAAACCTACGTCCGCTTCGCTGCTTTACGCAAGCGTCAACTTGGAGGGGCGCACCTGCCGTTACGGCGCCGTAGCGTCGGTCAGGCCGCCGTTGACGCGCCCCCTTTGGCGCCTAAGCTAAGTGGCAAAAGAAAACGGGAGAATGGGTCATGCGATTCGCAGGCAAGATTGCCGTCGTCACCGGCGCGGCATCGGGTATCGGCAAGGCAGCGGTTTTGAAACTGGCGGGCGAAGGCGCGCATGTCTTCGCCGCCGACATCGACGAGGCAGGTGGGCGCGCACTCGCCGAACAGTCGAACGGCAAGATCGACTTCATCCGCTGCGACGTCACGAAACCGTCGGACATCGAAGCGCTGATGAATGCTGCGGCCGCAAAAGCGGGCGGGATCGATATCGTGTTCAACAATGCCGCCGCGGGCGGCGACCGCGCGCCGATCGACGAGATCACGCCCGAGGGCTGGGACCGCACGATGGACCTTGTCCTGAAGTCTGTTGCGATGGGCATCCGCTATGCCGCACCGCATATGAAGGGCCGCCCCTCCACGAAAAATGGGGGCGCGTCGATCGTCAACACCGCGAGCGTCGCGGCCTTGGGCGCGGGCTATTCGCCGATCGCCTATGCCGTCGCCAAGGCGGGGGTACTGCACCTCAGCAAGGTCGCGGCAACCGATCTGGCGCAATATGGCATCCGCGTGAACGCCATCTGCCCCGGCTTCATCAACACCAATATCTTCACCGCCTCGCTCGAGGTGCCGGGCGAGCTGAAGACGCAGGCGAATGAAGTGATTGCGCAAATGAGCGCCAATGCGCAGCCCGTCGCGCGCGGCGGCCAGCCGGACGATATCGCGAATGCCGTCGCTTATCTGGCGAGCGAGGAATCGAGCTTCATGACCGGCACCCACCTGCTCGTCGACGGCGGGCTGACGATCGGGCAGCGCCACGCATGGGACAAGGAAACCCCCGGCATGTTCGACGCCCTGCTGGCGATGGAGGAAGCGGCGAAAGCCGGAGCCTCCGCGTGAGCGCGGCGACAGTCGCGGTTCCGCGCCCCGAGCGCCTGCCCGTCTGGCTGAAGGCCACCCACGGGCTGGGCAGCATCGCTTACGGCGTCAAGGATAACGGGTTTTCGACCTTCCTGCTGCTCTTCTACAACCAGGTGATCGGGCTCGACGCGGGCATCGTCGGCGCCGCGATCATGGTCGCGCTGATCGCCGACGCCTTCGTCGATCCGGTGATCGGCGAACTCACAGACCGCACCCGCAGCCGCTGGGGGCGCCGCCTGCCCTGGCTCTATCTCGCTCCCGTCCCGCTCGCAATTGCATGGATGTTGCTGTGGAGCCCGCCCGCGATGAGCGACACTATGACGGTTGCGTGGCTGATCGGCTTTGCGATCATCGTCCGGTCGCTGGTGTCATGCTGCGAAGTGCCATCGGTCGCGATCGTCCCCGAACTGACCGGCGATTATGACGAGCGCACGGCGGTAATGCGCTATCGCTTCCTGTTCGGCTGGGGCGGTGGGCTGCTCATCCTGTTGCTCGCCTATGGGGTTTTCTTCGGCGGCGCCAAGGGTCTTGTCGATCCCGCGGGCTATTTCCCCTATGCGCTCGCCGGGGCGCTGATGATGGCCGGCGCGGTGCTCGTTTCGGCAGCGGGGCAGCATAAACGCATCGCGGTGTCGAACGTCGCCGATGTGAAGCCCAAAACAACGTTGCGGCAGGTGCTCGGCGAGATGCGCGACACGCTGTCGAACCGCGCCTTCCTGTGGCTGATATTTGCGGCGCTGTTCGGCTTTATCAATCAGGGCATCACCTTTTCGATGAACAATTATCTGCTCGGCTTTTTCTGGCAGTTCACGCAGGGCGAGATGGTCGCCTATGTCTTCCTGCTGTTCGCCTCGATGATCGCGGCCTTCGTGCTCGTCGCGCCGCTCTCGGCAAGGCTTGGCAAACGCGACGGGGCGATTTTTGCGGGGGCGATCGCGCTGCTCGTCAACAGCGGCATCTATTTCGCGTGGATCCAGGGCATCTTTCCCGGCCTGCCCGGCAAGCCCAGCGTCGCGACGATGTTCGCGCTGGTGTTCGTGTCGAACAGCTTCTCCATCATCCTGATGATCTTGTCGTCGTCGATGATGGCCGACGTTGTCGAGGCGTCGCAGAGCGAGACGGGACGTCGCTCCGAAGGACTTTTCTTCGCGGGCTATTTCTTCATGCAGAAATGCGCCACTGGCATCGGGATTTTCGTCGCCGGACTGATCCTGTCCTTCGCGGCCTTTCCGGCGAATGCGAAGCCGGGCGAGGTCGGCAGCGACGTGCTCGGCAATCTTGCACTCGGCTATGCGCTCGCGGTGCTGATCATCGGGACGTTGGGGTTGATCGTGATGCGGCGCTTTCCGATTTCGCGCGCCGACCATGAGGCGCGGCTGGCGTTGCTCGGCGATGCCGCGCGCGCCGAACCCGACGCGAGCGGGGTGCATCCGTAACGATCATGTCGCCAATCGGCGGGATGATGTAATTTTCGGACCGCGGGACTTGGCAAGGCCAGCGAATCGGTCCAAGGGTTTACGTAAACGTAAAGGGAAAGGAAGCGCAGATGGACTTCGATCTTACCGACCGGCAGGTCTATTGGCGCGACCGGGTGCGCGACTTCATCGAGCGCAAGGTTCGCCCCGCCGTCCCGACCTATAATGAGCAGGACAAGGCCGGCGATCGCTGGAAGGTGATCCAGATCGTCGAGGATCTGAAGGCCGAGGCGAAAGAGGCCGGCATCTGGAACCTGTTCATGCCGCCGAAGTCGGCCGCGCACCATCATGTCGACGAGACGTTCGAGTTTGAGGGCCCCGGCCTTACCAACCTCGAATATGCGCTGTGCGCCGAAGAAATGGGCCGCGTCGGTTTCGCGAGCGAAGTGTTCAACTGCTCGGCGCCCGACACCGGCAATATGGAGGTGTTCCACCGCTACGGGACGCGCGCGCAGAAAGAGAAATATCTCGGCCGCCTGATGAACGGCGAGATTCGTTCCGCCTTCCTGATGACCGAGCCGCGCGTCGCCTCGTCCGACGCGACGAACATCGAAACGCGCATCGAGCGCGACGGCAGTGATTATGTCATCAACGGCACCAAATGGTGGTCGTCGGGCGCGGGCGATCCGCGCTGCGAGGTCGCGATCGTGATGGGCAAGACCGATTTTGCGGCGAAGCGCCACGCGCAGCAGTCGATGGTGCTGATGCCGCTGAATACGCCGGGCGTGAACATCCTGCGCCACCTGCCCGTCTTCGGTTATGACGACGCGCCGCACGGCCATATGGAAATCGAGCTGAAGGATGTGCGCGTCAATGCCGAGGAGGCGATGCTGCTGGGCGAAGGGCGCGGTTTCGAGATCGCGCAGGGGCGCCTTGGGCCGGGCCGAATCCATCATTGCATGCGCACGATCGGCGTCGCGGAGGAAGCGATCGCCAAGATGGCGAAGCGGCTGCAATCGCGCGTCGCGTTCGGCAAGAAGGTCGCCGAATACAGCATCTGGGAACATCGCCTGGCGCGCGCGCGCATCGACATCGAAATGACGCGCCTGCTGTGCCTGAAGGCCGCCGACATGATGGACAAGGTCGGCAACAAGTCGGCGGCGGCCGAGATCGCGATGATCAAGGTGCAGGCACCGAACATGGCACTGAAGATCATCGACGACGCAATTCAGGCGCATGGCGGCGGCGGCGTGTCGGAAGATTTCGGGCTCGCCAAGGCCTATGCGCATCAACGGACTTTGCGGCTCGCCGACGGTCCCGACGAGGTCCATGAACGCGCGATCGCGCGGATTGAGTTCGCCAAGCATAGCGAGGCGAGCGATCCCGGCTTTTCGTCGGGCGACGTCGGCGTTTCGCGTTAAGCTCCCCT
>Ga0155548_119_pt4 | contig 45567 bp, 37 predicted proteins | sample RifCSPhighO2_12_FD_107205 | JGI IMG/M metagenome (GOLD analysis project Ga0155548, IMG submission 107205) | Sphingopyxis sp. RIFCSPHIGHO2_12_FULL_65_19
AGGCCCAGGCCGTCGCCCCCGCCGAGGCGGGCTATCGCCCGACCGATCCGCAAATTGCGTTCCATCTCGCCCGCTTCATCGAGCAGGTCAGGGCGATCCCGGCCGATCCGGTGATCGTCCGCCAGAACTGGCTGCGCGCCTACGACTTCACGACCGATCGGGGCGCGGTGGCGCTCAACGACTACGCCCGCGCCAACGACCCCTTCGCCAATGTCGGCCGGGTGCAGGTCGCGGTGGACGTGTCGAGCGTGATCCGGGCATCGCCCGACAGCTTCCGCGTCGCCTGGACCGAGCGCCGCTATCAGGACGGCAGCCTTGCCGCCACCGAACGCTGGTCGGCGATCCTCACCATCGTCGTGCAGCCGCCGCGCACCCCCGACGCCCTGCGCAAGAATCCGCTCGGCGTCTTCGTCAACGCTTTGAATTGGTCAAGGGAGCTGTCGCAATGACGCACACGCCATTTCGCCGTTCCGCCTCGGCGGTCCTGCTTGTCTCCGCCACCGCGCTCGCCGGCTGCGCCACCACATCGGCGAAGCCGCCCGCGATTCGCTATGATGATCCGCCGCGCGAGATCGCGGCGACGCCGGCCGCGGAACCGCTCCGCGCCGTCGAGGTGGTGACGATCCCCGAACCCCTGCCGCTCCCCGGCCAATTGAAGCCGGTCGCGGCCGGGGCAGCGACTTCCGAGCCCGCCGATCCGCGCCGCCGTGTCGGGGCCGCCAACGCGGCCGCCCGCGTGCAGCCGGTGCGCGACGGTTTCCTCAACGCCATCCAGCAATATCCCTGGACGGACGGCGCGCTCTATCAGGTCTATGCCGCGCCCGGCCAGGTGACGGACATCGCGCTTCAGGAAGGCGAGCAGCTCGTGGGGCCCGGGCCGGTCGCGGCCGGCGACACCGTGCGCTGGATCATCGGCGACACGGTGAGCGGCAGCGGCGCGACGGCGCGCGTGCATATCCTGGCGAAGCCAACACGCCCCGACATTTCCACGAACCTCGTCATCAATACCGACCGGCGCACCTATCACATCGAATTGCGCGCGACCGCATCGACATACATGGCCTCGGTCTCATGGACCTATCCGCAGGACCAGCTCATCGCGCTGCGCGGCGCCAATGCCGCCGCTGCCCCCGTCGCGACCGGCCTCGACCTCGCGGCGCTCAACTTCCGCTACCGGATCGAGGGCGACCGCGTGCCGTGGAAGCCGGTTCGCGCCTTCGATGATGCAGCCCAAGTGTTCATCGAGTTTCCGGCCGGGATCTCGCAGGGCGAGATGCCGCCGCTGTTCGTGACCGGCGCGGCCGGCGATGCCGAGTTAGTTAATTACCGCGTGCAGGGCCGCTACATGGTGGTGGACCGGCTGTTCGCCGCCGCCGAGCTGCGCCTGGGCGACCGGCGCGGCGAGCAGCGCGTCCGCATCGTGCGCGACAATGGGCGCAGGGGGCGGCCGTGACCGATCCCGCCGACAATTCCCCGCCCGAGGCGGCCGCACCGCAAGCGCCGCGCCCCGATCCGCAAGCCTTCCAGCTTCGCGGCAACCCGCCGCGCGTCATGCGCCTGTCGCGCAAGGCGCTGGCCGCCCTCGGCGTCGTCGCCGGCCTCGGGATCGGCGGCTCACTGATCTATGCGCTCAAGCCGGCCGGCGAGAAGGAGGCCAAGGAGCTTTACAACACCGACAGCCGCGCCACGTCCGAGACCATCACGTCGGGACCGCGCGACTATAGCCAAGCGCCGAAACTCGGCCCGCCGCTTCCCGGCGACCTCGGCGGCCCGATCGTCTCGGCCCAGCAGCGCGGGGAGAATGTCCAGGTCCCGCCGGTCGGCGCCCAGCCCGATCCGCGCGCGCAGGCTGAGGAAGCCGCCCGCCAGCGCGCGCAGCAGGAGCGCGACGCCGCCCGCATGAGCGGCGTGTTCTTGGGTGGCAGCAGCGCCGGGGCCGCTGCGATGCCGTCTTTGCCGAACCTCGCGACGGCAGCGCCTGGTGCTCCTGCCTCACCGCAACCTGCCGAGACGGCGCAGGGCGACCAGGCCGCCAAGCGAGCCTTCTTGGCGCAGGCGTCTAATCAGCGGACGGTCAGCGTCGAACGCCTCGTGGCGCCGGCCTCGCCCAACATCGTGCAGGCCGGCAGCATCATCCCTGCCGCGCTCATCACCGGCATCCGTTCGGACCTTCCCGGCCAGATCACCGCCCAGGTAACGGCAAACGTCTATGACAGCCCTACGGGCCGCATCCTGCTCATCCCGCAGGGCACGCGGCTGATCGGCGAATATGACAGCGAGATCGCCGCCGGGCAGGCGCGCGTGCTGCTGGCATGGGATCGGCTGATATTGCCGGACGGCCGCTCGATCGTTCTCGAGCGCCAGCCCGGCGCTGATGCGGCCGGATATGCTGGCCTACAGGATCGCGTAAACCAGCATTGGGGCAATCTGCTGAAAGCCGCCGCCGTTTCGACACTGCTCGGCGTCGGCGCCGAATTGGGCGCGGATAGCGAGGACGAACTTACTCGCGCACTGCGTCGCGGCTCGCAGGACACCATCAACCAGACCGGCCAGCAGATCGTGCGTCGGCAGCTCAATGTGCAGCCGACGCTCACCATCCGGCCGGGGCATCCGTTGCGCGTGGTCATCACGCGCGACCTGGTGCTTGAACCGATCGGAGCGACACGATGACGAAATTGAAGTTGGGGCCGCTGGCCGACGATCGGCCGGTCAAGCTCTCCGTGGAGCTGCCCGCCGCCGTGCATCGCGATCTCGTCGCCTATGCCGCCGCGCTCGCAGCCGAGACCGGGGGAGCGCCGGTCCCGCCCGACAAGCTGGTCGCGCCGATGCTCGCCCGGTTCATGGAAACCGACCGCGCCTTTCGCCGGCACCGCGCGCAGGGGAAGTGAGAGCGCGCCGCCTGCCGTCAGTTGCCCATGAACTTCTTGAAGCGGTCGCGGCCTTCCGCCTCGATCACGGCCTGCTCGGCATTGGCGCACTCGCTGCCCCGCACCGAGCCTTCCGCGCATTGCCCCACGATCTCCCGTGCTTCATCGAGATGCGCCGCGAAATACTGCGTCCCGCGCGGTTCGGCCGGCTCCGGTGCGGCGGGGGCCGGACTCGCGAGGGCCGGCGCACGCTCGACGGGCATGATCACCGGGCGCAGCACGAAGCCCACGCCGAATCCGATGACCAGCGCGACCAGCACGATGAAGAGTGTCTTGCTTCGTGTCATGGCTATTTCTTTTCCGGTTGGTGATGTGATGGCTGCGGCATCAGAATGGGCGGCAGCGAATAGCGACCGGCCACGAGATCAAGGAAGCGCAGCAAGACGGGGTTGTCATTGTCTTCACGCCAATAGCCCGAGAAGCCGATCCGCATATGTCCATGACTGTCGTGGATTTCGCTGAACGTTACGCCTGGCACTTGGATACCCAAGGCGGATTCGGCGACAATCGAGAGACGCCCACCGAGCGCAATGGCGCTCAACATTGTCTCGCGTCCGATATCCTGCATGTCGATCTCTGGCATGCAACCGGGGACCCCAAGTTTGCCCATGAGGATGTTTCGGGTCTCTGGGCCGGGATCTCGTTCGGTCAGCAAAAAGTGTTCGCCGGTCAGGTCGGGCCAATGGATGCGTTCGCATTGGGTGAGTGGATGGCCTGCCGGCATTGCTACAAATATGCGCTCACTCCAGAAAGAACGGCTCATCAGACCCCGATAGGAGGCCTCCCCAATCATGATCGCGATATCGAGCAGGCCATTCTCGATCCCGGCCAACAGCATATCCCGATCGCGTTCAAAGCCGGATACTTTGACCTCGGGGTGGCGTTCGCCGAACTCGCTGAGCGTTGCCCGCAAGTTGCCGGCGGAGAAGGACGTATAGAAGCCTACGGCCAGCTTGCCGACGTGGCCGTTGTTCGTGGCGCGGACCCAGTTGTTCAGTTCCTCGAACTCCTTCACGATGCGCTGTGCCGTTCGCAGATAGGTTCTGCCATTCGGAGTCAGAGTGGCACCGCGGGTCTTGCGGTCGAACAGCGCCATGCCTAGCCGCTTCTCGATTTCGAGGACGTGTCGGCTGAGCGTTGCTTGCTTGATATTTATGCTGCGCGCCGCGCGACTGAAGCTACCGGCCTCGGCCGCCGCAATCAGGTAGCGGAGCTGGCGCAGCTCAATCACCGGGCTAACGGATCATCAGGCGGTGTCGTGAACTCCGTCCAGCCGCCACCCAGCGCCTTGTAGAGATTGATGAGATTACTGAGCCGCACCAGCTTGGAGCGGACCAAGGCTTGCTGTGACCCGTAAAGCGTGCGCTGCGCGTCGAGCAGGGCGAGGTTGTCATCCTCGCCTGAGTTGAGCCGCTGTTCCGCGAGCCTGTAGGCATTGCGGCTGGCATCGACCCGCTGCGTTTCCGATCGGATTTGGGCGTCCAAGGTTCCTTTGCCGGCGAGCCCGTCAGCCACGTCGCGGAAGGCGGATTGGATCGCCTTCTCATAGTTGGCGATTTCGATCCGTTTCTGCACGTCCGCGCGATCGAGGTTGGCTCTCAGCGCGCTGCCGCCGAAGATTGGAAGCGGCAGGGTGATGCGCGGCATGAAGCTCCATGCGCCCGACCCCGATGAGAACAGATCGTCGAGGCTCGCGCTCGCCGTTCCCGCCCAGCCGGTCAGACTGATCGTCGGGAAGAACGCTGAGCGGGCAGCGCCGATATTCGCGTTGGCGGCGCGCAGCGTATGTTCGACCGCGCGGATGTCGGGTCGGCGCGCCAGAAGGTCCGAGGGCACGCGATCGACCCGGCCGCCGACCGGCGCCGTGACCTGCGTAAAGGAAAGGTCGAGCCGTGCGGCGGCTACGGCCGCGCTACCGGCCTGCACCTGTGCGCGTGCGGCGTTCCGCTGCGCCAGCGCGTCGTCATAAGTCTTGCGCGAGATTGCGCCGGTCGCGACGAGTTGTTCCGAGCGGGTGAAATTGCTTTCGGCGAGCGTTGCGGAGGCTTGCGCCTGACGAAGCTGCGCCTGCGCCTGATCGAGCGCGACCTGGAATGGTCGCGGATCAATGCGGAACAGAAGCTGCCCCTTCCTGACGAGCACGCCTTCGGGGACATGGACGGAGACGATTGCGCCGCTGACGCGGGGCCGCAACTCGACGCTCTGGGGCGCCGATAGCGAACCGTTGAACTCGGCCGAGGGGGCAAGCTCGCGCACGACAACTTGCGCTACTGGCACTTGCGGCGCTGCCGCCGCTTGTGCGCCCTGATCGCCGCCCGATTTGCTACAAGCTGACGTAAGGCCGCCAATAGCCAAGGCTATGGAAGCCAGGAGAAGTGCGCTTTTTGTCGGCATGATATTGCCTTTCAACTGTGCCGCGCCTTGTTCATCCGTTCCGCGGCGTCTGATCGATTCCTGTTCGCTTTGCGGCTTCCAGCGTTGGCAAGGTCAAGGATTATTTTCAACAATCATTCATATGAATATAGATAAATATGAAAGGATAGGCGATAGGTCGAAGGGGCACGCCGGCATGGCGCGTCGAGCGTCGCAATGCCATCCTTGGTGCGCATCGCGACGAGATTAGGCGCGGCGCATTGAAGCTCGCGCGTGTCCTCAATGATGACGACGCGGTCGGGACCCTTGGCGACTTCGGCTAGAAGCGCCGCTTGGTCGGCGGCCATGGTGCCCGACTGCACATAGTCATCGAGCAACGTACCGGCGGCGTAGGTCCGACGTGAGCCCGAAGTGATTCATCCCTTGACCTTCCAAACGTTGGAAGAAGCATCGGTCTGCGGCAACAAACGAATCAATGCGGAAAGTCAGGAATTCCCGGATTCCTGAAGCCGTCCCTCAACCGCCGACGCCGTCATCGGCTTCTCCGAGCGCAAAAATGACGCTGCCATTTGCTCGTCATCGCCACGGCCAGCTCATGGTGGTGCTTGACTGCATCGAGTTGACATCAAACAAATGAACACATATTCATGTGCACATCTTATGGCTCCGTTTGAGATCGACATGCCCCATTCCCACAGCCACCACGATCACGATCACGCAAGACGGGAGCATGCCCATTTTCGCGATCTCGCGGGAGGACGTGCGATGCCTAGCAAGTCACCTATGTTTCGGAACCAGCCACGATGATGGCGCTCGTGCGGGTCGCGCTAACGCGACCGCTGACCTTCATCGTGATGGCCGTGCTGATCTTTGGCCTCGGCATCCTGTCCGTTCTGAGGATGCCGGTCGACATCTTCCCGCGCATCGGCGTGCCGGTGATCGCGACCGCCTGGACCTATAATGGGCTGTCGCCCGAGGACATGGCCGGACGGATCATCAATCCGTTCGAACGCGTGCTGACCACGACCGTCAACGACATCGACCGGATCGAGAGCCAGTCGATGAACGGCGTTGGCGTCGTGCGGATTTACTTCCAGCCAGGCGCGGACATTCGCACCGCGACCGCGCAGGTCACGTCGATCTCGCAGGCCATTTTGCGTCAGCTTCCGCCGGGCATCTCTCCGCCGTTCATCGTCAACTATGACGCCTCGACCGTGCCGATCGTCCAGCTCGCCCTCTCCGGCGAAGGGCTGAGCGAACAGCAGCTCTACGATCTCGGCGTCAATCAAATCCGCCCGCAGCTCATCACCGTGCCGGGCGTCGCCATGCCCTTCCCATTCGGCGGCAAGCAGCGTCAGATACAGATCGACATCGACCCTGAGGCGCTGCGCGCTCGCGGCCTGTCCGCCGGCGACGTCGCGGCGGCGATTGCCGCGCAAACCCAAATCATCCCGGCGGGCTTCGCCAAGGTCGGCGGCCTGCAATACACCGTCAGGCTCAACAATGCGCCGGGCTCGGTCGAGCAGTTGAACAATCTGCCAGTTCGCGTGGTCGACGGCGCGACGATCACCATGCGCGACATCGCCCAAGTCCGCGACGGCGCGCCGCCGCAAATGAACATCGTCCAAGTCGAAGGCCAGCGGTCAGTCCTGATGACCGTGCTCAAGAGCGGTGCGGCCTCAACCATCGATATCGTCAATACGGTTCGCGAGCGTATCCCACAGATCACCGAGGGCCTCCCGGAAACGCTGCGCGTCCAGCTTATCGGCGACCAGTCGGTGCTGGTGAAGGCGGCCGTCTCCACCGTGGCCTATGAGGGTGTGTTGGCCGCCGTGCTGACCTCGCTGATGATCCTGCTGTTTCTGGGATCGTGGCGATCGACGATCATCATCGTGACCACGATACCCTTGGCGATCCTCGCCGCGTTGTTGGCGCTGAGCGCGACCGGCCAGACGATCAACATCATGACGCTGAGCGGCTTGGCTCTGGCCATCGGCATATTGGTCGACGACGCGATGGTCACGATCGAGAACATCAACTGGCACCTTGAGAAAGGGAAGCCGGTTCTACGCTCGATCATGGACGGCGCGGCGCAGATCGTGACGCCCGCCTTCGTGATCGTGACGTGCATCTGCATCGTCTTCGTGCCGATGTTCTTCCTGCCGGGCGTCGCAGGCTATCTGTTCGTGCCGCTGGCACTGGCGGTGATCTTCTCGATGATCGCCTCGTTCATCCTGTCGCGCACGCTCATCCCGACGATGGCGATGTATCTGCTACGCCCGCATCGGGAGGGCGAAGAGGCCGAGCGCGCCCGCTCGCGCAATCCACTCGTCCGGTTCCAGCATCGCTTTTCGACCGGGTTCGACAGGCAGAAGGACCGCTTCGGGCGGGTGCTTTCCCGCGTGATGTCCGCACGGCGCATCTTCATCCCGGCGTTCCTCGGCGCGATGGTGGCGTCGCTGCTGCTCATTCCCACACTTGGCCGCGACTTCTTTCCCACTGTGGATGCTGGGCAAATCACCCTGCATGTGCGCGCGCCGGCAGGCACGCGCATCGAGGACAGCACGGCGCTGATCTCGCGGGTGCAGACGCGGGTGCGCGAATTGATCCCCGCCGAGCAGGTTGAATCGGTCGTCGCCAATGTCGGAATGTCCTCCGCGCTGCTCAACGTCATCTACAACAATACGGGGACGGTGGGACTGAACGAGGGCGATATCCTCATCTCGCTCGGGCGGAACCGAACCGCGACGGACACGCATGTCGCCACTTTGCGGCGCGAGCTGCCCGTGAGCTTTCCGGGCGTTGATTTCTCCTTCCTGCCTGCCGACATCACCAGCCAAATCCTGAACTTCGGCTCGCCAGCGCCGATCGATATCCAGGTGCGCGGCCGGAATCTCGCGGCGAACGAAGCTTATGCGCAAGCGATCCTCAAACGCGTTCGGACCGTGCCCGGCCTCGCCGACGCCCGACTCCAGCAATCCTCGCGCGCGCCGCAGCTCAACATCGACATCGATCGCTCGCGGATCGCGCAATACGGGCTCAACCAGCGTGACGTAACCACCAGCGTCGCGACCGCCCTAGCCGGCACGCAGCAGTCTGCGCCGGTTTACTGGCTCAATCCCGAAAACGGGGTGTCCTATCCTGTCGTGGCGCAAGTCCCCGAACTGGAGGTCGACACGATCGCTGCGCTGGAAGCGCTGCCGGTTTCGGCGACGGGCGCCGGGGAGGCCCAGACGCTGGGCGGTCTTGGCGCCGTGACTCGCAATACGACCATCAACGTAGCGAGCCGAGCAGACATCCAGCCGGTCATCAACATCTATGCCACGCCGCAGGCTCGCGACCTGGGCGCCGTGGCCGGCGACATTCATCGCATCATTGCCGAGATGGATGCCGAGCGCCCGGCCGGCGTAACCGTCACGCTGGCGGGACAATATGAGACGATGAACCACGCCTTCTCCGGTCTCGCTTTCGGGCTGATCGGCGCGATTATCCTCATCTACCTCGTGATCGTCGTGACCTTCCAGAGCTGGATCGACCCGCTGGTCATCATCGGCGCGCTGCCGGCCGCCTTCGCCGGCATCGTCTGGATGCTGTTCGTGACCGGCACGACCATCTCCGTGCCCGCGCTCACCGGCGCGATCATGTGCATGGGCGTCGCCACCGCCAACTCCATCCTGGTGGTCAGCTTCGCACGCGAACGCCTAGCCGAGACCGGCGACGCCACCCGCGCCGCGATCGAGGCGGCGGTGGTCCGTTTCCGCCCCGTGCTGATGACCGCGCTCGCGATCATCATCGGCATGACCCCCATCGCGCTCGGTATCGGCGAGGGCGCCGAGCAGAACGCTCCGCTCGGCCGCGCGGTGATCGGCGGCTTGATCTTCGCAACCGTGGCGACACTGCTGCTCGTGCCGGCGCTGTTCAGCATCGCCCATCGCAAGGGCGCGCCTTCCTCACCCGCAAGGGAGCTTGAACTCCAGCATGTCTGATCCAACCCCAAAGAAGCGCGCCGGCCTTTATCTCGGCGCGGCCGGTCTCGTGATTGCCGCACTGGTCGGAGGCGGCCTCGTTTCGCGCGGCATGGCCGAAAGCGAACAGGCAGCCATCGCGGCCGAGAACGCGCTGCCCACCGTCAGCCTGGTTCAGCCCCGCGTGTCCGAGGGAGGCGAGATCGTGCTGCCGGGCAGTCTCGATCCCTATAATCGCGCCGCGATCAACGCGCGGGTGAGCGGCTATGTGCGCGAATGGCGCGCGGACATCGGGGACCGGGTGCGGCGCGGGCAAACGCTCGCCATCCTCGATGCGCCCGAGATCGACCAGCAGCTCGCGCAGGCCCAGGCGGCCTATCAGACCGCGGCCGCTGATCGCGGGCTGGCCGAAACCACGGCGGCGCGCTGGAACAATCTGCTCGAAAAGGACGCCGTGTCCCGGCAGGAAGCCGATGAGCGGCAGGGGCAGTTTGCCGCTGCCGATGCGCGCGCACGGGCCGCTCAGGCGGACGTCGGCCGGCTGAGGGCGCTGACCGGATTTACGCGGCTGACGGCGCCGTTCGATGGCGTCGTCACCAGCCGCTCGGCCCAGCTCGGCGCCTTGGTCCAGACGGGCGCGCCGGGGGTGGAACCCTTGTTCACCGTTGCCGACGTCAGCCGCCTGCGCCTCTATGTGCGCGTACCGCAAGCTTTTTCGGGAAGGCTGGTGCGCGGCACGCAAGCGATGTTCACCGTGCCTGACAGACCGGGCGAGGTGTTCGAGGCCACACTGTCCCGTCTCTCCGAGGCGGTGGACCGCCAATCCGGCGCAATGCTGGTGGAATTTCTGGTCGATAACGGCGCTCGACGCCTGAGACCCGGCAGCTACGCGGAGGTGCGGGTGTCCGTGCCTGGCGGCGCCGAAACGGTCCAGGTGCCGGCGAGCGCCCTGATCCTCGGTTCCGACGGCGCGCGGGTCGCCGTGGTCGATGGCCAGGGTCAGGTCGCGCTTCGGGAGGTTGCGGTGGGTCGCGACCAGGGCGCGACCATCGAGATTATCTCGGGGCTACGTCCAACCGACCGCATCGTTCAGACCCCTCCCGACGCGCTGGCCACCGGCGACAAGGTCCGGGTAGTTCCCGCACGGCAACCGGCGGCTCCGAATGCGCAGCGCTAGGATAGCATTCGTCGCCGCGATCGGCCTCGGCGGCTGCGCCACCCTGCCGCCGATGCAAACGCCGGCAATCGAGACCCCGGCAAGCTTCCGCCATGTGGAAGGATGGACGACGGCCGCGCCCGGCGATCATCTAGACCGTGGCGAGTGGTGGCGCGGATTCGCGGACCCGGTGCTCGACGAGCTGATGGCGCGGCTGGACGAGCGGACCCCGACGCTCGCGGCCGCGCTTGCCCGTTACGACCGGGCGTTGGCGGCGGCACGGCTCGACCGCTCCAACCAGTTGCCGAATGTCGATCTGACCGGCGGGGCTTCGCGCGAGCGGCTTTCAGCCGGACGATCGATCGGAGCTGGCGAGCCCGTAATCGCGAACCAGATCCTCTTCGGTGTTGGTCTCGATTATGAGTTGGACCTTTGGGGCCGGGTCCGCAACAGCGTGCGCGCCGCTACGGCGGATGCCGAAGCGCAGGAGGCCGCCTTGCGCTCGGCGCGGCTCAGCCTTCAGGCTTCGGTCGCCGATCTCTATGTCCAACTTCGCGCCGTCGATGCCGAGCAGGTCCTGCTGACCAGGACCGTGGCCGCCTATGCGCGCGCCGATGATTTGATCCGCACCCGCCACGAAGGCGGCATTGCCTCTGGCGTGGACCGTAGCCGATCGACGGCCCAGCTCGCCGATGCCCGCGCCCGTCTGGAGGCGCTACGGGCGCAGCGCGCGGGGATCGAGAACCGGATCGCGGCGCTGGTTGGCGAGAGCGCCTCTGTTTTCGCCATCGATCCCGCGCAACGAAGCCTTGCGCTGCCTGACCTGCCGCCGTCCCTGCCCTCCGAACTTCTTCAGCGCCGTCCCGACATCGCCGAGGCGCAGCGCCGCCTGGTCGCCGCCAATGCGCGGATCGGCGTCGCGCGGGCCGCCTTCTATCCGCGCATCAGCCTCGGGCTCGGCGCGGGGTATCAGGCGGTCGAGGCGCCGATCGTCAGCGCGGATACTGGTTTCTGGGCGCTCGGGCCGATCACCACGATCTTCAATCTGTTCGACGGTGGCGGACGGCGAGCGCGGCTGGCCATCAGCCGGACGGACTATGAAGAACTCGCCGCGGGCTACCGCCAGACCGTGCTGGATGCGTTCCGGGAGGTGGAGGATGCCCTGTCTCGCATGGATGCCTTGACGGGTCAGGATCGCGAGCAGCGCATAGCCGCCCAAGCGGCGGCGCGGGCTGAGAGCCTGGCGCTTGATCGCTATCGCGACGGCGCGGCCGACTATCTGGAGGTGACGACGGCCCAAACCGCCGCGCTCGCCGCGCAACGCGCCAGCATCACGGTCGAATATGATCGCGCCCGAACGGCAATCGCCTTGATCCGGGCGCTGGGAGGCGCGACCCCGGACGACACATGACGGAGAAGCGCCGCCCTTCACGACGAGACCTACTGCAAATCGGCGGGGTGGTCGCCATAGGTTATGGCGTCAGCGTTTTTCTGAAGGCGACCGCACCACTCGGGATCAACGCGTCCGCTTGTTGTCGGACTTGTTGACCACGGCTTAGCGGGAGCGGCGCCGCATCGTGGAGCGGTGTCGAATATCTGATTCGTTTACGGTCGGTGCCGAAGGCGGCCCGTTGCCGCCGGCACGGATGCTGGCGCGGCGCCGGGTTCCTCCAGATCGGCAAGGATCGGGCAGTCAGGCCGATCATCGCCCGCGCAGCAATCCACCAGCGTTCCGAGCGTCGCGGCCATCTGGTTCAGATTTTCGATCCGCTCCTGAAGCTGGGCGATATGGGCCTGCGCGATCCGCTTCACATCGGCGCTCTGGCGGGCCTTGTCCCGCCAGAGGCTCAGAAGATCGTTGATCTCCGCGACCGAGAAACCGAGATCACGCGCCCGCCGGATGAACCGCAGCATATGAACATCCGATGGCGAGTAATCGCGATAGCCGGAGTCCTTGCGATCGGCTTTCGGAATGAGGCCGGTCTGCTCGTAATAGCGGATCATCTTGGCGGAGACGCCCGACGCCTTGGAGGCTTGTCCGATGTTCATGCCGTTCCTCCTGTCTCGCGTGGCTGAAAACCGCGCAGGCGCAACGAATTACCCAAGACGAAGATGCTCGACATCGCCATAGCACCCGCCGCGAACACCGGCGAGAACAGGATGCCCAGGCTCGGATAGAGCACGCCTGCCGCGACCGGGATCAGCGCCGTGTTGTAGGCGAACGCCCAGAACAGGTTCTGGCGGATATTGCCAATCGTCGCGCGCGACAGGGCGATGGCCGTCGCCACACCGTTCAGATGGCCCGACATCAGCACGACATCGGCCGCCTCGATCGCGATATCCGTGCCGGTGCCGACCGCTAGGCCGATATCGGCAGCCGCCAGCGCGGGCGCATCGTTGATGCCATCCCCGACGAAGGCGACGCGGCCATGCTCGGCCTTGAGCCGGGCTATCGCCTCCACCTTCCCTTCGGGCAGGACTTCGGCGACCACTTCGTCGATACCGAGCTGGCGGGCGATAGCCTCGGCCGTCATGCGGTTGTCGCCGGTCAGCATCGCAACCTTGAGGCCGAGCGCGTGCAGCGCCGCGATGGCTGCCGGCGTGGTCGCCTTGATCGGATCGGCCACCGCGATGATCGCGGCAAGCCGCCCGCCAATGGCGGCATAGAGCGGCGACTTGCCTTCCTGCCCCAACCGCTGTGCTGTCTCCGCAAAGGCGGCCACGTCCAGCCCAAGCTCGCGCATGTAGCGATCGGCACCGATCTGGACCAGCTCGCCACCCGCCACCGCCTTGACACCGAAGCCGGTGATAGAGTCGAAGTCGGTAATCGCGGGCAGCGCAATACCTTCCGCCTTGGCCGCGTCGACGATTGCGCGGGCGATCGGATGCTCCGACTTGTCCTCGACAGCGGCGACCAGACCCAGCACCGCCGCCCGGTCGAAGCCGTCCGTCACTTGCAGGTCGGTGAGCGCGGGACGACCTTCGGTCAGCGTGCCGGTCTTGTCGACCGCGACAACCCTGGCGTCCTTCAGCAGTTGCAGCGCCTCGCCCTTGCGGAACAAGATACCCAGTTCCGCTCCGCGCCCGGTGCCGACCATGATGGCGGTCGGCGTCGCCAGCCCCATAGCGCAGGGGCAGGCGATGATGAGCACGGCGACCGCATTCACCAGTGCAAAGGTCAGTGCGGGCGACGGGCCGAACCACAGCCAGGCTGCGAAAGTCAGCGCCGCCACACCGAACACGGCGGGGACGAACCACATCGTCACCTTGTCGACCAGCGCCTGAATCGGCAGCTTCGATCCCTGCGCCTGCTCGACCATGCGGATGATCTGCGCCAGCATCGTCGCGCCGCCAACGGCGGTGGCGCGGAACGCCAGCGCGCCCTGCTGATTGACGGTGCCGCCGACCAGCGTGGCGCCCTCAGCCTTGGCGACCGGGATGGGTTCGCCGGTGATCATCGACTCGTCGACATAGCTCTCGCCCTCGGTCACTTCGCCATCGACGGGGATGCGCTCGCCGGGACGCACTTCGATAATGTCGCCGGTGATGACCTCGCTAATGGAAACCTCGAACACCGCGCTGTCGCGGCGCACGCGGGCGGTCTTGGCCTGCAATCCCACCAGCCGCTTGATCGCTTCGGAGGTGCGGCCCTTTGCACGGGCTTCGAGGTAACGGCCCAACAGGATCAGCGCAACGATGACCGCCGCCGCTTCATAATAGACGTTGACCGTCCCGGCGGGCAGCAGACCGGGCGCGAAAGTCGCGACCAGCGAATAGCCGTAGGCGGCCAGCGTGCCGACGGCAACCAGCGAGTTCATGTCCGGCGCCAGCCGCGCCAGCGCGGGCAGGCCCGCCTTGTAGAAACGGATGCCGGGGAAGGCGAGCACCAGCGTCGTCAGGACGAACTGGAGATACCAGCTTGCCTGCATGCCGATCGTGCGGTCGATCAAGCCATGGACGCCGGGAATGACGTGGCTGCCCATTTCGAGCAGGAACACCGGCAGCGCCAGTACGGTCGCAAGGGTGAGATCGCGCTTCAGCGCCCGGCGCTCGGCGTCCTTCCGCTCGGCCGCTTCCTCGTCGCCAGAAACGCTGGCCTCAATTGGGCGCGCTGTATAGCCCGCGCCCGCGATCGCTGCGATGAGCGCCTCAACATCGGCCGCGCCGCGCACGCTCGCGCGTTCGGTCGCTAGGTTGACTATCGCCTCGGTGACGCCGGGGACAGCTTTGAGCGCCCGCTCCACGCGACCGACGCAGGATGCGCAGGTCATTCCCTCCACCGCCAGTTCGATGCCGGCGACAGATGGCACGCTGTAGCCGGCGGCCTCGACGGCCCGCACCAGCGCCTTTCGGTCGACGGCGGCGTTTGCTCGAATGTCGGCGTTTGCTCGAATGTCGGCGCGTTCGGTCGCCAGATTGACGCTGACGGACTGTACGCCCTCGACCTTGCTCAGCGACCGTTCGATGCGGGCCACACAGGACGCGCAGGTCATGCCCTCAATCGGCAAGCTGATCGCCGAATCGATGGATTCGTCCGAATCTCTCAGGGTTTCTGCGGCTATCATGGCTCGATACTCCACACTTCACGATTGGAATTTGTCGCAAGATGCAGGTTCCAATGATGGGAAGGTCAAGGGCAAAATATATCCTGACCTGATGAGAGCAAGCCGCCCTCGCAAGCACATGGCTCAACGGTAGGGCCGTGATCTCCTTTCCGATAGCGACCGCGAAAAACGGCCTTGACCCTCCAACGATGGGAAAGATTAGCTTGTGATCCGTTGTCAGGAACAATGGAGATTTCCCATGCAATTCCACGTCGAAAACATGAGCTGCGGTTCATGCATCAAGCACATCGCGCAAGCGATCACCGCGATCGACGCCAATGCGAAGGTCGAGGTGAGTATCGCGGACAAGAAGGTCACGGTCGATACCGTGGCTAGCGCGCAAGCTATCGAAGTCGCGCTCGCCGAGGACGGCTATCCCGCGCGCGCTATTGAAGTGGCATAGGGAGGCGTAGCCATACCACCAGGTCCGACCGGGCGGATGACGGCTGTCGTCCGTCCGGCATTTCCGGCCCTTGTTCCCGTTTCCGAAAATCGGGCACCTGCAGGACATAGAGACATGACACCATTCATTGAGCGCAGGTCGTTTTTACGAGCGGGAGCCATCGGCATAGCCGGACTCGGCATCACGGGGCTTGTTCCCGCCTGGGCCAGAACCGGCTCGACCGGGCTTGTACCGACCCTGCCCACACTCTCGGGCGAGGATATTCACCTCAGGATTGCCAATACGCCTTTCACCGTAGGCGGGCGGACCGGTCACGCCGTGACTATGAATGGTGTATTGCCCGCGCCGCTGATCCGGCTGCGCGAGGGGCAGAATGTGCGGTTGCACGTCGAGAACACGCTCGACGAGGACAGCTCGATCCACTGGCACGGGCTGCTCGTGCCATTCCAGATGGACGGCGTGCCCGGCCTCAGCTTTCCGGGGATCAAGCCGCGTTCGACCTTCGTCTATGACTTTCCGTTGCTGCAAAGCGGCACCTATTGGTATCACAGCCATAGCGGCCTTCAGGAACAACAGGGCCATTATGGTCCGATCGTGATCGATCCCGCCGAGCCCGATCCGATCGCTTATGATCGCGAGCATGTGATCGTGCTGAGCGACTGGACGTTCCTGCATCCGCACGCTCTCATCACCAAGCTCAAGGCGGAAGGCGGCTACTTCAATCGCCAGAAACAGACATTGTTCGGCATGATGAAGGGCGGCCCCGAGGAGGAAATGTCGGCATCGGACCGCGCCATGTGGGCGCAGATGCGGATGGACCCCACCGACATTTCCGACGTGACGGCCGTCACCTACACCTATCTCATCAACGGTCATGGCCCGCAGGAGAACTGGACCGGCCTGTTCCGTCCCGGCGAGCGGGTGCGGCTGCGCTTCATCAATGCCGCCACCATGACGATCTTCAATATCCGTATCCCCGGCCTGCCGATGACGGTGGTCAGCGCCGATGGCCAGAATGTCCGACCCGTAACGGTCGACGAGTTCCAGATCGGCAATGCCGAAACTTATGACGCCATCATCGAACCCGCCGAGGACAAGGCGTTCACGCTGGTGGCGGAATCGATCGATCGTTCCGGCATGGCGAGCGCCACGCTCGCATCCCGTATGGGGATGACGGCGCCGATTCCGCCGCTGCGCCCGCGTCCCACGCTCACCATGAAGGACATGGGCATGGGCGGCATGGACCACGGATCAATGGCGGGAATGGACCATAGTGCCATGGGCCATGGCGCGATGGCGGCCGGGGCAGACGCGGTGACAGCAGACCATGGCGGGATGGATCACAGCGGCATGGATCATGGCGGTTCCCATTCGATGGGCGGCATGAACATGCGTGACAAGTCTTTGGTTCCCGACAGCGTCAAGGTCGGTGTGGGCGTGGACGCCATCGCCATGGCGCCGGTCGATCGCACCGGCGATCCGGGGCTGGGCCTCGAAGATGTCGGCCATAAGGTGCTGACCTATCGCGATCTGATGTCCTTGACGCCCAATCCCGACACGCGCCCGCCGCAGCGCACGGTCGAGGTCCACCTCACCGGCAACATGGAACGGTTCATGTGGTCGTTCGATGGCGAGAAGTTCAGCGAGGGCGTGGAACCGATCCGCTTCGAGCGCAATGAACGCGCCCGCGTTACCCTCATCAACGACACGATGATGACCCATCCCATCCACCTGCACGGCCATTTCTTCGAACTGGTGAACGGTCATACCGGCAGCTATCCGCGCAAGCACACCGTCAATGTGCTGCCGGGCGGCAAGGTCAGCTTCGACCTGACCGCCGATGCGCCCGGCGACTGGGCGTTTCACTGCCATCTGCTGCTCCACATGCACGCCGGGATGTTTCGCGTCGTCACCGTCCGTCCGCTCGACGGAGACGCGGCATGATGCGGCTCGTGGGCATCGCTCTCCTCGCCGTCGCGACTCCCGCTTGAGCGCAACACGATCACCGGAGTCATGCTGGCGCCTCACAGCAGGACCCGGCCGATTCCCATGCGGGGCATCGTATGGACGGTGCCGAAGGCAATCCCCATGCGGGGCACGACATGCCGCCGGAACCCTCCGCAGCGCCCGATCCTCATGCCGGCCACGCCATGCCTTCAGCCGCGCCGATGGAAGCGCACCAGGCCCATGCAGGCCATGAACCGGGCATTCCCGACCCGCCGGTGCGCGGGCCATCGGCGGCGGCCATGGGCGGCCCCGATCACGCCGCCGATGCCATATTCGGCGCGGCGGCCATGGCTCCGGCGCGCGAAATCGTGCGCCGCGAACATGGCGATATCAAAAGCCACAATATCCTGATCGATCAGCTCGAAGCCGTGATCGGCAAGGGCAAGGACGGCTATGCCTGGGACGTGCAGGGCTGGTATGGCGGCGATATCGACAAGCTCTGGCTCAAGACCGAAGGCGAAAGCCACTTCGACGACAGCCCGGAAAGTGTCGAGGCGCAGGCGCTCTGGAGCCACGCGCTCGATCCGTGGTGGAACCTCCAGGCCGGCATACGCCACGATTTTCGGTCCGGACCGGACCGCACCTACGCTGTCATCGGCGTTCAGGGCCTTGCCCCTTACTGGTTCGAGATCGACAGTGCGCTGTTCCTGTCCGACAAGGGTGACGTCACCGCGCGAATCGAAGCGGAATATGACCAGCGCCTGACCCAGAAGCTGATCCTCCAGCCAACCGCCGAACTGAACTTCTCCGCGCAGGACGTTCCCGAGCTGGGCATCGGTTCCGGGCTGTCCACCGCCGAGTTGGGGTTGCGTCTGCGCTACCAGTTCGTGCCGGAGTTCGCGCCCTATATCGGCGTGAAATATGAACGCGCCTTTGGCGACACGGCGGATTTTCGCCGCGCCCGCGCTGAAAGCAGAGGTGGGTGGAATTTCCTGATCGGAATCCGGTCCTGGTTCTGAGGGATATGGTTATCGGACCGGCGGGCCTGATCGAGGTGCGCCGGTCCTCCTGTCTTTCTGTGAACAAATATTACTGGGCGCGATCATTCGTCGTCGTGATCCTCATCCATATGGCTGGCCATGTCGATGAGCATGGTGCTCACATGGGCATCCGCCACTTCATAGAATATCTGCTTGCCGTGTCGCTCGCTACGGACGAGGCGCGCGCCGCGCAGGAGGCGCAGATGGTGGCTGACCAGCGTTTGCGACAGATCGAGGCTTTCGGCGATGTCGCCCACCGATCGCGGCGTTTGCAGGCAATAGAGCAGAATACGCAGGCGGGAGGGATCGCCCAGCAAGCGGAAAGTTTCGGCCAGGATCGTTACGTCGTGGCTCGACAGTCCCTGAGAATGCTTAGGATTGCCATGATCGTCAGAGTTGGTGGTGTCGGACATCAGGAGCCTCTTATACGTGAATATATGACGATGTGTAGATTTATGATCCTTCTAGGGCCAGCCTTGACCACCCGCTAGCCAACCAATTGCCGGTTTTCCTCGATCATCCCCTTGCACTTGTGGAACCGGCTTGCCGGAGCAGCAGCGGAATGAGGCTCGTCGCGATTACCGGGAAAATCAGCCAATTGATCGCCATCCAACCCGAGCTGTGCAAGATCGTGCCGGCAAGAAAGGAAACAGCCGCTGTGGTCGCGAAGGCCGAGTCCGAACAGGCTGACGGGGAAGGTAACCCAGGCGGGATCGGGCGAGAGTTGCTGACCGACCAGCCCGCCGAGCGACATCACGATCGGCGGGCTGGCGCCGCCCAAGGCTTGCGCGGCAGTGAGAACAGCGATGTTCCTGCGGGCGTTTGGTTCCCGTTCATTGCCAAGAGCCACCTTCAGGCACCGGGAGGCAGTCTGACAGAGCATTTCAGATAGGCTGCACCAACGTCCGCCTATCAGTGGGAGCAAGCGTGTTTCACGCCGCCGTGGCTGTGGCTGGGATGGTCGTGCCCAGGTCCGCGTCCCTCATCCCGCTTGCTGCCGGGAGCGAGGCTGCACGTCTCGCCTTCCTCGTTCCAATCCACCGCTACAGTGGCGTGCTCGATCTCGAAATGGCTCTCCAACTCGCGTTCCACTGCACGCACCACTACGCGGGCCTCGGTGTCGTTCGCCGGTCGGACGTGCATCGTCGCCAGCGTGCGGCCCGACGTGATCGACCAGACATGGATATGGCCGACCGCAGCCACGCCCGGCACATGCTCCAGAATATGGCGCTCGATCTTCTCCGGCGCCGCGCCGTCGGGCGCGCCTTCGAGCAGGATGTGCAGCGACTTGCCCGCCAGTTTCCATGCGCTACGCAGTACCAGCAGGGAGACGACCACCGACAGGATGGGGTCGATCGGCGTCCAGCCCGTCAGGTAGATCACGATCGCCGCGCCCACGGCGCCGACCGAGCCGAGCAGGTCGCCCATGACGTGGAGCGCCGCGCCCTTGATGTTGACATGCTCGCTGTCGCCGCGCGTCAGAATCCAGAAGACGAGGATATTGACCAGCAGCCCCGCGATCGCGACCCCGAACATCGGGCCGGCAAGGATCGGCTGCGGCTCCTGAAAGCGCTGCCAGGCTTCATAGACGATCCAGCCGACGATCGCGAACAGGGTGACGGCGTTGACGAAGCCGGCGATCACCTCGAAACGCAGATAGCCGAAGGTGCGTTTGGAATCAGCCGCGCGCTGGCCGAAACGGAAGGCGGCATAGGCGAGCGCCAGCGCCGCCGCGTCGGTCATCATATGGCCGGCGTCCGCCAGCAGCGCCAGCGACCCTGAAAGCAGACCGCCCACGACCTCGACCGCCATGAAGGTGAAGATCAGGCCGAACGACAGCAGCACCTTGCGCTCATTGTCGCTGGTGATGGTCGGCGTGTGCGAATGATCGTGGTCGTGATCGTGGCCATGACCATGGTCGGCGTGCGAGTGGGCCATTATCGAGCTTTCATGACATATACATTAAACACATCAATATGTGTTCATATAATGTATGTCAATATGCCTATGTGCCGATGGATAATGACCCGGCCGACCTCTTGTTCTTTAGACAGTTTTGGGGATGAAAGCCGCATCGGTCTAGGAGCGGCCTGCATCCCATACCATCGTGTGCAATTGTCAGGCGGCCAGCCGTTGTGACGTTTCAGCTTGTGCTGTTGAGTCTTGATGGGGCGTCAGAAACCGAACCAACGCAGCCTTACGCGAGCCCCGATCAAGCGCATAATGTGTATGTGTCAGCTCAGCACCATTGAGCAGCGCATGGATGTAGCCGGACACCGTATCGGCCGCCATGACGAGGGCTGCATCGAGCGTATGCACATAACGGCTGGTGATAGAGCCGGTGGCATGGCCGAGAAGCGCCGCGATGGTGATCTCGGTGAAACCAAGGTCGTTCGCCAGGCTGGCGAAGCTGTGGCGCAGTACATGAGCGGTGATGTCCGCCAGCTCCGTCCCGGCGAAGATCTTTTCCCAATGCCGAGGGAAGCTGCCGAACGGCTTGGCCAGGTTCCGCTCGCCGGGAAACACATAGGGGCTGTCGCCGCTCATGTCCCGCTCGTCGAAATACTCCAGCACCGGCAAGCCCATCGGCCGCACGGACTGACCTTCCTTCGTATCCTCGAACCGGAAGCAACTCCCCACGGTGTCGAGTTCCGTTTTGCGCAGCTTGATGACCTCACTGCGCCGGCAACCCGACATGGCGATCTGACGGATCATCTCCACGGTGCGCGTGTAGCGTTCATCCTCGGCGGCATTGGCAAGGATGCGCCCGAGGGCGCGATACTCGTCCTCGTTCAGACGGCGCTGGCGCACGGCGTCCTTGGGCTTGCGGATGCCATGCGCCGGATTGACCTCGATGATGCCCAGGTCATCCCGTGCATAGGTGAAGATGCCACCCAGGAGACCGACGGTGCGGCTAGCGACGCCGATGCCGCCCCGTACGATCGACTTACCGCGCAGTTTCTCCGTCTTCTCGATCCCGCGCGTCTTGCCCGCCATGATGTCCTTCATCATGGTCGTCACGTCGGCCTTGGTGACGTGGGTGACGCGCTTCTTGCCCAGGAGTGGGATGATGTGGCGGTTGATCCGGCCGAGGTCGGTGATCTTGGTGCTGGCCTTCTTCGGCCGCCCGCCCTTGCCGAGGATGCGGCCGGCTTCGAGTTCCGCGATATACAGCTCGCAAAGCTCCTTTACCGAGATCGCCTTGCGCGCGCTGTTCCGGTTTTCGAGGGGATCGTTCCCCTTGGAGACTTCGGCCAGGGCTTGAATGGCCAGCGTGCGCGCTTGCTCGGCGGTGATCTGTCCGTGCCGGCCCAGCTTCATCCGCCGCCGCACATTGTTGGCGTTTCGATAATCGACGAAGTAGGTCCGGGTGCCGGAGGGCAGGACGAAGACGCCAAAGCCCTTCAGCTCGCCGCACCAAACGGTGTATTGACGGTCGCGTGGTTCGGACTTGTCCACGACGGTTTTCGTAAGTTTCGACATAAGTACCTCGCTAGTGCGGGCTCAAAAACTCACCAAAATCTCACCACCGTATCGAAAACTGTGGGTGTCGTTGGCGTAGCACAGAGAACCCTTACGATCAATAAAATGCTGTATAAACAGCGTGTTATCGTACTCTAGCGTTGGATTGGTAAGCCTGTCGTAGCGTTGTGGTTCTAGCTCCGAAGGCAGAGGCCAGGGGTTCGAATCCCTTCGGGTGCGCCATTTCTCCTTGCATTTCAATCACTTGATTTGAATCCAGATATGGGTTCGGAAGCGAGCATTTTGCCGGGTAGGCATCGCGTTCGTGAAGCCATGTTGTTGCGCGCGCAATTCGTCCACCCGCGGCCCGAATCGAAGCCAGCAAAACCCCCTGTTCCCAGGGCGACGGCCATATTCCGGGCGCGGCCAAAGGTCTGCAACGGCCCGTTACGGCAAGTCGATGAGCCGGATTTCGGCTTCGGTGTCGGCGTCGATGAAAAGCGTATTTTCGAGGGTGATCGCGGCGCCATCGCCTTCGCGCATTTCGGTCCGGTTGCGGGCGATGATGCCGCCGACGACCTGGACCCAATAGCCGGGCTTCGGGTCGCGTTTGATCGCCTTGCGGTCGTCGAGCCGGGCGATTGACCCTTCGCCAATTCGTCCCGCAGCCCCGCTGCATTCATCCCCACCGGCTAAGCCGGACGAACAGCGCGGTTGCAAGGCCCATCAAGACCATGGCTCCGGCCGAAAGCGCGAAGACGCCCGATAGAGGAGCCGATCGTTCGACCAGAATCGCGCCGCCGATGATAATGACGGCCAGGCGCAGCGCTTGGGCGATGATCGCGCCGCCGACGCGGCCCGCGCCCTGCGACGCGAAGTAGAGGCAAAGTCCGAGGCCGAAAAAAGCAAAGCCGAACGCCGCGATCTGCAAATATGCATAAGCCGTGTCTCGCACGACGGGCACGCTGGTGAACAAGTCGACCCAGAGCCAGGGGAAGGAGCCGGCGATCATGCCCAGCAGGCCCAGCGCGGTCGCCGCCACGCCGCCCGCGGTCCACGCGATCTTTCGCGCGCGATGAAGGTTGGCGGCTCCGATAGCCGTCCCGACCATCGGCACCGATGCGACTCCGACCGAAAAGGCAATCGGGATCAGGAGGAATTCCAGCCGTACCCCAATGCCATAGCCGGCAAGCGCTTGCGGCCCAAAGCGCGCGACGAGCCCGGTGAGGACCAGGATTGCGGCGACCGATAGCAGCGGCGACAGCATCGCAACCGCGCCGATGCGCAGAATGTCGAGGAATCGCTCGATCGACAAGAGTCCGCTTGCGACGCGTAAGGGAAGACGGGCTTGGCCCGATCTCAGGTGCCACAGGAGGAAAGCGCCGGCGAAGGAGAACGCCACGAGCTGGCCCGCGGCCACGCCCGCGATGCCGAACCGAGGCAATGGTCCCAAGCCCAGTCCCAGAACCCCGCCCACAACGACTTGGCAAAGCCCCGCAGCCAGCAGCGTTCCCGCAGGGACGACCATGTTTCCGGAACCGCGTGCGATGGACGCGAGGGTGTTGGTCAGCCAGATTCCGACGATGGCCCAGGCGGCGACGTTGGAGAAGGCGAGTGCCTGATCGAGCACCGCGCCCGATCCGCCCAAAATGCGGTATATGGCGGGGCCAAAAGCCAGCACCGCGGCGGTGAATATGATTCCGAATATGGCCGCGATGACGAGCGAGCAGAGCGCGAGCGCCTGCGCCCGATCGCGGTCTCCTGCACCGAGCGCGCGGCTCACCGCGCCCGACACGGTGCCGCCCATCGCTCCGGCGGAAAGCATCTGCATCAACATGAAGATGGGGAAGGCGAGCGCGATGCCGCCCAGCGCGGCCACGCCGAGCGAACCGACATAAATGGTTTCGGCGATGGAAACGACCGTGGCCGAACAAAGCGCGATGAGGTTCGGCAGGGTCAGGCGCAGCAAGGTGGGAAGTATCGCGCCCGAAAGCAGCATTTCCCCCTTTATGTCGGGCGACGAAGCAGGTCGCGCGCGATCAGAAGCGGTTATGCCCGCTTCGGCGGGCGCGGCTCCGCTGCCCATGTGGATGACCCCGCCATCGGCGCTCACAGCCCCAGCCTTTCGATGCTCGCGTCGAGGCAATCGCGCAGGATGGCATCGGATGGGGCGCCTGGGCCGAGTGCCCGTGCCAAGCTGACGGCGCCGACGATTTGCGCGACCAGAATTCTGGCATCGGTATCGGGATATGTGCGGGGCAGGCGCGACAATGCGTCTGCGATCCGCCCTGTCATCCGGTTGAGGCCGACAATGAAATTGTCCCGGATGCGCGCGTCGGCCCGGCTTATATCGGCCGCCAAGGTCGGCAAGGGACAGCCGCGATCGGGCCTGTCGCGATGCGATGCAGAAAGATAGCTTTCCAGGAAAGTCCGCAAGGCCGCGCGAAGATCCTCCCCCGCGTGCACCGATAGTTCCGCAATTCCGCCGGCGCGGTCGCCGGCATCGCCGAACATCTCCGGCACCGCTCCCGCAACCAGCGCATCCTTGGAACCGAAATGCGCGTAAAAGGCGCCGTGCGTCAGTCCAGCGTCGGACATCACATCCGCAACCGACACCTTGTGGAGTCCCCTGGCGCGAAGCTGCTGGGCCGCAGCCTTCAGAATGCGGCTTCTTGATCCGGCCTTGTGACTATCGGCATATCGCATCGCTGACCCCTTTATATGATGACTATCATATAATCAGCCGCGCGGGCAAGCATCGCCCGAATTGCGTCATCCGATCGCGTGCATGGCCCATGACCTGCCGATCGAAGAAAACCCCCCGGCCGACACCGCCAGGCCTTCGTCGCGTGGACATAAGATGCGCGTTGGGGAACCTGGATGTGGGCCCTGCGTATTCCCGCCGAGCTTCAAAACGACAATGGATTGAACGCTTTCCACCGGGCCGCGCACTTTCGCGCGGCCCGGACTAATCTCCCGTCGCCAATGGGCTGCTGTCGATGTCCTTATCGACGAAACCGGCCCACGCCGATCGCAGCATTTGCGGCGATCCCGTTCCGAACACATAGCGGTCGGGCCGGACGAGCACCGCTTCTGCGCGATGTTTATCGAACCAGAGGGACAGGGTTGCCGCGAAGGAGGCAAGACGAGGCGCGTCGAGGTCGGCACGCGAAATCAACCAATGGTCGGCGCCGAGCACGTCGTCGAGGCGGGCGCCATCGGCGGCCACCGGCTGCGGGAAATAGCTGCCCGCCGCTGGGCTGCCTGTCAGGATCGTGCCGGTCGAAATCGGCGGATAGGCAGACGGCCCTTCCGGCAGTTTGCGAAGCAGGCGCGCCAGTTTGAAGGTCAGGTCGCGTCGGAAGGCGGCCCATTTGCTGGTGGTGCAGACCATCCGCCCCATCATGATCGCCATCCGGATCGTGGCGCGCAGGTGCGGCGCCCGTTCGGGCTGGTAACTGTCGAGCAGCGCATCGGTGGCCTGCCCTTTCACCACCGCCGCCAGTTTCCAGCCGAGATTGGCGGCGTCGCGCAATCCCGAACACATCCCTTGTCCGGCAAAGGGCGGGGTCTGGTGCGCGGCGTCGCCCGCCAGCAGGATGCGGCCCCTGCGCCAGCGGTCGGCGACGCGGGCACGGAAGGTATAGACCGCCTTGCGTTCGATCCGCACTGCCCCGGTGACGTTCCAGGGCGCGAGCAACTTTTCGACGAAGCGATCGTCGCTGACCTGTTCGGCGGTCTCGCCGGGCTTGATCATGAATTCCCAGCGGTGCCGCCCTTCGCCCATCAGAACGCAGGTCGTCGGCCGATCGGGGTTGCAGATCTGCATATTGGCTGCGGGCAACCGCGAATGATCGTCGACCAGCACATCGACGACCAGCCAGGGTTCCTCGAACGCCAGATCCTCAAAGGCGATTCCCGACGCCTCGCGAACCGGCGAACGGGCGCCGTCGGCGCCGACGAGATAGCGCGTCCGGACCGTGCGTTCGCCATCCGGCGTCGCGATCTGCGCGCGCAGGCCATCGTCGTCCTCGGCAAAGGATTGGAGGGTCCACCGGCCCTTCAGCGCCGCGGGGTCCAATCCGGCCAGCGACTGGCGCAGCGCCGCCTCGACCGACGGCTGGTGGATCATGTTGGCGGCCGGCCACCCGCCGGCGCCGATCTGGTCGGACCTGCCGAAGCTTAGCAGCACCGCGCCCTTTGCGTTCAGGAAGTCGTAGCGCGCGACGCGGCGACTGGTCGCAAACACCGCGTCGGCCGCCCCCGCCTCTTGCAGGATACGCATGCCTTCATGGTCGATGTGCGCGGCGCGGGGGAGGGGGTAGATGGCCGCCTCCTTCTCGGCGACGAGAACGCGCACCCCGCGCCTTGCCAGCAGGATCGCGAGCGTGACCCCGGTCGGGCCGCCGCCGACGATCAGCACGTCGCAGTCGAACCCGCTCATCGCGCGCTTCCCCCGACGCATCGCACCGCGGTCGTCACAGGATGATCACCATCCCGTCCTGCCCGACGGTCAGCTTGCCCTTATAGTAATCGGCCATCCCCTCGACATAGAGGCGCCGCACGACAAAATTGTCGGGATAGGGGATCAGGTGGGTAAGCAGCAGATGCTTGACGCCTGCCGCCTGTGCCTGCTTCGCGAGCGCGATATTGTCGGCGTGATAGGGCATGGTGCGCGTCGCGACTTCGGCCTCGAACTGCATCCCCAGCGCCTTCATCTGCGGAACGGCGCGCCGCACCATATGCGCGGCATAGGATTCGTGGACGGCGAGGTCGGCCCCGCGCATCGCATCCATGTTGACCGGGCTGACTTCGGTATCGCCGCTGACGAAGATTTTCTTGCCGCGATATCGAAAGACATAGCCGAGGGCCGGCGCGACCGGGTCGTGCGCGACGAGCGCGGCGTCGATGGTGACGCCGTCCTTGTCATAGACCCGGACCCTGCGCTGGCCGTCGGTAAATGCCACTTCCAACGGCTTGCCGAACGCGACGCCGCGCCGTTCGGCCAGATGCGGCATGTTGGCGCTGCGATAGCCTTCGTCGAGCGCATAGCTTTGCGCGAACCCGTCGAGCACGGCGCGCATCCCGACCGGCCCTTCGACCTCAAGCGGCGTCGTTCGTCCCCAAATCCAGCCGGCGTTGATCAGCGTGCCGAGATCGTTGAAATGGTCCGAATGGAAATGGGTGATAAAGACCCGTTCCAGCCTGTTCAGCGGAACATGCGATTGTTCGAGCGACCGCACCGCGCCATCGCCGACGTCGAACAGGAACATCCGCCCGCCCGCCGACACCAGCGTGCAAGCCTGCGCCTTTGCGGCGCTGACTTCGGGGGAGCCGGTGCCACATAGCAGCACGCGGATGCGTCCGTCGTTCGCGACAAAGGCCATGTCGGGCTGTTCTTGGAGCTTGCCGCGGATCGACGCGTCGATCAGGCGATCGCGGCCGAGGTAGCCGATCAATGCGAGGCCGATGACGAGCGCCAGCGCCGCGTACAGGGTTTTGCGGACCATCGGCGCCTCAGCCTTCGGCGACCATGGTGGCCTCGATCGCGCCGATGCCGTCGATTTCGCAGCGCACGACGTCGCCTGCCTTCAGGAACCGACGCGGGTCCATCGCGGCGCCGATGCCCCCCGGCGTTCCGGTGAACAGGATGTCGCCCGGCTCCAGCGTCATGCCGACCGACAGATGTTCGACCTGTTGCCAGATGTCGAAGACCAGGTGGCTGGTGTCCGAATCCTGCCGCTTTTCGCCATTGACGAAACAGCGCAATCCCAGCGCGTGGGGGTCACCCACTTCGTCGGCGGTGACGATCCACGGCCCCATCGGCGCATGCGTGTCAAAGCTTTTGCCGAGCGACCATTGCGGCACCGCGTGCTGCCACATGCGTTCGGTCACGTCGTTGCCCACGCAATAGCCGAAGATCGCGGCGGGCGCGTCCGATGCCGCGATATGTTTGCCGCCCTTGCCGATAATGGCGACAAGTTCGACCTCATAGTCGGCGGTCATCGTGCCCCTGGCGATCTCGATCGGATCATGGGGGCCATTGACGCTGGTCTGTGCCTTGGTGAACCAGACCTGCCGTTCGGGCGTCGCCATCTGCGATTCGGCAATATGGTCGGCGTAGTTGAGCCCGATGGCGAAGATCTTCCCCGGCCGCTGCACCGGCGCTTCCAGCTTGACCGACGACAGCGGCACGCCGCCGCCCGCGGCTGCCTTTGCCTCCAGTCCCGGTTTCAGCCTCTCCCAGTCGCGGATCAGGTCGATCATCGTGCCATCGATGCCGGTATCGATCACCCGGTCCCCGACGACGATGCCGGTGCGGGTTTGCCCATTGGCGGTATAAGTGGCGAGTTTCATGCAGAGATTCCTTTTGCCCGGCGGCGGAACAGCCGCTTGAGGCGCAATTGCAAGGCGGTGATGAAGGCGATCAGGGCGGGCGGCGGCGGTCTTTTGCCGGCGAGCATCGGATGCGGGCTGCCCCATTGCACCGCGAGCAGGGCGCTCATCGGCAGCTTTTGCGGCGGATCGTCCGCAGTAAACAGGTCGCCGTCGGTCCAATGTTCGAGTTCATTGCCGAACGGGTCCTTCCAATAGTCGAAGATCTGGCTGCCCATGATGTGACGACCGACCCCCCACGCCGGCTGGCGTTTCCTTGCCTTCAAATATTGGTGGCCCAGCATCAGATCGTCGAAATTGGCGACCTCGAACGCGGCGTGCAGCAGGCCGGGTTCGCCCGGCAACTGCGCCAGGAACAGCGTGTGATGATCGGCGGGCTTGTCGCCGCGGTCGCAGCGCATGAAGGCGCCGAGCGGCACATCCTTTGCGGCCTCGACCTCGTCGGACGTCAGGAAACCGAAACGATCCTTGTACCAGGCTTCCGATGCGCGAAAATCGCTCACCCTCAGCACCGCATGGCCGATACGGCGGACATGCGCCGGGGCGGCATCGAGCCGCACGCTATTGCGAAAGCGGGGTTTCGCGGCGGCGGTGTTGCGCGGCGGATCCGGAAAAACGGGCGCTGCCCGACCCTTCGCCTGCCCGGCGACGATTTCGACGCTATAACCGTCGGGATCGGTCAGCCGCACGATGCGGCCTCCGCCGGGGGCATCCAGGTCTTCGACCGGCACGCCTTCCGCCGCCGCCAGCCGGTCGAGATCGGCGATCGTTTCGGCCCGCAGTCCGATCGCCAGAAACCGCGCGTCGCCGCGCTCGGTGACGTGGACGAAGGGGCGACCATCGCTGCCCTTGCCATAGAGGCGGCCGCCCTCCTCGAAAACGGTCATCCCGAAATCTTCGAGAAATGCGCGCATCGCGGCAAGGTCGGGCGCCGCAAAGCGCACATGCGCCATGTCTTCGACCTTGATCAATGGCATGATCTACCCCCGCCCGCCTGTTTATGACTATTTGGTCAGATAAATCAAAACTGACCGATTAGTCAAGTATGGATGATGGCGCAGCGCGGCCGATCCGAAAGATGGCGGGACGCTGTCAGTCGGCGCGCGGCAAGGGCAGGAACGCGCGGCGCAAGGTGCCGCGACGCCGCGACCTCATCGCGCGCGCAGGGTCAGCGGTGATAGAGCGGGAAGGGGCGCGCTGCCTCGATCTCGGCTTCGGCGGCGGGCACCAGCACCGTTATCGCGCGCGGCAGCACACGAAAATGGGCCGGGGTCGCGGTGACGATCTCGCCGTCGGTGTTGATCGGCATCGGGCGCCGCGTCTCGATGTCGAACGCGACGCATTTGGCGGTGCGAACCTCTTTCCAGGCGCCGTGCGTTCCCGACCGGAACGCGCGCAGCATCAGCGCAAGTTTCCACAAATTCCGCATTTCGAGGCTGTAGAGATCGAGATGGCCGTCGTCGATCGCGGCCTGTTCCTCGACCACATTGCCGCCGCCATACAGGCGTCCGTTGCCGATCGCGATCTGATAGGTTCCGACCGTCGTGCTGCGGCCCTTTTCGGTAATCCGCGCCCGGAATCGCTTGGCGCCCGCCAATATGCGCAGCGCGGCAACGGTATAACCCAGGCGGCCAAATCGCTTCTTGATCGCCGGGTCCAGTTTCTGGGCCAGTTCGCTGCTGAGGCCGATGCTCGCGACGTTGAAAAAGGCATGGCCGTTGACCATGCCGACGTCGATCCGCCGCCGGTGTCCGGCCGCAATCACATCGGCGGCGGCGGCAAAGTCGAGGGGAATCGAAACGGTCCGCGCGAGGTCGTTGGCGGTTCCCGCCGGAATGATACCGAGCGGCAAGCCGCTTTCGATAACGGCCGGTGCCGCGGACGAGATCGAGCCGTCGCCGCCGCACACGACGATCAGATCGGCCTCGCGGTGCAGCCGGGCGATGTCGCGGGCGATTTCGGGAAGATTCTCAAACGGCTCGACGGTGACCGCCAGCCCGCCGGCTGCGAGCCGGTCGCGCACCGGCTGCAATGCGCTTTCGCCCTGCCGGGCTTTGGCATTGTGGAGCAGAAGTGCGCGCGTACCCGTCGGCCACGACATGGGGCGATCCTGTCCGGAAGAATGAAGGCGCAAGGCCCAGGGACGATCGCCTATACGCCGCTTGCGGTTGGCCGGGAAGGGGTGTGCTGCCGGTTCGGACGGGCGGCCGGCGATGGAGCCGTTGAAATGGAGCGGCGGTGCCCTTACGCGCGGCCTGGAAGAGGAGAGCGTATGGCGAGGATATTGGACGGCAAGGTGGTGGCGATTACCGGCGCGGGTCGCGGCATCGGGCGCGAACTCGCGCTGCACTGTGCGGCGGAGGGTGCGGCGGTCATCGTCAACGACCCCGGCGTCGCGCAAGCAGGCGACGGTGGCGACGCCGCCCCGGCCGAGGCGACCGCCAACGACATCGTCGCGGCGGGCGGCCGCGCCACGGCGAATTTCGGCAATGTCGCCGATCCCAAAGAGGCCGCGAGCATCATCGACGACGCCGTGGCGCGCTTCGGCCGCATCGACGCGGTCGTCAACAACGCGGGCATCCTGCGCGATACCATCTGGCACAAGATGAGTTACGAGGACTGGAAAAGCGTCATCGAGGTCAACCTGACCGGCGTTTTCAACGTGTCGAAAGCCGCCACGCCCTATTTTCGGGAACAGCAGTCGGGCAGCTTCATTCATTTCACCTCGACCAGCGGGCTGATCGGCAATCTGGGACAGGCCAATTATGCGGCGGCCAAGCTGGGCGTCGTCGCCCTGTCGCAATCGATCGCGCTCGACATGGCGCGCGTCGGGGTGCGGTCCAACTGCATCGCGCCCTTTGCGTGGAGCCGGATGACCTCGTCGATCCCCGCCGAAACGCCCGAGCAGCAGGAGCGCGTCAAGCGCCTCCAGGAAATGTCGGCGGACAAGATCGCGCCGCTCGTCGCCTATCTTGCGTCCGATCGCGCCAAGGATGTGACCAACCAGATTTTCAGTGTGCGCAAAAACGAGATATTGCTGTTTTCCAAGCCGCGGCCGATCCGGTCGATGGCAAAAATCGAAGGATGGACGGCGCAAGCCATCGCCGACGAGTTGATTCCGGCCTTCCGCCCCGATTTTGCGCGCGCAGACGAGGTGTCGGCGCATGTTTTTCCCTATGACCCGATCTGAAGCGCGCGCTTTCTGGGTCGGGATCGCGCGGATTGACGTCATCGGCGCTTGATCGACGGGCGAAATGCGCAAATATGTGCTAGATGAGAAAAACGATGGAAAGGACCGAGGCGTCGCCAGCGGGCCAGTCACGTTCGCCGGGAGGCGAGCGCCGGACCGCCGTGGACAGCAATCCGGGGACATTCCTTCGCGAATTGCGGATCGAACGGGGCTGGACTCTCGCGGACGTCAGCGAGCGGACTCGCATCCCTGTTTCAACTTTGTCAAAGATTGAAACAGGCAAGATGTCGCTCAGCTATGAAAAGCTGCTGCGCCTGAGCCAGGGACTCGAAATCGACATCACCCGGCTTTTCGCCGCGGCGACGGCCTTGCCCGCCGCGACGCACACCGCCACCGGACGCCGCAGCATCACCCCCGCGGGCGAGGGGCCGTCGATCCAGACCGCGACCTATAATTATACCTATCCGTCGGCGGACCTTCTCAACAAGCTTCTCAACCCGATGATCATCGACATCAAAGTGCGCTCGATCGAGGATTTCGGGGATTTGATGCGCCATTCGGGCGAGGAATATGTTCTCGTTCTGGAAGGCGAGTGCGAGTTTCACAGCGACATCTACGCACCCTCGCTGCTCCAGAAGGGCGATTCGGTCTATTTCGACGCGTCGATGGGGCATGGCTATGTCGCTGTCGGCGACGGCCCCTGCCGCATTTTGTCGGTCTGTTCGGCGACCGACGCCGATCTGAAATCGGTGCTCCATCCGATTGAGGGCGAAAAACAGCTGACGGACTGAACCGGCGCCTGCGCCGCAGACGGGCCGGTCCGCCGGACGCGGCCGGGATCTTTTTCATCGATCGAAAACTGTGCGGCTTCGGCTGCTGCATCCTGTTCCCGCCGGGCGTGGGATTGATGGCCGTGCGCGCCGTTGACAAATTTCCAAACAGGATGTTTATGCTCAAAATTGAAAATATTTCAAATTGAGAAATTTGTAAGCGGCAGATGGCCGCCGTCGGGAAAAAGGGGGAGCGAATGCGGGGCCGGAGTTTGTGGGGATGGCTGGGCGCGGTCTTGTTCGTCCTGTGCGGGGGTCCGATAACGGCTGATGCCTTGGCGCGTCCGGCCGCAATCCCGGCGATACCCCGCTTGGAGAAAGCTGACCTCGACGCATGGCTCGACGGCTATATGCTCTATGCGCTGAAGCGCGGCGATGCGGCGGGTGCGGTGGTCGTGGTGGTCAAGGATGGCGCGGTGCTGACGCAGCGCGGTTTCGGTTTTGCCGATGTCGCGACGCGGCGGCCGGTCGATCCCGAAACGACGCTCTTTCGACAGGCATCGGTGTCGAAACTGGTCACCTGGACCGCCGTGATGCAGCTCGTCGAGCAGGGCAAGATCGATCTCGACCGCGATGTGAACGCCTATCTCGATTTCCGGATTCCGGCCTTCGACGGCAAGCCGGTTACGATGCGGAACCTGATGACGCACACCGCAGGCTTTGAGGAGGTGCAGCGCGGGCTCAACAGCTATGACCCGGCAAAGGTCCCGTCGCTGGGAGCGGCGCTGAAGCGCCAGGTGCCGTATCGCATCTTTGCGCCGGGAACGACGCCGGCCTATTCCAACTTCGGCACATCGCTGGCCGGCTATATCGTCGAGCGCGTATCGGGGCTTTCGTTCGACGATTATGTCGAGCGGCACATTTTTACTCCCGCGGGCATGACGCGATCGAGCTTTCGCCAGCCGCTTCCCGCCTCGCTGCGGCCGCTGATGGCGAGCGGCTATATGCTGGGGTCCGGCAAGCCGGGGCCGTTCGAGCTGAGCAGCCTTTCGCCGTCGGGCGGAATGACCGCTTCGGGTGCCGACATGGGGCGTTTTATGATCGCGCATCTGGCCGATGGCGGGGCGTTGATGAAACCCGCGACCGCGGCGCAGATGCATCGCACGATCCTGCGCCTGATCCCGCCGCTCAACGGCATGGCGCTCGGTTTCTACGAACAGAATATCAACGGCCGCAAGGCGCTCTCGCACGCGGGCGACAGCCTGAACTTTCATAGCCAGCTGTGGATTTTCCCCGAAGAGAAGGTCGGCATCTATATGTCGATGAACGCGGCGGGCAGGCAGAATGTGTCGGGGCCGATCCGCAGCCATTTGTTCGACGCCTTCGCCGACCGCTATTTCCCGTTTACGCTGCGCGACGGGCGCGTCGATGCCCGGACGGCGCGCGACCATGCGCGGCTGATGGTCGGCACCTATAACAAGACCCGCCGCCTGGAATCGAGCTTCCTGAAAGCGATGGAACTGGCCGGACAGGTGAAAGTCAGCCTTGATGCCGAAGGTGGGATCGTGCTGAGCCTGTCGCCGGGGCTGGGCGGACAAGCCCGGAAATGGGTCGAAATCGAACCGTTCGTCTGGCGCGAGCTGGGCGGCAAGATGCGCCTCGCCGCCCAGGTCGACAATGGCCGGGTCGTCCGGTTCAGCCTCGATTCGGGATCGCCCTATGTCGCGTTCGACCGGGTGCCCTGGTATCTGTCGACCGCGTGGCTGACCCCCGCCTTCCTGGTCAGCCTCGGCGCGCTGCTGCTGACCGCGATCGCCTGGCCCGCGGCGGCGCTCGTGCGGCGGCGTTATGGCGTCGCGTCCGGCCTCTCACCCGCGGCACGCAAAAGCTATCGGCTCACGCGCGGTTTCGCCGCGCTTGCCGTGGCGGTCGTCGCCGGATGGATATTGTTCGTCTCGCGGCTCGTGCGCGATTTCTCGTCCTTGAACGGCGAACTCGACGGCGTGCTGATCGCGCTCCAGCTCGTGACCCCGGTTGCGTTTCTGGGCCTGTTCGCCAGCGCGGTCTGGAATATCCGGCACGTCTGGACCGAAGCCCGCGGCCGTTTCGCCAAATTCTGGGGCATCGTCATGCTGATCGCGGCGGTCGTTTTGCTGTGGGTCGGTGTCGGCTTTCACCTGATCGGCTTCGGCACCCGCTTTTGATGGCGCGCAGGTCGTCCGGAAAGGCGGCCGCCTGCGCCCGCTTCAAAGAAAATTCTCCATTTCTATTGCAATTATCAAAATCTGAAAATAATGTCCCGAACAGGTCAACAGGAAAAGGGTCGTTCCCGGCGCCGTCAACGCGCCGTCAGCCCTTCCCCGATTATTGGTGAGAGACGTGAACATCCAAACCTCCCTCGACACCGCTGGTGGCGCCTTGCATCTGCCGCAGCCTTATCTGCTGTTCCTCGGCGATACGACGGAGCCGGGCTTCGCCAAGACGGCTTATGGCTTGCGCGACTGGGCGCCGGAAAAATGCGTCGGCGAATATGCCCTGCCTACCGCGACGGTCAGCACGGGACTGCCGGTGCTGACGCCCGCAGCAGCGGTTGAACGCGGCGCGCGCGCGCTGCTCATCGGGGTCGCCAACAGCGGCGGCGTGATTGCCGAAAGCTGGGTTCCCGCGCTGGTCGAAGCCCTCGAAGCCGGGCTGGATATCGTCAGCGGAATGCACATCCGCCTGGCGGACGTCCCGGCGCTGGCCGCCACCGCGACGCGGCTCGGGCGGCAACTGATCGACATACGCCACCCTCCCAGCGGCCTGCCGGTCGGAACGGGGCGCAAGCGTTCGGGCAAGCGGCTGCTCACCGTCGGCACCGATTGCGCGCTGGGCAAGAAATATACCGCGCTGGCGCTGGCGCGCGCCTTTGCGGCACGCGCGGTCGACGTCGATTTTCGCGCGAGCGGGCAGACCGGGATCATGATCGCGGGCGGCGGGATTCCGATGGATGCGGTGGTATCCGATTTTGAAGCCGGGGCGGCGGAAGTGCTCAGCCCCGATGCGGCCGCGGACCATTGGGATGTGATCGAAGGGCAGGGTTCGTTGATGCACCCCGCCTATGCGGCGGTATCGCTCGGCCTGCTCCACGGCAGCCAGCCCGATGTCATCGTGGTCTGCCACCAGCCGGGCCGCACGGAAATGCTCGGCACGCCGGGTTATGCGGTGCCGGGGATCGAGGACACGATCGGGCTCAACCTGCGGCTCGGGTCGCGGACCAATCCCGCGATCCGCTGCGCCGGCCTTTCGTTCAACACCTCGCACATGGGCGAGGCCGAGGCGAACGCGCTGATGGCCGAAGAAAGCCGCCGGTTGGGATTGCCGGTCGCCGACCCGATCCGCGGCGGCGACGCCTTTGCCCGCCTGGTGGACAGCTGCCTCGCATGAGCGTGGCGGCCGCCCCGGCAGATGGCGCTGGTTCCTCGTGGTTCCAGCGTTTCCTGTTGCCGGGGTTCGCGTTCAAAGCCGTTGTCATCGGCGGCGGCTATGCCACGGGGCGCGAGCTTGCGGAATTTTTCCTGCCCAGCGGGCCGTGGGGCGGCCTGGCGGCGATGCTGCTTGCGATGCTGTTGTGGAGTCTTATCTGCGCCACGACCTTTGCGTTCGCGCGCGCGGTGCAGGCGTTCGATTATCGAAGCTTTTTTGAAGAACTGCTTGGTCGCGGCTGGATTCTCTTCGAGATCGGCTATGTCCTCCTCGTGACGCTGGTGCTCGCGGTGTTCGGTGCCGCGGCGGGCGAGATCGGTGCGTCGATTTTCGGCTGGCCGCCGCTCGTGGGCACCGCCGTCCTCGCGGCGTCGATCGCGCTGTTCGTGACCTTTGGCAATGCGTCGGTCGAGGGCCTGTTCAAATATGTCTCCTTCCTGCTTTACGGCGTCTACGCGCTGTTCATGGTCCTCGCACTCGGCAGTTTCGGCGAAGAGATTGCGGCGCGCTTCGCCATTCCGGCGCCCTCGGAGGGCTGGCTCCTCGGCGGACTGACCTATACCGGCTATAATGTCATCGGCGCGGTCGTGATCCTGCCCGTCATCCGTCACCTGACCAGCCAGCGCGACGCGGTCGTTTCGGGGTTGATCGCGGGGCCGCTCGCGATGGCGCCGGCGATCCTCTTCTTCGTTGCGATGATCGCTTTCTATCCGGGCATCATGGACGAGACGCTGCCGTCGGATTTCATGCTGCGGCAACTCGACATGCCGCTGTTCCACTTGCTGTTCCAGTTCATGATCTTTGCCGCTTTGCTCGAAAGCGGGGCGGGGTCGGTCCATGCGATTAACGAGCGCGTCGATGCCGCGCGCCGGTCGCGGGGGCATGCCCCGCTCGGCAAGCGCGCGCGGGCTGGCATCGCGGCGGCCCTGCTGATCGGCTGCATGTTCCTGGCCGATCGCTTCGGCCTCGTGACGTTGATCGCCAATGGCTACCGCTTTTTGTCGTGGGTGTTCCTTGCCGTCTATGTCGCGCCCTTGCTGACGATTGGCCTGTACCGGCTCGTTCGCAGCCGGAAACAACAGCCACAACCCGCCGTGCAGGGGAATGCGACGTGACGAAAGTGACTGGATGGGCGCGGTTCCGGCGCTGGATGAAGCGTATCTTGCTGGGGCTGCTCGCGCTGTTGGTCCTGCTCGTCGTCGTGGGTTCGATTTACGAGGCGCTGGGGCGCAAGAACGCCGCGGCGTCCTATCCGCCGCCCGGAAAGCTGGTCGATATCGGCGGGCGCAAGATGCACATTGATTGCCGCGGCACCGGGTCGCCGACGGTCATCCTGGAATCGGGCCTCGGCACCGGCGGTACGACCGACTGGACGCTGGTCCATGACGAGATTGCCAGCATCACGCGCACCTGCGCATACGACCGGGCGGGCATCATGTGGAGCGACGCCAAGGATGGGCCGCAGGATGCCGCCGCGGTGACCGAGGATCTGCACAAGCTTTTGAAGGGCGCCGGTATATCCGATCCGCTGGTCCTCGTCGGCCATTCGATCGGCGGCCCCTACACGCGCACTTATGTGGGCAAATATGGCGACCAGGTGGCCGGGCTGGCGATGGTCGATCCGTCGCACCCCGACCAGGTCGCACGGTTGGGGAAGGTTGTGCGCATCGACGTTCACCCCAAGCGGGCGTCGACGCTGATCCACACGGCCAAGGCGCTGGCGTGGACCGGCATCGTCCGTTTCGTCATTGCGCGCGGCGACAAGCCGCAGCTTCGGACCCCGGCCGCGACCAAGCGGCTGGGCGCGGCGCTGGTCAAGTCGGCGGCCTATGCGAGCACGTCGATCCGCGGTTCAGCCTCCGAACTCGATGGTTTCGACCGCACGATGGATCAGGCGCGCGCGGTTCGGAGTTTTGGCAACCGGCCGCTGATCGTGCTGACCGCGATGGCGCCGATGAAGCCCGAGCAGCTGGAAGGATTGGGCCTGAAAGCCGAAGAGGGCGCGCGCTTCAAGCAGGAATGGAAGACGCTCCACGCCGAGCAGGCGGCATTTTCAACGCGCGGGCGGCAACAGATCGTGCCTGACGCCACCCATTATATCCAGGTCGATCGCCCCGACGTCGTGATTGCCGCGGTGCGCGAGGTGATCGACGCGGTCCGGACCGACGCCAAGGGCAGCGCAAATGGCGACGTTGCCGCCGACCGAAAATCATCGGCGCCCCCGCGCCGGCAGGGAGAATGATGATGAAGCGTAAGATCCTTTTGGGTGCCATGTCGATGCTGCCGCTGCTGCTCGCTGCGAACACGCCGGCGCCGGAATATGACATTGTGGTCCGCGGCGGCCGCGTGCTCGATGGCGCGGGTAACCCCTGGGTCAGCGCCGACGTCGCGGTCAAGGACGGCCGGGTCGCGCGGATCGGCCGGGTGACGGGGCGCGGCGCCAAGGAAATCGACGCGACGGGACGATATGTCGCGCCGGGCTTCATCGACATGATGGACCAGTCGGGCCGCGTCCTCGTCAAGAATGGCGCGGCCGAGAACAAGCTGCTGATGGGCGTGACGACGGTCATCGCCGGCGAAGGCGGGCCGCCAGCCGAGGCGGCCGAAATTCCGGCGCATTTCAACCAGCTGGAAAAACAGGGCATCTCGGTCAACTATGGCACCTATTATTCGGCGACGCAGGCGCGCGTGAAGGTGATGGGCGACGGCGCCGGATCGCCGACACCCGCTCAGCTGGAGGCGATGGGCCGCGAAGTGAAGATAGCGATGGAGAATGGCGCGTTCGGTATCACCAGCGCGCTGATCTATCCGCCGAGCAGTTTCCAGACGACGTCCGACCTCGTCACGCTGGCGAAGGTCGCGGCGCAGTGCGACGGCTTCTATGCCACGCATATGCGCGACGAAAGCGAGGGCCTGGTTCAGGCGATCGAGGAAGCGATCGAGATTGGCGAAAAGGGCGGGGTGAAGGTCGAGATTTTCCACCTGAAAGCCGCTTTTGCGCCCGGCTGGGGCAAGCTGATGCCGCAGGCGGTGGCGACGATCAACGCGGCCCGCGCGCGCGGCGTCGATGTTGCAGCGGACCTTTATCCCTACACCGCGGGCGGCACCGGGCTCGAAATCATCGCACCCAGCTGGGTGTGGGCCGACGGCGTCCAGAAGGGCATCGAACGGCTTCGCGATCCCAAGGTGCGCGAGCGGATGAAGAAGGAGGTCGCCGCGGGCTCGATGCCCGGCTGGTCGAACCTCGTCCACGCGTCGGGCGGCTTTGCCAATGTGCGGCTCGCCAACGGGTTCAGCGACAAATATCGCCCCTATCATGGCAAGAGCTTGGCCGAAATCGGCAAGGCGCTGAACCGCGACCCGGCCGATGTGGCGTGGGACATCTTGCTGGAAGGGCTGCCGAACCGCTCGGTCGCGCTCTATTTCATGATGAGCGAGCAGGACATTGAAACCGCGATCAAACAGCCGTGGGTCAGCATCGGCAGCGACGCTGCGGCGTCCGAAAAAGCGGGCGAGATGGATGCGCTCGGCCTGCCGCACCCCCGCGCCTACGGCACTTTCCCGCGTATCATCGCCGAATATGTGAAGCGCCGCCCGGTCCTGACGCTCGAGGATGCAGTGCGCAAGATGACCGGCTGGCCCGCACAGCGCATGGGGCTGACCGACCGCGGGCTGATCCGCGACGGGATGCGCGCCGATATCGTGGTGTTCGACTTGGACAAGCTCGACGATGTCGCGAACTGGGACAAGCCGACCGCGTCGCCGACGGGGATCGAGACGGTCATCGTCAACGGTGTCGTCACCATCGCGGGCGGCAAACACACCGGCGCCAAGGCCGGCGCGGTGCTGCGCCACAGCTGCGGGGTCTGAGCTATGGCGCGGTCCGTTTTCACCCTCGTTCTGGCGCTTGCCGCGTCGGCACCGGCCCTTGCCGCCGCCCCGGCGATTTCGACACCCGACGATCTTGGCACCGCCGTGGCGGCGCAGATTGCGTGCGCCAGCATCTACGTCGCGGAGCGCGCCGAGGCCGATGTGCTGCGCGACGATATCCGCGCGTTCGCGCCGTTCATGACGGCGGTGACGCTGGCGATCGACCGCAAGGCGCGCACCGTGACCGCATCGGCGCCGGGTGCCGCGACGCGCACCGCGCTCTATCGCCCGGTTGCGGGCTGCACGCTGCTGACCGGCGATGTCTCGACCAAAACGCTCGATACGCAGGCGAAGCGGCTCAAGCCGATGCGCCGGAACCCCGCGAAGCCCTGGCCGGTCGGCGATGCTCCGGTGCCCAAATTGCAAGCCGCGGCCGAAGCGAGGATCGACCGCGCCGCGCTCGACAAGGCAGTAGCCGCCGCCTTCGACGAACAGAATAAGGACGGCTATCCCGACACACGCGCGATCGTCGTGGTGCAGGGCGGAGCGATCGTCGCCGAACGCTATGCACCGGGGTTCGACCAGGGCACCGAGATGCTCGGCTGGTCCGCGTCGAAGAGCATCATGGGAAGCCTCGTCGGGCTGTTGGTCGATGACGGCGTCCTGAAACTCGACGAACCCGCGCCGGTGCCCGAATGGCAAGGCGCGGGCGACCCGCGCGCGAAGATCACGCTGCGGCAACTATTGACGATGTCGAGCGGGCTGACTTTCAGCGAAAGCTATGTCCCCGGCAATGACTCGATCAAGATGCTGTTCGAGGCGGGGGACATGGGGGCGATGGCGGCGGCCAAGCCGCTGAAGGACGCGCCCGGCACGAACTGGAGCTATTCGTCGGGGACGACAAACATCCTCTCCCGCATCGTGTTTCAGGCGACCGGCGGGACGCTGGACGGCATGACGCGCTTTGCACAGAAGCGACTGTTCGCGCCCGCCGGCATGACCAGCGCCCTGATCGAACCCGACGACACGGGGGTGCAGGTCGGCAGCTCCTACGCCTATGCCACCGCCCGCGACTGGGCGCGCTACGGGCTGCTCCATCTCAACAAGGGCAAGATCGGCGGCAAGCAATTATTGTCGCGCGAATGGATCGATTTTGCGGTCGCGCCGACCGCCGCCGCGCCGCGCCCCGTCTATGGCGCGCAGCTGTGGCTGAACCACCCCGAACCGGCGGGCGAGCGGCGCAAGCTTTATCCCGACCTGCCCGCCGATACCGTGATGGCGCGCGGGCATAGTTTCCAGATCGTCGCGGCGATCCCGTCGCAGGACGCCGTGATCGTCCGTCTCGGCTGGACGCCCGAAGGCCATATATTCGACTGGAACAAACATCTGTCGCGGATCGCGGCGGCGCTTGCGCCGACCGCGTCGGCGCCGTGAACCGACAAAGGATAATCTGATGACGACCACTGCTGCCCTGTCGCTCGACCTCGCGATCGAATCGCTTCCGCTTGCCAAGCCGTTCCGTATCTCGGGGCATGTCTTCACCGACACGCCGGTGGTGCTCGTGACGCTGTCGGACGGCGTTCATAGCGGGCGCGGCGAGGCGTCGGGGGTCTATTATCTGGGCGACGATGTGCCCGCGATGACCGCGGCCATCGAAGGCGTGCGCGGGGCGATCGAGGCGGGCATCACGCGAGAGGCGTTGCAGGGGCTGCTCCCCGCGGGCGGCGCGCGCAACGCGCTCGACTGCGCGCTGTGGGAACTCGAAGCCCGGAAGAGCGGTGTTCCGGTCTGGGAACTTGCCGGTCTTGCCGAACCTCGCCCGCTCCGCACCACCTTCACGCTTGGTGCCGACGATCCCGATGCGATGGCCGACGGAGCGCGCGGCTACGCCCAGGCGCGCGCGCTCAAGCTCAAGCTCACCGGCGACCTCGACCTCGACATTGCGCGGGTCCAGGCGGTGCGCGCGGCGCGGCCCGAATGCTGGATCGGCGTCGATGCCAACCAGGGCTTTGCGATCGGTGACCTCGATGCGCTGGTGGCGGCGCTGGTCGCCGCCGACGTCAAATTGCTCGAACAGCCGCTGGCGCGCGGCCGCGAGGCCGACCTCACCGGATACCAATGTCCAATCCCGATCGCGGCGGACGAAAGCGCCCTGACGCTGGCCGATGTCGACGGGCTGGTCGGCCGGTTCGATGTCGTGAACATCAAGCTCGATAAATGCGGCGGGCTGACCGAAGGGCTGGCGATTGCCCGGCACGCCCGCGAACGGGGGCTGGGGGTGATGGTCGGCAATATGGTCGGCTCCAGCCTCTCGATGGCGCCCGCCTTCGTGCTGGGCCAGCTATGCGACATCGTCGATCTGGACGGGCCGATCTTCCTCGCATCCGACCGGACACCCTCGATCGAATATGTGGACGGCAATGCCTGGTGCGGCGAGGCGATCTGGGGCCGCGACCTCGGCTGAACGCAACGCTGAACGCAACAAGGGACAGGGAGAGACGCGATGAAGACGATGTTTGCCGCACTGGCGTTGGTGGCGCTGATCCAGCCGGTCGCAGCACAAGAGCCGACCGCGACCTATATCCACGCCGGGCGGTTGCTGGCCGATCCCGCCAGCGGCCGCGTCGAAACGAACAAGACCATCGTCGTCGAGGCGGGAAAGATCGCCGCCATTCGCGACGGTTTCGTCGGTGACGGCAAGGTCGTCGATCTTCGCGACCAGTTCGTCATGCCGGGCTTCATCGACAGCCATGTCCACCTGACCTTTGAATCGAGCCCGACGAGCCGACTCGACGCGGTGACCAAATCGGCGGTCGACCAGGCGTTCGACGGGATCGTCTTTGCCAAAAGGACGGTGCGCGCGGGGTTCACGACCGTGGTCGATCTGGGGTCCGATCCGCAGGCGATCAACGCGCTGCGCGATGCGACCGCGGCGGGCAAGGTCGCCGGGCCGCGGATCATCGCCGCGGGCGGGGTCGCGGCGCATGGCGGGCACGGCGATGTCCATGGCTATCGTCAGGAAATCATCGACCTGTTCCGATCGCCCACGCTGTGTTCGGGGGCCGACGATTGCGCGCGCGCGGTGCGCCTCGCGGTGCAGCAGGGCGCCGACGTCATCAAGACCGCGTCGACCGGCGGCGTGATGTCGAACACCGCGGCGGGGCTCGGCCAGCAGATGAGCGATGCCGAACTGACGGCCATCGTCGACACTGCGCACCGTCTCGGCCGCAAGGTCGCGGCACACGCCCATGGCACCGATGGCGTCAACGCCGCGCTGCGCGCCGGGGTCGATTCGGTCGAGCATGGCACGTATCTGGACGCCGAATCGATCCGGCTGTTCAAGGCGAAGGGCAGTTACCTGGTTCCCACCCTGCTGGCGGGCGACACCGTCGCGCGGCAGGCCGAAGAAGCGGCATGGATGCCCGCCGCCGTGCGCGCCAAGGCGCGCACCGTCGGTCCGCTGATGGTCGATGCGTTGCGCCGTGCCCACCAAGGCGGGGTGCGCATCGCGTTCGGAACGGACAGCGCGGTGTCGGCGCATGGCGACAATGCCCGCGAATTTGCGCTGATGGTGAAGGCCGGGCTGACACCGCTGGAGACGATCAAGTCCGCGACGGTATGGGCGGCAGCGCATGCCGGGCTCGAAACCGAAATCGGCACGATCGCCGCCGGGAAATCGGCCGACATCGTGGCGGTGAAGGGCGATCCGCTGAACGACGTGCGGGCGCTGGAAACCATGGGTTTCGTCATGGCGCGCGGCGTCGTGATGCGGGCGGCGGCAGAATGACGATGCGCTCGTTCAAGCTGTTGGCGCTGCTGCCGCTGGTCATGATGCTGGGCACCGCGGCGTCGAAGCCGGCGGCACCGCTGGCGCCGACCCGCGCATCGGTTCCGACGGCACCCGCGCCAGCGTCGACGCCCGCTACGCCCGCGCCGGGGGCGGCGGGGCTGACGAAACAGGATGTCGATCGCTGGCTCGACGGCTTCATGCCCTTCGCGCTTCGGCGCGGTGACCTGGCCGGCGCGGTCGTCGTCGTGGTCAAGGATGGACAGGTGCTGACGCAGCGCGGCTTCGGCTATGCCGACGCCGCCAAGCGCACGCCCGTCGATCCCGCGCGCACCATGTTCCGCCCCGGTTCGGTGTCGAAGCTGTTCACCTGGACCGCGGTGATGCAGCAGGTCGAGGCGGGCAAGATCGACCTCGACGCCGACGTCAACACCTACCTCGATTTCAAAATCCCGCTGAAGGACGGCAAGCCTGCGACCATGCGTCAGCTGATGACGCACACCGCGGGGTTCGAGGAACATGGCAAGCTGACCATGTTCGAGGACAGGAAATTCCAGATCCCGCTCGGCGAACTGGTGAAGGGCGGCATTCCGAGCCGCATTTATACGCCGGGGACGACGCCCTCCTATTCCAACTATGGCACCGCGCTTGCGGGTTATATTGTCGAACGCGTGACGAAAATGCCGTTCGACGATTATGTCGAACAGCGTATTTTCCGCCCGCTCGGCATGGCGCAATCGACCTTTCGCCAGCCGCTGCCTGGGCGCTTCGCGCCGTGGATGGCGACGGGCTATCGCCAGCTTTCGGCGGGGCCGTCGAAGTTTGAAATCGTCGGCCCGTCGCCCGCTGGCGGCCTCTCCTCGACCGGCGCCGACATGGCGAAATTCATGATCGCGCATCTCGATCAAGGCGCCGGGCTGATGAAGCCCGCAACCGCACGGATGATGCACGACACGCCGCTGACCATCCTGCCGCCGCTCAACCGCATGGAGCTGGGTTTCTTTGAAACCAACATCAACGGTCGCCAGGTGATCGCGCATCTGGGTGACCCGCAGCTGTTCCACACCGCGCTGCACCTGTTCCTGGACGAGGATGTCGGCCTCTATATGTCGTTCAACGCGACCGGCGAGCAGGGCTCGGTCGGTCCGGTTCGCCGCGCCTTGTTCGAGGATTTCGCCGACCGCTATTTCCCCGGTGGCGAAATGCCGAGCACGCGCGTCGATGCGAAGACGTCGGCCGAACATGCGAAGATGCTCGTCGGTAACTGGCTCAACAGCCGCCGCGCCGAAACCAACTTCTACGCGATCGCCTCGTTGCTCGGGCAGGTCAAGATCAGCGTCGGTCCCAAGGGCGAACTCATCGTCCCCGCCGCGCGCGACCTGAACGGCAAGCCGGCAAATTGGGTCGAGACATCGCCGTTCGTGTGGCACAATGCCAATGGTCACGGTCGCCTCGCTGCGCAGGTCGTCGACGGGCGGGTCGTGCGCTGGAGCATCGACGGCCTCTCGCCGTTCATGGTTTTCGACCGGGCGCCGGTGTCGAAATCGGCCGCGTGGATCATGCCCGCGATGTATGGCAGCCTGGGCATCCTGTTGATCACCGTCCTCCAGTGGCCCGTCGCGGCGCTCATCCGCCGTCGCTTTCAGGCGCCGCTGATGCTTCAGCCCCGGGCGCTGCGTGTCTATCGCGGCGTCCGCGTCGCCGCCGGGTTGGTGCTCGCACTGGTCATCGCCTGGATTGTCAGCATATCGACGCTGAAGGCGCTGCCGTCCTATGATCCCTGGCTGTGGTTCCTCCAGATCGGCGGACTGGTCATCCTGGTCGGAAGCGCCGCGCTCGCGACGTGGAACCTGCGGATCGCGACCCGCGAAAAGCGCGGCTGGTTTCGCATCCTCTGGGCATCGCTCCTGCTGCTTGCGACGATCATGCCGCTATATGTCGCGTGGACATTCGGCTTGATCGCGATGACGGTGAATTACTGATATAGCATCTGGCAATCGGGGTTTCGGCCGGAAAGTGGCGGCTTGCCGCCCTTTCGCATTGCCGCTTGCCCCCTTCCGCCAAGTCGCTGTTCCCCGGCCTAGGGCGCGCGCGCGCCAGCGTGACGACGCGGTGCCCGACCAGCTCGCCCGCAGCGGGTTTCCGGGCAGGTGGCCGGGGTCGACCGATAACGGACGGTCCGGCCTATCCTAACCCTTTCGTGTCGAGCGAA
>Ga0155548_153_pt2 | contig 45003 bp, 53 predicted proteins | sample RifCSPhighO2_12_FD_107205 | JGI IMG/M metagenome (GOLD analysis project Ga0155548, IMG submission 107205) | Sphingopyxis sp. RIFCSPHIGHO2_12_FULL_65_19
CATGGTCGGTTTCCAGACCAAGCTGAAGCACGCCGCCCAGGTCGAATTGTTCCGCACCATCCCCGGGCTGGAAAAGGCCGAGTTTGCACGCCTCGGCGGGCTCCACCGCAACAGCTTCATTCGCTCGCCCGAACTGCTCGATGCGCAGCTCCGCCTCCGATCCGCGCCGCACATTCGCTTTGCCGGACAAATTACCGGCTGCGAAGGCTATGTCGAAAGCGCCGCGATCGGGCTGATCGCCGCCCGCTTCGCGATTGCCGAACTTGCGGGGCGCGATCTGCCGCCGCCACCCGCCGAGACCGCACTGGGCGCTTTGCTGGGGCACATCACCGGCGGCGCTGATGCGGCAAGCTATCAACCGATGAACGTCAATTTCGGCCTCTTCCCGCCGCTCGCGGACGACGTCCGCAAAAAAGACCGCAAACTGGGATATACGCAGCGCGCTGGTCGGGCGCTGGCCGACTGGGTCAAACTTGCCGACGGGGTCGCGGCCTAACAGCTACATTTCGGTTTGGCAGCTCGCTTCGGCGCGGTCGTCGCGAACTCGGCCCGCGTCAGGTCGCCCGACCTGTCGCGGTCGGCGCCGGCAAATCGCTCGCCCGTCGCGGCGGCCCATTCCTCGAAGGTCAGCAAATTGTTGCCGTCCCGGTCGAGCTTGCGGAACGCCGATGTCCGTGAAGACATCAGTTCGACGCGGCTGATCTTGTCATTCCGGTCGCGGTCGAAACGGTTGAATCGCCGTTCTTCGCGCGATGCCTCCTTGGCGGCGGGCAGCGCCGGCGGCGCAGGTCCGCGCTTCGGCGCACCCGCCGCTGCGACGGGAATGGCAGGCAACGCCGGCGGTGGATCGGGCAAAACTTCTTCCTCGGCGATCTGGGTATGGCCCTGCCACATGAACAAGCCGCCCGTCAGCAGCAGCGCACTCGCCACGCCGCCGACCAAAAAACGGGAAATCGCCATCCGCACCTCCGCCCCCGGTTGTCGGGACTAGCTATCACGATGCGGCATGGCGCCACAATAAGCGCCGCCATTCTGGAGCGGAAATTTAATCGAATAACCCTCTCGAATTTGCCTCAATGATTGCTACATTCGATCAATGCAACATTATCTTCCGTCCTTGAAACAGATGCAATATCTCGTCGCGCTGCACGAGCATGGTCATTTCGGGCGCGCCGCCGACGCCTGTAATGTGACCCAATCGACGCTGTCGGCGGGTATCCGGGAACTTGAAACCCTGCTCGGCCAGACGTTGGTCGAACGCACCCGCCGCGTCGTTCGGTTCACCGGCCTTGGCAATGCGATCGTCGACAAGGCGCATCGTGTCCTGCGCGAAGCCGAAGAACTGGCCGACATGGCGGCGGCCGCCGCCGCGCCGCTGGTCGGCGAACTCCGGATGAGCGTCATCCCGACGATCGCGCCCTTCCTCCTCCCCGGCTTGCTGCCGCGCCTGCGCAAGGAACGCCCGTCGCTCAAGCTCTTCCTGCGCGAAGAGCCCAGCGCACAAGCGTGCGAATCGCTCCACCACGGCACCGTCGATTGTGTGCTGCTCGCGCTGCCTTATGCGTGCGGCGACGTCGAGAGCGAGGCGTTGTTCGACGATGCGCTGTTTGTCGCCTTCCCAGGCGACCAGAGCGAAGATCTGCCCGCGATGGTCAGCGCCGACCAGATCGACCCCGCGCAAATGCTGATGCTCGAGGACGGGCATTGCCTGAAGGACCATGTCCTCGCCGCGTGCAACCGCCCCGAACTGCGCGCGGGCGCACGCATGATGGGAACTTCGCTCCACACGCTTGTGCAGATGGTCGACAATGGCCTCGGCATCACGATGCTGCCGCAAATGGCGATCGAGGCGGGCATCCTCGATCACACCGACATCGACACGCGCCCGCTCGATTCGGATCACGACTGGCGAACGATTGCGCTCGTATGGCGCAAGGGCAGCCCGCGCGCCGAAGAGTTCAGGATGCTGGCCGATATTTTTCGCAAGCATCAGGTCAGCTAGGACGGCTTCACTCCCCAGTCATGGGGGAAGGACGATTATCCCCACCGTTCCGCCCGCGCCGCATCGCCGTCACGCTGCTCGACCCAGGCTACACGTCCGTCGGCAAAAGTCTCGCGCTTCCACAGCATGACATCGGTTTTCAGCCGGTCGATCAGATATTCGCATGCTGCCAGCGCCTCGGCGCGATGCGGGCTGCTCGCGAGGACAAGGACGATCGTGTCGCCGGGTGCCATCGCACCGACGCGATGGATCAGCGTCAGCGCCGCAATCTGCCAGCGGTCCACCGCGCCATGGGCGAGATCGGCCAGCCCTGCCCCGGTCATCGTCGGATGATGATCGAGGAACAGCTCGGTCAGACCGTCGTCGCCGCGCACCCGGCCGATGAAACTCGCGCTCGCGCCATGGCCCCCGGCATCGTGGAGATCGAGTTCGGCGGCCACATCGATGGCCGCCGTCTGGACCAGGACGCGGATCACCCGCCCGTCACCGGCGGGAAAAGCGCAATTTCGCGGGCTCCCGCCAACGGTGAGCCGGGGCTCGCCATCACCCCGTCGATCGCCGCCCGAACACGCAGGGGGTCGGCAAAGGCGAGCGCCCCGCGATCGTCGCGCGCCGCCAGCCAAGCGACCAGCGCGGCGACGTCGGCCATGCCGGCCGGAACATCGACGACCTCTTCGGCCACCCCCATCCGCTCGCGCACCCACGCGAAATAGGCGATATTCAGCGCCATCGCCGCATCAATCCATATGCTTCAGGCCGACGCGCAGATAATCCCAGCCGGTGATCAGCGTCAGCACCGCGGCGCCCCACAGCGAGGCAAGCCCGACCGTCTTGATCCACGCCATCGCCGGAAGCGCCCCGGCAAGGATCAGCGCGCCAAAGGCGACGAGCTGGAACGTCGTCTTCCATTTCGCAAGCTGGGTGACGGGCATCGAGACCTGCAACGTCGCCAGAAATTCGCGCAGACCTGACACGATAATCTCGCGAAGCAGGATCATCAGCGCCGCAATGACATGATAGCCGGAAATATCGCGGGTAAACACCAGCAGCAGGATGACCGCCGCAATCATGATCTTGTCGGCGATCGGGTCCAGGAAGGCACCCAGCCGCGACACGATACCGCGCGACCGTGCAACATAACCGTCAAAATAATCGGTAATGCCCATCAGGCAGTACAGGCCAAAGGCGAGCGCATAGTCGACCGGCTTGGGCTGGTGCGATCCTTCGATCACCCCCGGCCACAGCAGGAACAGCAAGATGGGCACCGCCAATATGCGCGACAAAGTCAGGATGTTCGGAAGGCTGAGCATGGTCCCTGATTCCATCGCGCGCGTTATATGCAGCCCAAAATGGGCTTTGACCCTGCTTCCCCTAACCGATAAGCCCGCCGGGCGACAACCTTATTGCCCCACGGGGCGGGCGTTGTCCGGATGTCGGGACATAAAAGTGGATTTTCAATGACCGGTTCCTTTGCGCTGATGAAGCAACGCCGGTTCCTGCCCCTGTTTGCGACACAGTTCCTCAACGCTTTCAACGACAATTTCTACAAGATGGCGATGGTGATCCTGGTTACCTTCACCATCTACAAGGACCCGGAAACCGAGGCGTGGTTCAACGCGCTTGCGGGCGGTCTTTTCATCCTGCCCTTCTTCCTCTTTTCCGCACTTGCGGGACAACTCGCCGACAGCACGGACAAGACGCGGATGATCCGCGTCATCAAGACCGCCGAAATCTTCATCATGATCGTCGGCGCGATCGGGATCTGGTTTCACCTCGTGCCCGTGATGCTGCTCGCGCTCTTTGCGATGGGGATGCACTCGACCTTTTTCGGCCCGATCAAATACGCGATCCTGCCCCAACATCTGGAGGAGGACGAAGTGCTCGCCGGGACCGGCTGGGTCGAAGCGGGCACCTATATCGCGATCCTTGGCGGCACGATCGTCGGGGGCCTCACCCCGCCGCATATCGCCATTCCCGGCATTATCCTGGTGGCGATCATTGGGCGCCTGACCGCGACCTATGTGCCGGCGGCGCCGCCGGAAAAAGAAGCGGCGGGGATGGTCATCGACCGCAATGTCCTTCGATCGTCGTGGCAGATCGTCAATTCGACGATGCACATCCCGCGGCTGTTCCTCGCGATCCTCTCGATCAGTTTCTTCTGGGCCATCGGTGCCATCCTCGCGGCGCAGTTCCCGCCGCTCGTCAAAAACGCCCTCGGCGCCGACAACACGGTCGCGACGCTGTTCACCGCGATCTTCTCGGTCGGCGTCGCCATCGGGTCGATCGTCGTCAACCGACTGCTCAAGGGTCACGTCTCGGCGCGCTATTCGCCGGGGTCGGTGATCGTGATGGGGCTGTTCGTGCTCGACCTGTGGTGGAATGTCCGGGGATGGCACCATGTCGGCACCGGCCTGATGAACTGGCGCGACTTTCTGTCGCTGACCGCCGGCGATCGCATCATCCTCGACTTGCTCGGCATTGCGATTGCGGGCGGCATGTTCGTCGTCCCCCTCTATGCCTTTCTGACCACCACGGTCGCGAAATCGCAGACCGCCCGCACCGTCGCGGCGAACAATATCGTCAATTCAGGCTTCATGGTGGCGGCGACGCTGCTGCTCAGCGTGCTGATCGGAATTGGCCTGACGATCGACGACACACTGCTGATGGTCGCCGCGATGTGCCTCGTGTCCGCGGTTCTCGCGTGGAAGCTTCACAAGGCGTGCGATTAGGGTCTGATCAGATCAAGAACATCATCGTTGCGGTGAAGAACACCGCGAAACTCTGCAAAAACAGCTTCAGATCGCTGCCCGAAAAAATCGACACCGGCTCGCGGTGCGCTGCGAGGGCCGTTCGCAACTCGCGCTGCCAATCCTTGGGCGCGTTCAGCCGCGCGATCGTCAGCTGGCGCGCGCCATGTGCCCGGATCAGGCGGCGAATGTCGATATGATCGTCCGAATCCATGCCGCCAAAGCTAGGACGATGTTAACGAGTCGATAAGGTTAAAAGAGTGTTAACGCGGCGGCGTCCCGGCACGGGACGCTTCTGCTGGCGCGGGTTAAGCGCCCGGCAGCGCCCTGATGCGGATCGGACGACTGTCGCGAAGTCCGGTCTGAAAGGATTTGCACCGTGTCGGCTTCATTCGCGCGCCAAGACACAGGCGCACTTCCTTGAGCCAGCCCTGCCTGTCCGCGGACACCGCAATCATCGGCGCCGATATGCCGGGGTTCACCGCGACAAAGGCGCGGCGGATACTCCCCGCAGTCTGCGGTCTCGCACCAAGCCGCTTCATGTCGGGAAAACGCACCGCACGAAACAATATCTCGGCAGCCCGGAAATAGGCAGCGGGATTGGGGCTCATGCAGGTCCCGTGTTTCGCCCATTCATGCTGGATGAGCTGCGCCGACGGGGTCATGCACATATGTCGGCGCAGCACCGGCTGTGGGACGATCTTTGCCGGGCGGCACCATTGCGGATAACCGGGACTGTCGGTTTCGGGCCACAGGCCATGCAAGACCCAACCGAACCGCCCGCCCTCGCCCGAACATTGAAAACGGTCGCGCGCATCCTTGGGGTTGCGGACGCCCGCGCAATGCTGCGGCGACCAGCTCATGCTCAGCAAATAACCCGTCGTCTTGGGATTGCGCACGGGTTCGCCCCGCTTGGGCTGTTCGAGCCGCGGCACCGGGACGCGATCGGGGGCGCGGCATGTCAGGGCTTGCGCGTCGGCGGCCGCCGGAACGAAAGCCAACCCGAACAGGAGCAGTTTAGGCCAGCGCAAAGGCGAGGCCGATATCCGCCGCGGGCGCCGATTGTGTCAGACGGCCCACCGACACATAGGTGACACCCGTCTCGCCGATCGCCCGGATGGTGTCGAGCCGCACCCCGCCCGACGCTTCGGTCGGCACCGTCCCACCGACCAACGCGACACATTCGCGAAGCTGATCAAGGGTCATATTGTCGAGCAACAGGTGCGTCGCACCGGCAGCGAGAGCGGGCTCGACCTGCGCCACGCGGTCGACCTCGACGATGATGCTGGCGATCCCCGCCGCAACCGCGCGCCCAACGGCCTCCTCGACGGAGCCGGCCACCGCGACATGATTGTCCTTGATCATCGCCGCATCCCACAGGCCCATGCGGTGATTTTTCGCGCCGCCCATTCGCGTCGCATATTTCTCCAGCACGCGCAGTCCCGGGATCGTCTTGCGTGTATCGAGCAACGTTGCCGCGGTGCCGGCGAGCGCGTCGACATATTGGCGGGTCATCGTCGCGATGCCGGACAGGTGCTGGACCGTATTCAGCGCCGATCGTTCGGCGGTGAGCATGGCACGGGCATTGCCCGAAAGGCGCATCAAATCGCTGCCGGGCGCTGCCTGCGCCCCTTCCCCGACCAATGTCTCGATCTCCATCGCGGGGTCGAGCGCGCGAAAGAATCGCTCGGCAATGGGCAGGCCGGCGACGGTAATCGCATCGCGGCTGTCCATTGCGCCGCCGAAACGGGCGTCAGCGGGGATCGTCGCCATCGACGTGATATCGCCCTTTGCGCCCAGGTCTTCGGCCAAAGTGGCGCGAACAAAGGCATCAAGGTCGAAATCGGGCAAGGTAAAGTCGGTCATGCCTTCCGCGTTACCGCCGCCGCCCCGCAAATCAACTTGACGTTTACGTCAACTAACGCTGACATGAGTGTCAACCGGCGCTCAAGCCGATTTCGGAGAGGTCCTATGCAATCCCCTATCTGCACGATGCTCGGCATCGAATTTCCGCTGCTCGCCTTTTCACATTGCCGCGACGTCGTGGTCGCGGTGTCAAAGGCCGGCGGCATGGGGGTCTTCGGCGCCGCCTCGCTCCCACCCCAGCGGCTCGAAGAAGAACTTGCGTGGATCGACGCGCATATCGGTGGGCGTCCCTATGGCGTCGATCTGATCGTCCCCAACAGCTTCGCCGGCAAAGGCGAGGCCCGCGGCGCGATGCCCGCCATTCCGGCTGAGCATCAGGCCTTCGTCGCCGGCTTGCTCGAAAAACATGGTGTCGATGACGGCAATCTGTCGCTTCCCGCGGTCGGCGGAGGACTGGGCGAAAATATGACCGACGAAGGGGCCGCTGCGCTGCTCGAAGTCGCTTTCCGCCATCCGATCGGCTTGATCGCAAATGCGCTCGGCGTGCCGCCGCCGCTGATGCTCGAACTCGGCAAGCGACACCAGGTGCCGGTCGCCGCACTGGTCGGGACGCGCGACCATGCATTGGCGCAGGTTCACGCGGGTGTCGATATCCTTGTCGTCGCGGGCGGCGAAGCGGGCGGACATTGCGGCGAGGTCGCGACGATGGTGCTGGTGCCCGAAGTCGCGGCGGCGGTCGAAGCGGTCGGCGCGAACACGCCGATCCTGGCAGCGGGCGGCATCGTCACCGGACGTCAGATGGCGGCCGCGATGGCGATGGGCGCCCATGGCGCATGGACCGGGTCGGTCTGGCTGACGACGGCGGAGGCCGAAATAAACCAGGTGGTGAAGGAAAAGATGCTCGCCGCCTCCTCGCGCGACACCGTCCGATCGAAAAGCCGTACCGGCAAACCGTCGCGCCAGCTCCGCTCGCCCTGGACCGATGCATGGGAAGCCGAGGGCGCACCCAAGCCGCTGCCCATGCCGCTGCAATCGCTGGTTAGCGAACCGGCGCTGCGCAAGGTCGATAAATTGTCAGAGGGCGGCCACGAAGGCGCAAAGGCGCTCGCCACCTATTGGGTCGGCCAGGGCGTCGGCCTGATGAACGAGGCGATGGGCGCCGGCCAGGTCGTGCAGGAGTTCAAGCAGGACTGGATCTCCGCCTGTGAACGGCTCAACGGCTTTATCGGCGACTAGTCAAAAAAATCCCCGCCGAAGCGGGGATTTCCTGAATCAGCTGATGGTCGCCTTGACGATCTTGCCGGGCTCGCGCGGCGGCTCGCCCTTGGGCAGCGCGTCCACATTTTCCATGCCTTCGATCACTTCGCCCCACACGGTATACTGGTTGTCGAGGAAGCGTGCGTCGTCAAAGCAGATGAAAAACTGGCTGTTCGCGCTATTCGGGTTCTGCGCGCGCGCCATTGAACAGACGCCGCGAACATGCGGCTCGCTGCTGAATTCCTGGGGCAGGTCGGGAAGTTCGCTGCCGCCCATGCCGGTGCCGGTCGGATCGCCGCCCTGCGCCATGAAACCCGGAATCACGCGGTGGAAGACGACATCGTCATAAAAGCCTTCGCTGGCGAGCGACGAGATGCGTTCGACATGCTTCGGCGCGAGATCGGGGCGAAGACGGATGACGACGTCGCCGGTCGACAGCGAAAGGGTGAGCGTTTCGGACATGGGTGAACTCCTGCGGTCTGTGTTGGGGGGTCCCATAGCCGCCGCCGCCGCCAAAGCCACGCATTAAATGCGGAAAAGGCGTTCCCGACGTTGCCATCGGCCGGTCACGGCACTAGGGCAAAATCGGACGCCGCAAGAAACCAGGGAGGACCGCGCGATGGACAAACGCGAAGATTCCCTGCCGCCGGACGATGCGGTCATCGCCGACGATCGCAGCCGCGACCCCCCGCCGCGCGAAATCGAAACCGAACTGGACGAGGATGATCGGCTGAAACCCGAATTCGTCCGCGACGTCATCGAGCTTGCCGAGGCAGGCGAAGGCGAGGCCGCGCGCGAACGGATCGGCCGCCTCCACCCCGCCGACATCGCCGACCTGTTCGAGCTGGCCCGCGCCGACGAGCGTCCGATGCTCGCCGCGGTGCTGGGGGACATGCTGTCCGCCGACGTGCTGGCGGAAATGAACGATTATGTCCGCGAGGAACTGATCGACCTGCTCGCGCCCGAGCAAGTCGCCGAACTGGCGGCCGAACTCGACACCGACGACGCCGTCGCGATCATCGAGGACATGGAGGAGGACGAGCAACAGGCCGTACTCCAGGCCATGGAACCCGAAGATCGCGCCGCGATCGAAGACGCCCTCTCCTTTCCCGAGGAATCCGCCGGGCGCCTGATGCAGCGCGACCTGGTCGCGGTGCCCGAGCATGTGACCGTTGGCGACGTCATCGACCGTTTGCGCGAAGACACCGACCTGACCAGCGACTTCTGGGAAATTTATGTCGTCGATCCGATGCACCGTCCGGTCGGCACCTGCCAGCTGAGCTGGATCCTTCGCACCCCGCGCGACATTGCAATCAGCGACGTGATGAAGCGCGAGCAGACGCTGATCCCGATCGACATGGACCAGGAAGAGGTTGCGCTGCGGTTCCAGAAATATGCGCTGATCTCGGCCGCGGTCGTCGACAAGGGCGGGCGACTGGTCGGCATGATCACGGTCGATGACATCGTCCACATCATCCAGGAAGAAGCGGGCGAAGACATTTTGCGCCTCTCCGGCGCCGGCGACGGCGACATCAACGAACCGATCCGCGAAACCTACAGCGCGCGCGTCCGCTGGCTCGTCGCCAATCTTGGCACCGCGCTCCTCGCCTCTTCGATCGTCGGCTTTTTCGGCGGCGCGATCGAGCATATGGTCGCGCTCGCCGCGCTGATGCCGATTGTCGCGGGGGTCGGCGGGAACGCAGGAACGCAAACGCTTGCGGTCACCGTGCGCGCCCTCGCGATGAACCAGCTGACCGAGTCCAACAGCTGGCGGGCGATCTTGCGTGAGATGAAGATTGCACTGCTCAACGGCGGGACGATCGCCTTGATCGCGGGAACCGCAACCGCGCTGTGGTTCGGCAATCCCCAGCTCGGCGGCGTCATCGCTGCCGCGATGATCGTGAACATCTTTGTCGCGGGCGTTGCGGGGGTCGCCATCCCGCTATTGCTCGACCGGCTCGACCAGGACCCCGCCGTCGCGAGTTCGATCTTTGTCACCATGACCACCGATTCCATGGGTTTTCTGGCCTTCCTCGGCCTAGCGGTGCTCAGCGGATTGACCACGCTTTGAAATCAAACCACTGGAATCCGGGCGATTCCTGATCGGTCGAAAAAAATTTCAACGATGCGATTTTTTTGGGGAACTTATCGATTGTTCCGGTCGTTTCCCATTCGAGCAGCGGTCATCGCCCCCCCGCAGCGCTGCTCAGCAACATTGGCCCGGTCCGCATTTCCCTCCCCCCCTCGAAAGCGTGCCGGGCCATTTTGCATCGCATCCAGAGAGGTTTGAAAAAATGACGAGTTTCCGCGCTATCATTCTCGCCGTTTTGGCAAGTGTCGTCGTTACCGGCTGCAACACCGTCAAGGGTGCGGGCCGCGATATCGAATCGGTTGGTCAGGCAGGCAGCGACGCCATCGACTGATCGGGCGACCGCCGCGAGCTTACTCGCTTACCCTAAGCCTCTTCGAGAGGCTCGACAGGCGCCTCTTGGGCGCCTGTTTTGCGTCGGCGCTGCGTGAACCAGATCGCAAATATCGAAATTTCGTATAGCAGGATCAACGGCACCGCGAGCAGAAACTGGCTCAAAATATCGGGCGGCGTCGCGACGGCGGCAATCGCAAAGGCCGCGACGACCATATAACGCCGTGCCGACACAAGTTGCTCGCGCGTGACGATGCCAGCGCGTTCGAGCAGCATCAGCAGGATCGGCAACAGGAAACAGATGCCGAACGCCATGATGAACTGCATGATGAAGCTCAGGTAATTGGCGACCGACGGCAGCGCCTCTTGCTGAATACCGCCCAGATCGCCCTGAAAACCGAGCAGGAATCGCAGCGCGACGGGCACCGTCACAAAATATGCCAGGCTCGCGCCCGCGGCGAACAGCACCGGTGTCGCGAACAGAAAGGGCAGCAATGCGCGTTTTTCCTGCCTGTAGAGGCCGGGGGCGACAAATTTCCAGAGCTGGTTGGCGATGACCGGAAACGCGATCATCATGGCCGCGAACAGCGCGACCTTGATCTGGACGAAAAACGCCTCGAACAGCTGGGTATAGATGATCCGGCCCTGCCCGGCCGCAACCAGAGGCTGGACGAGCACGCGGAATATATCCTCCGCGAAATAGAGGCAGACGCCAAAGGCCACCGCGATCGCCAGCAGCGATTTAAGCAGGCGTGACCGCAATTCGATCAAATGATCGAGCAGCGGCATCTTCCCGCCCGCACCATCGTCGTCGCCGGGCGTCACGACTGTTTCTTCGCTCATGGCAATGGTCCGTCGCGCGGGGGAACGTCATGCGTTTCGGGTTCCGCAGGATTTGGCTCCGCGGGCCGTTCGCGATCGTCTTTCTGGATATTGACCGGAGCAGAGGGTGCGGGAAGGTCGGCGCCATCGATGCGGGGGAATTCGCGCATGATCGCGTCATTCTGTTCGCGCCACTGCTTTTCGAGCTCTTCCAGCTCGGCCTCGCGCATCATCGTATCCAGCCCGGAACGGAAATGGCGCGCCATCCCGCGCGCTTTCCCCATCCATTTCCCGACGAAGCGCATCGCTTTGGGGAGGTCCTTGGGGCCGATCACCACCAGGGCCACCACCACGACGAGCAGCAACTCGGTGGGCGCAACGTCAAACATGAACTAAAACTTCCCCCGCAAGCGGACGATGGTCAGAGCTTGTCGTGCTCGGCCGTCGGCATCGGCGCCGCGTCGGGCGCACGCTGGCCTTCGATATGCTTGGGGGCGGGCGTCGTCGGGCCGTCGTCTTCCGACATGCCCTTCTTGAAGCTTTTGATACCCTTGGCGACATCGCCCATCATGTCCGAAAAACGGCCCTTGCCGAACAGGAGCAGGACGAGAATCCCGACCACGAGCCAGTGCCAGATGCTGAAGCTACCCATCTTAAATTCTCCTTGAGGCCGTCATCTAGGCCTCTTCGCCGTCTTTTACTAGGTCCAGCTCGCCCATCGCTTCCTCGAAAGCGAGGTCGACCGGGTCGAGCAGCCCCGCCGCGCGCAAATCCTCGATACCCGGCAGGTCCTTGCGGCTGTTGAGACCGAAATGTTGCAGGAACGCGTCGGTCGTCTTGTAAATCAGTGGCCGCCCCGGCACTTCGCGCCGTCCTGCGGGCGCGATCCATTCGGCCTCCATCAACACGTCCAGCGTTCCCTTCGACGTCTGGACGCCGCGGATCGCTTCGATTTCGGCGCGGCTGACGGGTTCGTGATAGGCGACGATCGCCAGCACTTCGGCGGCGGCGCGCGACAGCTTGCGCGGATCGTCGCGCTCGCGGCGCAGCAGGTGGGCCAGATCAGCGGGGGTCTGGAAATGCCAATGCCCGCCGCGATCGACCAGTTCGATTCCGCTTCCGGCATGCCGCGCGGCGATCGCCTGGATGATCGCCCGGACATCGCCCGGGGCTATCTCGCCGCCCAGCCGACTCGCCACCTGACGCGCGTCGAGCGCCTCGTCGCTGGCGAAAAGCATCGCCTCTATAGCGCGTTCAAGATCGTCGATCATGCCCCTGGCTCCATCGCCGCTGCCTTCAGGAAAAGTGGCGTGAATGCGCCGTCCTGCTTTAATTGCACCCGGCCTTGCCGCGCCAGTTCGAGCGCGGCAACAAAACTCGACGCAATGGCAGAGCGGCGAAGCGGCCCATCATAATCGGCGGGCAGGAAATCCGAAAGCTCGGCCCAGTCGAGCTTGACCCCCAGCATCCGTTGAAGATGATGAAGCGCGGCGTCGAGCGTGATCACCGGACGCCGCGAAACCATGTGGACGACGGGTTCGGCGCGCAGCTTGACCTGACCATAGGCCGATAACAGGTCATAGAGGCTGGCGTCCCAGCGGCGTACGCGCACGTCGTGCAATCCTTCGGGTTTGGCGCGCAGAAAAACGTCGCGTCCGATCCGGTCCCGCGCGAGCAGCCGTGCCGCGGCATCGCGCATCGCCGCGAGCCGCTGGAGCCGCAGTTGCAGGCGTAACGCCAGCTCATCGGGCGACGGGTCTTCCAGCGGGTCCTTGGGCAACAACAGCGCGGATTTCAGATACGCCAGCCACGCCGCCATCACCAGATAATCCGCCGCGACCTCCAGCTTCAATTCGCGCGCTTCGGTGATGAAGGTCAGATATTGTTCGACCAGCGCGAGGATCGAAATCTGCTTCAGGTCGACCTTCTGGTTGCGCGCGAGCGCCAGCAGCAGGTCGAGCGGGCCTTCCCAACTTTCGAGCGAAAGCTGCAATGCGTCGTCGCGTTCGGGCGCTGCCGGTGCAATCTCGAAATCGAGCGGCAGTTCGTCCATCGGCGCGTCAGGCCATCGCCAGCAGCGCATCGCGCTGGTTGACCAGCGTCGCAAAGGCCCGATCGCCGCCGCCGCCCGAAACCCGGTCCATGGCACCTTCGAGGCGCGCCCGCGACACCGTGCTGATCGGATCGAGCGCATTGGCGATGCCGATCATGTCGTCCATCTTGCCCCAGCAATTGAGCGCGATGTCGCACCCCGCCGCCACGGCCGCGGCGGCGCGCGAAGGGACATCGCCCGACAACGCTTCCATATCCAGATCATCGCTCAGAAGCAGGCCGTGGAACCCGATACGCTGGCGGATCACGCTGTCGATGACGACCGGCGACAGCGTGGCAGGCCGGTCGGGGTCCCACGCCGTGAAGACGACATGGCAAGTCATCGCCATCGCCGCGTCGCGGAGCGCCGCAAAGGGTGCAAGATCGGTCTGGAGATCGCGGTCGAGTGCCGTGACCACGGGCAGTTCCTTGTGCGAATCGAGCAAGGCCCGACCGTGCCCCGGAATATGCTTGACGATCCCGACCACGCCGCCGTCTTGCAGGCCGTTGAGGATGGCTCGGCCGAGCGCCGCAACGCGCATCGGTTCGCTGCCCAGCGCGCGGTCGCCGATGACGTCGCTTGCGCCCGGCTGGCGGACGTCGAGCAGCGGCAGACAATCGACCGTGATGCCGACTTCGGACAACATCGCGGCGAGCGCCATGGCGTTGAGCCGCGCCGCCTCGATCGCGCTCGCCGGCGCGCGTTCATACAGCGTGTCGAACGCCGCGCCGCTCGGAAAAGCGGGCCATTCGGGCGATTTCATCCGCGCCACACGGCCGCCCTCCTGGTCGATCAGGATCGGCAAATTGGCACGCCCGTCGATCGACCGGAGTTCGTCGGTCAGGCGCCGGACCTGTTCACGGTTTTCGATGTTGCGCCCGAACAGGATATAGCCCGCCGGATCGCTGTCGCGAAAAAAGGCGCGCTCATCATCGGTGAGGGTCAGGCCCGACAGGCCAAAGATCGCGGGTATCATCGTGCGTCAAACTCCATCGGTCACCGCCCTGTCAGACCGCGACCAAGGTCCGATCATGCCATAGCGGCTCGATAGCTCCAACGGAGTCTGCGGCCAAACGGGCCGAATCAGCGAACGATGACGCAATTTTCACCGGCGACGCGCAGTTTTCCGCACAAATTCGCGGCATTTGCGGCTGTCCCCGCTGCCACCCGCAAACGATAGACGGTGCCGTCGCCGACCTTGGCGGGGGATACCGACTTGTTGAGTTCGGCCAGATAGGCGAAACGCTTGGACAAATTGGTCCATGCCTTGGCCGCCGCCGCGTTGCTGCTGAATGCGCCGAGCTGGATCATCGCGCCGCCCGATGCCACAGGCGCCGTTTTCGCGGCCGCATCGGGCGTCTTTGCCGACACTGCAGCCGACTTGGCTTTCGCCTTGTCCGCTGGTGCGGCTTTCGTCGCCTGCGCCGCCGCGGTTTTATCGGCGGTCGCCTTGGCCGCCGCCGCTTCGCGCTCTTGCGGTGTCACCGCCGGCTCTTCGGGCATCCGCGAGGGGTCGACCTTGCCGGCGGGTTCGGCGCCTTCGCTGGCCGAAAAGCTCGCATCGCCCTCGCCATCGAACGTCTTGGCCCCGTCATTCTTCGGGGCGACCTTGTAGTCGCCCTGCTGCGCGGCGATCAGTTCGCCCTTACCCCGCGCACCGCCGTTCTGGACCCACCACAGGCCGCCGAGCACCGCCCCGATCAGGAGCAGCCCGCCGAGCACCATCACGAGCAGGCGCGCGGGCGATACTTCGCCATCCTCCTCGAACCCGTCGGCGGCTTCAAGCCACGGCAGTCGGTCATCATCCTCCAGCCCCAGCCCCGCATCCGCCTGTCCGGCGCCCCTATTCTCGGCCATCAAACCAACTCCTCGATCGCCTCGACCCCCATCAGGTTCAGCCCGTTGCGGATAACCTGCCCGATTCCGTCGGCCAAATAAAGGCGCGTCGCAGTCAGTTCGGGATCATTGTCGATCACGATGCGAAGGCCGGGGTCGTCGTTGCCGAGATTGTACCAGGCGTGAAATGCCGCGGCGACGTCAGCCAGGTAGAATGCGATCCGGTGCGGCTCGCGCGCCGACGCGGCGGCCTCGACCGTCCGCGGGAACTGGGCGAGCAACTTGATCAACCCGAGCTCGTGCATGTTGAGGCGCGCCGGAACGGGCGCCGACAACGCGATCCCCGCCTCCCCCGCCTTCTTGCGCAGGCGCGAGATACGGGCGTTGGCATATTGCAGATACCAGACCGGATTGTCGCGCGACGCCTCTACCACCTTCGCAAAGTCGAAATCCATCTGGGCGTCCGCCTTGCGGGTCAGCATGGTGAAACGCACCGCATCCTTGCCGACTTCGTCGACGACATCGGCCAGCGTCACGAAATTGCCCGCGCGCTTCGACATCTTGAACGGCTCGCCATTCTTGAGCAAGCGGACCATCTGGACCAGCTTGACGTCAAAACGCGTCTTGCCGCCGGTCAGCGCGGCCACCGCGGCCTTGATCCGCTTGACCGTCCCCGCATGGTCGGCGCCCCAGATGTCGATCAGCTCATCGGCATTCTGGCTTTTCTGGAAATGATAGGCGAGGTCGGCGCCGAAATAGGTCCAGCTGCCATCCGATTTCTTGATCGGACGATCCTGATCGTCACCGAATTGCGTCGAGCGGAACAGCGGCAGTTCGACCGGCTCCCAATCTTCGGGCGTTTCGCCCTTTGGCGCTTCGAGCACGCCGTCATAGACCAGGTCATGGTCCCGCAGCCATTTCTCGGCCGCGGCGGGCTTGCCCTCGGCCTGGAGCTCGGCTTCGGACGAGAACAGGTCATGGTGGATGCCCAGCTTGGCAAGGTCGGCGCGGATCATGTCCATCATCGCGCTCACCGCCTCGGCCCGGAACAGGCCCAGCCAGGCGCTTTCGGGCGCGCCGACAAAGCGGTCGCCATATTCGGTGGCAAGCTTGTCCGCGACGGGCATCAGATAATCGCCGGGGTAGAGCCCTTCCGGGATCGCGCCAATGTCCTCGCCCAGCGCTTCGCGATAGCGCATGTGGACCGACCGCGCGAGGACATCGACCTGCGCACCGGCATCGTTGACATAATATTCGCGGATGACGTCGTGGCCCGCATATTCGAGCAGCGCGGCGAGTGCATCACCGACAACGGCGCCGCGGCAATGCCCGACGTGCATCGGGCCGGTCGGGTTCGCCGAAACATATTCGACGTTGACGCGCCGTCCCTTCCCCATCGTCGAACGGCCATAATCGCAGCCTTCGCTATGGATCGCGGCAAGTTCGTCGCGCCAGCTGTCATCGACGAGGCGCAGGTTGATGAAGCCCGGACCCGCGACGCTTGCTTCGGTCACCTCATCAAGCGCGGCGAGCTCGGCGACGAGCAGTTCGGCCAGCGTGCGCGGGTTCATGCCCGCTGGTTTTGCAAGCACCATTGCCGCGTTGGTCGCGATATCGCCATGCGCGGGGTCGCGCGGCGGCTCGACGCTGACCGCCGAACGGTCGAGACCTTCAGGCAGGGCGTTGCGGGCGACCAGCGCGTCGAGCGCAGTGTCGATATGGTCTGAAAAGCGGCTGAACAGGGTCACGGTCGGGGCCTATCTTCGATCGGAAAATGACTTGCGCGCGCCCTATCGCAGCTTGGGGCACGCGAAAAGCCCTGCGTCACCATCGGCGCGCAGGGCCTGAACGGGGCGAACGGCACCGAAGCGCCGCCGCTGGACTTATCGTCGGACGTTATATTCCAGCTGGTCTTGCGTCAGCTGGAAACCGATGAGCAGCTCGAAACTCGCCCGCTGCACCGCCGCACGCACTTCGGGAAGCGCCAATGGGTCGATCGCGGCATCCTGGTCGCCGGCTTTCCGCTTGCGGGTGATCCGGTCCTGAATATCGGCGGGCAATGTCGCCGCGGCGCGGTCGACATAGGCCGAAGCCTGCGCCCGGCCCGTGCCGCGCACCTGCCCTTCGGCAAAGGTCACCGCGACATTGCCCAGCCGTTTTGCGACCACGGCGGTGCCGCCCTGCAAAACGGTGGCGTAATAAGGCAGGGTTACCGTCCGCGCGGGGCCGGCGTCGCGCCGCGTCGCAACAACGTCGAAACTGGCGAGCTGATAGACTTTTTCGCTGGCATCGTTGCACTGCGGGGTCACGTTGGTGATCGCCGCCACGACATCGACGGCACGCGCGTCGCGGCTCGTCGCGGGGTCGAACAGCGTCACGTCGCCGGTGTGCAGCGGCACCGCAACAGCGGGGCATGCGCTGCGCGTCGATGTAATCCCGACCCCGCCCGAAAGGTCGATTTCATTATCCTTCGCGCAGCCCGCCACCGTCGCCATGGCTGCCGTGCCGCACAGCACAGTCAGGAATTTACGCGACGGGAACGAAATGGGCATCATGATAAACGGGCTTTCCAAACAGGCGCTTTGACAGGCGTCGGGACGGCTGGTCCCGCTTCATGCGCGCCGCTTCTTATCGGTGCGATGAACAAGGCGCAACGGTGCGAAGTGGCTTTACCGCATGGCGCGCGCTGCGCTAGAGCCGCCGCGAGATGAATGCACCCCATCATATCGCCCCTGTGGGCAGCAGCGAAGCGGCAGAACTCAGGGTTTTGATCGCCGCCCCGCGCGGTTTTTGCGCCGGAGTGGATCGCGCGATCCGCATCGTCGAACTCGCGCTCCAGAAATATGGGGCGCCGGTATTCGTCCGTCACGAAATCGTCCACAATCGCTATGTGGTGGAATCGCTGAAAGCGATGGGCGCGATTTTTGTCGAATCACTCGATCAGGTTCCCGACGGGGTTCCCGTGGTATTCAGCGCGCATGGCGTGCCCAAGGCGGTTCCGGCAAAGGCCGAATTGCGCGGTCTGGAATATATAGACGCGACCTGCCCGCTGGTGTCGAAAGTGCATCGCCAGGCCGAACGCGCCCATGAGGCCGGACGCCACATCATCTTCGTCGGCCATGCGGGGCATCCCGAAGTGATCGGCACGCTGGGCCAATTGCCGGACGGCGCGATGACACTCGTCGAATCGGTCGACGATGTGGCGGCCCTGTCGCCGCCCGATTCCGACATGCTGTCGTTCCTGACACAGACGACACTATCGGTCGACGACACCCGCGATATCGTCGCGGCATTGCAGCACCGCTTTCCGGCGATCTCCGGCCCGCGGGGCGAGGATATCTGCTACGCGACATCGAATCGCCAGGAAGCGGTGAAGGCGATCGCGGGCGAATGCGATCGGCTGATCGTCATCGGCGCGCCGAACAGCTCGAACAGCCTGCGCCTCGTCGAGGTCGCCGAGCGGCTGGGAACGCCCGCGCATCTGGTCCAGCGCGGTGTCGATGTCGATCCCGCGTGGCTGACGGACATCGGGACGCTCGGTATCACGGCGGGCGCCAGCGCGCCCGAAACGCTGGTCCGCGAAGTGATCGCCGCGGTTGCGACGCATCGGCGGATCGTCGAAGACATCGTCGTCACCGCCGAAGAGAATATGATCTTCAAACTGCCCCGCGGTCTCGAACTCAGCTGATGGCGGTCTACACCCACGTCGAGCCCGATGACCTTGCCGCACTTGTTTCGCGTTACGACATCGGCACCGTTGTCTCGTGCAAGGGGATCGCCGAAGGCGTCGAGAACAGCAATTTCCTGCTCGAAACGACCGGCGGCCGGTTCATTCTGACACTCTATGAAAAGCGGGTCAGCGAAGGCGACCTGCCCTTCTTTGTCGACCTGCTCGACCATCTCGCCCGCGCGGACTGCCCGGTCCCGGCGATGATCCGCGACCGAAGCGGCATCGCCATCCAGCAGGTTTCCGGTCGCGCTGCCTGCGTCATCCAGTTCCTGCCGGGCATTTCGCTGACCCATCCGACCCCCGAACAATGCGAAGCGGCCGGATCGGCGCTCGGCCGGATGCACCGCGCGCTCGAGGGCTATGCCGACGCGCGCGAAAACAGCATGGGCCATCGCCATTGGCGCGGTATCGCGGAAGCCGCGGGCGATCTCGACCGCGTGTTGCCGGGGCTCCAGCGTCTCGTCGATGACGAACTGGCGTGGCTCGACGCGCGTTGGCCGGTCGGATTGCCCGCGCATGTCATTCACGCCGATCTGTTTCCCGACAATGTGCTGATGCTCGGCAACCGCGTCACCGGACTGATCGACTTCTATTTCGCCGCCAGCGATTTTCGCGCCTACGACCTCGTCATCACCCATGCCTCTTGGGTGTTTTCAGCCGATGGACAGCATTGCGACCCGGCACGAGCCCAGGCATTGATGCGCGGCTATGCCAGCGAGATCGCGCTGAGCGAGGCGGAGATCGCTGCCCTGCCGCTGCTCGCGCGCGGCGCCTCGCTGCGTTTCTTGCTGACGCGCGCGCACGACTGGATCCATACGCCTGCCGACGCGCTTGTCACGCGCAAGGACCCCTCGCCCTTCCTCGCCCGCCTGCGGCGCTACAGCGCCGACGACGCCGCAAACCTGTTCGCCATTGCATGACCGAAGGCAGCGGCAGGACCGTGATCGTTGCCACCGACGGCGCGTGCAAGGGCAATCCCGGCCCCGGCGGCTGGGGCGCCGTGCTGCGCTGGGGCGATGTGGTGAAGACATTGTCGGGGGGCGAGCCCGATACGACGAACAACCGCATGGAATTGATGGCCGCGATCGAGGCGCTTGCCGCGCTGAAGCGCAGCTGCAACGTCGAACTGTCCACCGACAGCGTCTATGTTCGCGACGGCATCACCAAATGGATATTCGGCTGGCAAAAAAACGGCTGGAAGACGGCGGCGAAAAAGCCCGTCGCGAACGCCGATTTGTGGCAGCGACTGGTCAAGGAAAATGCGCGGCACAGGGTCGAGTGGATCTGGGTGAAGGGCCATGCTGGGCACGGCGACAATGAACTCGCCGACACGCTTGCAAGCGATGCCGCGCTGGAAGTCGCGCGGGCGCGCCGGACGCCCGCGCGATAAAGATCATTCGGCTTCGCGGACTTCCGCGCCCGGACCGTTTTTCAGGATCGACTCGATGGCATTTTTTGCGGAGGCTTTGCTGCTATAGCCCTCGGTCCAGAAGATCGGTTCGCTATTATATTTGAAATAGGCGACAAATTCGCCGGCCTTGTTCTTCTTGATCTCGAAATAATGGGCCATGCCATCCTCCACAGGTCAGGCCATGCCGGGGGTGGCACGGCCATATCCATGGTAATCCCGTCGCTTCGCCGCGCAACCCGGTAGATGGCTCAGCGGAAACGCGATGGCGCGAAAGGGGCCGGGTCGATCCGCCCGATCGCCCCCGTCGGAACCGCCGCGCCGAGTTGCGCCGCGAGCAGCGCGGCGATTGCGGGTGAGGTCTGTATGCCGACCCCGCCCTGCCCCGCGCACCAGAAAAAGGCGGGGTCGTGCCGGTCGACGCCGAACATGGGAAGCCGGTCGGGCGCGAAGCTGCGCAGCCCGGCCCATTTTCGTTCGACTGCGACTACGGGCCAATCGACGACCGACTGCATCCGGTCGATCGCCAGCGCAACGTCGAACTCCTCCGGCGCTGCGTCGTGCGCCGTCGTCGGCGTCTCGTCATGCGGGGTCAACCACACGCGGCTCTCGCCCTGCCCCTTGAAATAGAACTCGCCGCCGACATGGATGACCAGCGGCAGGTCGGCGGGGACCGGCACCCCCAGCCGAACCTGCATTACCGTCCGGCGATAGGGCTGGATGCCAACCGGCGCGACGCCGCAAGCCGCAGCGACCTCGTCCGCCCAGGCCCCCGCGGCGTTGACGATCAGGCTGGCGCGGACCCGGTCGTCGCCCAATTCGACGTCCCACCCGGCGGTAACGCGCCGCGCCCGCCGCAACGGTGCCCGCGTGACCAGAGTCGCCCCGGCCCGCCGGGCCGCGCGCAGATACGCCGCATGAAGGCCGCCGACATCGATGTCGCGGCACGCCGCCTCATAAGCGGCTTCGCTCCATTCGGGACGAAGGCCCGGAATGCGATCGCTGACGGCGGCGCCCGACATCCGCACGACATCGACACCCTGCGCAGAAAATTTGGCAGCAAAGGCATCGACCGCCGCCGCATCCGATCGCCGACCGAGCGTCAGGGCGCCGCGCGGCGACAGGAAACCCTGTTCGGAAAAATCGGCGGGCGGGTTTTCCAGCGTCGCGCGCGAAGCATGGGTCAGCGGCTGCACCCCGACCCCGCCATAGCTTTCGTGCCAGAAGGCCGCCGATCGGCCAGTCGCGTGATAGCCCGGCGCATCCTCCGCCTCCACGACCATCACGCGGCGCCAGGGTGCCAGCGCCGCGGCCAGGCTGGCGCCCGCGATCCCGGCGCCGACAATCAGCACATCGGTGACGGAAGGCGGCGCAGCGGTCATGCCCGCCGCATATCCGCTGGACCGCGGAATGCAAGTCGCGCGTACCCTGCGCCATGGTTACCCTTTGGTAAGCCATAATGCGTAGGGGAAAACCGATGGAAAGCGGCACGATCTCTCTTGGCTTGATGCTCCTGCTCGGCATATTGATGGTGGCCGCCGCGATCAGCGATGTGCGGTCGCGAACGATATCCAACGAACTCAACGTCGCGATGGCGCTGCTCGCGATCCCCTTCTGGATTGCCAGCGACCTTGCGCCCTGGCCCGATATGCCGATCCAGTTCGCGGCGGCCTTTGCCGTCTTCCTGGTCTTCGCCGGGCTGTTCGCCATCGGCGCGATGGGCGGCGGCGACGTGAAAATGATTGGCGCGGTGACGCTGTGGATCCCGCTCCCGCTGTTCCTGCCGGCACTGACGGTAATGGCCGTGGGCGGCGGAATCCTGTCCGCCATCATGCTTATCTATATGAAATTGCGACCTTCGGACAAAGCCGTGGAGGTGCCCTATGGGGTCGCCATCGCGGCCGCAGGCCTTTGGGCGCTTCACCAACACTATCTTAACCAGTTTCAGGCTATCGGTTGAACCTGAGGGCAAGCACCGCCGTGTCTGGTTGGTGTGAGGAGGCGAAAAATCGTCATGGATACGCGAAAGATTATGCTGATCGTCGGCGCGCTGGTGATTGCCATCAGCGCGGCGTTCGGGGTCAACCTGATGATGCGCGGAGCGGCAGCGCCGCAGGCTCGTGCAGCAGCGGCACCGGAAATTACTGGTCCGATGATTTTGGTGGCGACGCGGCAGCTCCCCGTCGGCACGATCGTCGGTCCGGACAGCTTCCGGTTCCAGCCATGGCCGAAGGAATTGGTCGAGAAGGCCTATTTCATGAAGGAAAAGACCGACGTCAACACGTTGGTCGGAACCGTCGTGCGCTATCCGATCACCGCCGGCCAGCCGCTGACGCAAGGCGCACTGGTCCATCCCGACGATCGCGGCTTCCTCGCTGCGGCGCTTGGGCCGGGCATGCGGGCTGTCACCGTCAAGGTCAGCCAGGAACAGGGCGTCGCCGGCTTCGTCTTTCCGGGCGACCGCGTCGATGTGATGCTGGCGCAGACGATCGAGGTCCAGGAAGGCAGCGCCTATCCCGACAAACAGATCTTCACCGCCGAAACGATCGTTCGCAACGTGCGCGTCCTGGCAACCGACCAGCGTTACGATGCCGAGGATGAAACGGGCAAGACCCCGGTTCGCACCTTCGGCTCGGTGACTCTGGAAGCCACGCCGGAAATCGCCGAGAAGATCGCCGTGGCGCAAGACATGGGCAAATTGTCGCTGGCGCTGCGTCCGCTCGCCGAAAGCACCGGCGACCTCGAAAGCGCCATCGCTTCGGGTGAGATCAATGTGCCCGCCAAGGGCGGCGCCGTCGCCGAACGCAAAATGCTCGCCGAAGCGGCCGCACGCCCGACCGCCAGCCGGTCGTCGGCGACGACGGGCGGCGACGTGTCGCGCTTCTGGATTCCCGTTCGCGGCCGCGTGTCGGCCCCGCCGCAGGCATCCGGCAACACCAATCCCGCGCCGTCCTACGGGGATCGCGGTGGCGCTGCGCCGGCTGGCCCGGTCGTGCGGGTGACCCGCGGCGACAAGATGACCGTCGTTCCGGTTGGGGGTAAGTAAGATGAACAGCAAAGCCAATTTCAAGGCAGCAGCCTTGGCCCGCACCCTGGCGATCGGTCTGATGACCGCGACCCTGGTCGGCGCGCCGTCGACGCCTGCAATCGCGCAGGCCGTGCAGAACGCCAGCAGCAGCATCGACCTGTCGGTCGGTCGCGGCCGCCTCGTCAGCCTCCCGGCTTCGATGTCCGACATCTTCGTCGCCGACGACAGTGTCGCCGACGTCCAGGTCCGCTCGAACCGCCAGCTCTACATCTTCGCCAAAAAACCCGGCGAGACGAGCATCTATGCCACCGACGCCAGCGGCCGGGTCGTCTTTTCGACCGTCGCCCGCGTCGGCAACAACATCGAAACGATCGACCAGATGCTGTCGCTGGCGATGCCGGGCGCGAGCATTTCGGCGAACACGATGAACGGCTTTGTGCTGCTCACGGGAACGGTTGAATCGCCCGACGATGCGGCCGAAGCCGAACGGCTGGTGCAGGCCTTTGTCGGCGAGACGACCAAGGTTTTGTCGCGACTGCGCACGGCAACCCCCTTGCAGGTGAACCTGCAGGTTCGCATCGCCGAAGTAAACCGCACCCTGGTCAAGGAAATCAGCGGCAACGTCCTGACGCGCGACAGCACCGGGGGCTTCCTGGGCGGCGTGTTCCGCGGCCGCCCGGCGGGGACGATCACCTATAACCCCGATGGCTCGACGAATTTCGTCGTCAACACGCCGTCGGGAACGAACAGCCTTGCCGGCGCCGGCCGCCTGTTCGGCCTCGACCTGATCGCCTCGCTCGACGTCGGCGAACGGTCGGGCATGGTCGCCACGCTGGCCCAGCCGAATTTGACGGCGATTTCCGGCGAAACCGCCAACTTCCTCGCGGGCGGCGAATTTCCGGTTCCGATCCCCGGCAATTTCGCGGGCACGACGATCGAATATCGTCAATATGGCGTCAGCCTCGCTTATACCCCGACGGTCTTGTCGAACGGGCGGATCAGCCTGCGCGTTCGTCCCGAAGTGTCGGAGCTTTCGACCGAAGGCGCGATCCAGATCCAGGGATTTCAGGTTCCTGCATTGACGGTGCGCCGCGCCGAAACGACCGTCGAACTGGGTTCGGGCGAAAGCTTCATGATCGCCGGACTGCTGAACAACCGTTCGATCGGCGCGATCGACAAGATTCCGGGGCTCGGCGACATTCCCGTGCTGGGCACGCTGTTCAAATCGGACAGCTTCCGCCGCGGCGAGACCGAACTGGTGATCGTCGTGACCCCCTATCTGGTCCAGCCCGTATCGGCGAACGACATCAAGCTGCCGACCGACGCCTTCCAGGATTCGGACGACCTGCAACGCCTTCTCCTCGGGCAAACCAGCAATGGCGTGACCGGCGGCGACCGGCCGAAGCCGCGGCTCGACACCAGCGTTGGCGATGTCGATCGCCCGCGCGGCACCGGCGATGCGTCGCCGGGCTTCAGCATCAAGTGACGCGGCGGATTTCAGGAGCAAAGTGATGAAGAAAATCGCAACTTGGACGATCCTGGCTTTTGCCACGTCGCTCGCGGGCTGCACGGGCGCTGCCTACAGCAACCGCAGTCTTGATTCGGTGCACCAGCCGGTCGTTCGCAACAGCATCTATCAATTCGATGTCGCCGCCTCGAACGGCGAACTGCCGCCCAGCGAACAGGGCCGTCTGCAAGGTTGGCTCGACGCGATGGGTGTCCGCTATGGCGACCGCGTCGCGATCGAGGATGGCTCGGCCTATGGCGCCGGATCGGCCCAGGCCACCGTCCGTTCGATGGTCGAACGCCGCGGGCTATTGCTCAGCAGCGACGTTCCGGTGACCACCGGCGCGGTGCCGCAGGACCATCTCCGCATCATCGTCACCCGCGCGGCGGCCTTTGTGCCGGGCTGCCCGAACTGGGCCAGCAATTCGTCGTTCAATCCCGTCAATGCGACGTCGTCGAATTATGGCTGCTCGGTCAACAGCAACATCGCCTCGATGGTTGCCGATCCGAACGACCTGATCCGCGGCGCCAGCGCCTCGGGCAATGATTCGGCGGCAGCGACACGCGCGATCAAAACCTATCGCACCAAACCTCAAACCGGCGCTGGCGGACTGACCAACGTCTCAACGAGCGGAGACGGCAAGTGAACGCTCCTTTCAAATCCGCAGGTCTGCGCGACCCCTTCAACGCCTTCGTCTGCGACGACGACACGCTGGAGCTGATCCGCGCCGCCGCCAACGACATGGGCTGGCCCATCGAAAAATGTAACAAGGGCGGCCTGCGCAACGCCGTGCAGTCCTTGTCGGTGTCGGCAAGCCCCAACATCCTGTTCGTCGACATGTCGGAATCGGGCGACCCGATCAACGACATCAATGCGCTCGCCGAAGTCTGCGAACCCGGCACGGTGGTCATCGCCGCCGGCCAGGTGAACGACGTCCGGCTGTACCGCGATCTTCTGTCGTCGGGTATTCAGGACTATCTGCTGAAGCCGCTGTCGCTCGAACAGGTCCGCGAATCGCTGACCATGGCCCAGGCGATGCTCACCGCTCCGAAACACGCCGACATGCATGACGACAAGCCGCATCACATGATGGCCGTCGTCGGCGTGCGCGGCGGGGTCGGCGCCTCGCTGGTTTCGACCTCGCTCGCATGGGCGATCAGCGAACAGGCGGGCCGCCAGACAGCGCTGCTCGACCTCGACGTCCATTTCGGCACCGGCGCGCTGACGCTCGACCTCGAACCCGGCCGCGGCCTGATCGACGCGATCGACAACCCCAGCCGCATCGACGGCCTGTTCATCGAGCGCGCGATGGTGCGCGCTTCGGACAAGCTCAGCCTGCTGTCGGCCGAGGCGCCGATCCACCAGCCAGTGATGACCGACGGCTCGGCCTTTTTCCAGCTTGAGGAAGAACTTCGCGGCGCGTTCGAGATGACGATCGTCGACATCCCGCGCCAGGTCCTGATCCCCTTCCCGCACCTGGTGTCGGAAGCGGGCACGATCCTGCTGGTCAGCGACGTGACGCTTGCCGCGGCGCGCGACACGATCCGCCTGCTGTCTTGGTTCAAACAGAATGTGCCGGGCGCGCGCGTCATCCTCGTCGCGAACAAGTTTCAGAACGCCATCGGCGAACTGTCGCGCAAGGAATTTGAATCGTCGATCGAACGCCAGATCGACATCGTCATTCCGTTCGATCCCAAAATGGTCAGCCAGTCGGCAAAGCTCGGCAAATCCTATGCAGAAATCTGCAAGGGAACGAAGTCGGCGCAGGTCTGGACGAACCTGATGCGGCTCATTCTCGACGGCGCCGATGTCGAAGCCGAAGAGGCCCAGATCGCCGCGGCCAAGGGCAAATCGGGCGGCTCGCTGCTCGGCAAGCTTGGCCTGATGACCAAAAAGGGCACGAAACAGGCGGCATGACGGCGCGCCTGACGCGCCGTCACCACCACCAGCGATAGAAGCGGACATCAGCCAGCCATGAATCTGCCAGTCATCCTTATCATCGCCGGGGCCTTTGTGGCCTTTGCCCTTATCGTCATCCTGCTTGGCGGGCCGTCGGCCGGCAAGGCGAAGACGCGGCGACTGGCGATGGTCAAGGACCGTCACGCGGCGTCCACCGAAGCGGTGGTGGCAGCGCAGATGCGCAAGACGATTGCATCGGCGCAGGGCCAGTCGACGCTGACCAACCTGCTCCCACGTCGGGAGGAACTGGAAAAGCGGATACGCCGGACCGGCAAGGGCTGGACGGTGAGCCAGTATATGTTCGCGTCGATGGCCTTGTTCGTCGTCGTTACCGGCGCCCTGCTGGCGCTGCGTGCACCGATGCTGATGGCCGGCCTCGTCGGATTGATGATCAGCCTGGGCCTGCCCTACATGATTGTCGGCATGGCGATCAAAAAGCGCGTCAAGAAATTCAACGCGCGCTTTCCCGATGCCATCGACCTGCTGGTGCGCGGCCTGAAATCCGGCCTGCCCGTCACCGAAACATTTCAGGTGGTGAGCCAGGAGCTTCCGGGCCCGGTCGGCGAGGAATTCAAGGGCGTCGTCGAACGCATCCGTATCGGCAACACGATGGAAGCGGCGTTGCAGGAATCGGCCGACATGCTCGGAACGCCCGAATTCCAATTCTTCTGCATCACGATCCAGATCCAGCGCGAAACGGGCGGCAATCTGGCCGAGACGCTCGCCAACCTGTCCGAAGTCCTGCGCAAGCGCGCGCAGATGAAGCTGAAGATCAAGGCGATGTCGTCGGAAGCGAAGGCGTCCGCCTATATCGTCGGCGCCCTGCCCTTTTTCGTGTTCGGCGTCGTCTGGTCGATGAACCCCAGCTATCTGGCCGGTTTCTTCACCGAACAGCGTCTGATTGTCACGGGTCTGGGCGGCCTCGTCTGGATGAGCATCGGTGCCGGCATCATGGCTAAGATGATCAGTTTTGAAATTTGAAGGGGCAGGACAAGTGAACAGCAGTCTCCTTCTTTCCTCGGCATTCACCGGCACGCCCGCGGGACCGATGGTCCTTGGCGTCGACGTCGTGTGGGCGGGCACGATGCTCGCCGCGGTCGGCGTCTTCGCCGTGCTGTTCGCGATCTACAACGCGCTCACGGTTCGCAATCCGATGACCAAGCGGGTCAAGGCGCTGAACGAACGCCGCGAACAGCTCAAGGCCGGCATCACCGCCTCGACCGCGAAACGCCGCGCCCGGTTGGTCCGCAAAAACCAACATGCTGACAAGATGCGCACCTTCCTGGGCAAGCTCCAGGTGTTGCAGGAAGAACAGATCAAGGACGTCCAGCAAAAACTGGCGCAGGCGGGTATCCGGTCGAAGGATCTGGCCGTCGCCGTGATTTTCGGCCGCATGGTCCTGCCGATCGTCTTTGGCGGTCTCGCCGCCTTCCTGATCTATGGCCTCGACATGTGGCCCGACATGACGCCGTTCAAACGGTCGGGCATCACGATGGGCGCGCTGCTCCTCGGCTACAAGGCACCCGACCTGTTTGTGCAGAACAAGCGCCAGAAGCGCACCGACGCGATCCGCAAGGGTCTGCCCGATGCGCTCGACCTGCTCGTCATCTGCGCCGAGGCCGGACTGACCGTCGACAGCGCCTTCTCGCGGGTGTCAAAGGAGCTGGGCCGCGCCTATCCCGAACTGGGCGAAGAATTTGCCCTGACCTCGATCGAGCTCGGCTTTTTGACCGAACGGCGCCAGGCGTTTGAAAATCTTGCCTATCGGGTCAATCTGGAATCGGTGAAAGGCGTCGTCACCACCATGATCCAGACCGAAAAATACGGCACGCCGCTCGCCAGCGCGCTGCGCGTGCTGTCGGCGGAGTTCCGCAACGAACGCATGATGCGCGCCGAAGAAAAGGCCGCGCGCCTGCCCGCGATCATGACGGTTCCGCTGATCCTGTTCATTCTGCCGGTGCTGTTCATCGTCATTTTGGGGCCCGCGTCCTGCGCGCTCAGCGACGCGCTCTCGGGCGGCAGCTTCGGCGGCGGCTGATCCCGCAGCAACCCATGACAAAGGAGGGGCGGGAGCGATCCCGCCCCTTTTTCGTTCAGCCGACCTGCTGTTCGATCGCGCCAAAAATGCTGTGGTGACGGTCGTCATCCATCCAGATGCGAACGGTGTCGCCCTTTTGCATGAAGGGGGTTTTCGGCTCGCCCTGCTGGATCGTTTCGACCGTCCGCACTTCTGCCAGGCAGCTGTAACCCAGCCCGCCCGCGCTGATCGGCTTGCCCGGCCCGCCGTCGGCATCGCGGTTCGACACGGTGCCCGACCCGATGATCGTGCCGGCCCCCAGATCGCGCGTTTTCGCGGCATGTGCGATCAGCGCACCGAAATCAAAGGTCATGTCGACGCCCGCATCGGCGCGCCCCAGCGGCTGGCCGTTGAGGTCGACGCACAAGGCGCCGTGCAGCTTGCCGTCCTTCCAGCGGTCGCCGAGCGCATCGGGCGTCACGAACACCGGCGACATCGCACTCGACGGCTTCGACTGGAAAAAACCAAAGCCCTTGGCGAGTTCGGCCGGGATCAGGCCGCGAAGCGAAACGTCGTTGGTAAGCCCGACGAGCAATATCTTGTCGCGCGCCGTCACCGCGTCGATGCCGGCGGGCACGTCGCCCGTCACGACGACGATCTCGGCTTCCATGTCGCATCCCCATGCCGGGTCGCCCAGCGGGATCGGATCGCGCGGGCCCAGAAAGGCGTCGCTGCCCCCCTGATACATCAGCGGATCGTGCCAGAAACTGTCTGGCATTTCGGCGCCCCGCGCCTGCCGCACCAGCGCGACATGGTTCACATAGGCGCTGCCGTCGGCCCATTGATAGGCGCGCGGCAACGGCGATGCGGCGTCGCGTTCGTGGAACCGCTCCTTGGGAATGGCGTCATGGTTCAGGTCTTCGGCCAGCGCGGCAAGGCGCGGCGCGGCATAGGCCCAATTGTCGAGCGCCGCCTGCATGGTCGGGACGATCTGCCCCGCGTCGGCATACCAGGCAAGGTCGTCCGAAACGACGACAAGGCGGCCGTCACGGCCTTTTTTGAGCGATGCTAGCTTCACGAATTTTCCTTTTCCTGACGATGCGGCTGGACCGACATCGCCTGAAAAGGAGCGACAATCAGCGCGACGTCGTGATCGATGCGAAACAGGTAAAGCCGCTCTGCCCCGCCTGCAAGCGCCGGATATACTGAAGATAGGCCTGCGACTGGTTATAGGTCGTTCCCGGCAGCGTCTGACCGCGGAACGCGCGCTTCACTTCCTCGCCCGTGAACGGCCGCGCCGAACCGGGGAAAGCCCCCTTGGTGCCCGGCGGGACCAGCTTGCCCGCGGTGTCGATATATTTCCCGGCGCCGGTCGGCCCGGGCACGGGAATCTGGCAATTCATGACCGAAACGGCGGTCTGCGCAAAGGCAGGACGGATCGTCAGCGCGGCCGAGACACCGACGGCGCCAAGCGCCAGCATATGGCGGCGCGTGGGAATGGTCTCTCCGGTCTCGCCGGTTTCTGCGGGCTGGTCGCTGGCATCCATCACGCGCGCATAACCCAATGATGGCGCAAGGAAAAGCAAAAGACCGCCGCCGCGTTCGGCCTTCCCGCTTTGGGACATTCGCAAATGACGCGTTAATTGCCCTAAACATCCTTGCGTCCCGCCACCGCTTCGTGCGACGCCCGCCGCGATGTTCGATCGTTTGTCCAGCCTGGTCATCGCCCTGACGCTCGTCGCCATTGCGGCCATCTTTGCCGCGCTTTCCGGGGGCGACCCGCTGTCGATCGCGATCATGCTGGTTGCCGGTTTCGTCGCGGCCGCCACCGTTTACAGCGCGCTGCCCGCGCCGCTGCCGGACATGCAGGGTGGCAGCGCGCCGCCCTTGGCGGAAACGCCCGCCATATCGCTGCTTCGCCATCCCGACTTCGCGCATTGGGTGGACCAGGAAAAGGAACCGCTGATCGGCACGGCCGACAATATCGTCACCATCGCCAATGATGCCGCAATCCGGCTCCTCGGTCGGCATATCGTGGGCGCCGACGTCCGCACCGCGATCCGCCATCCCGCCGCGACCGACTGGCTGTCGCGTATCGACGGCAACGCGCCGCTCGAAACGATCAGCCTGATCGACTTCCCGCGTCCGGGGCAGCGTTGGACGATGCGGACCGCGGTGCTTGCCGGAAGCGAGCGGATCATCTTTCTGTCCGATCGTTCGGCGATCGACGCCGCCGACCGGATGCGGTCCGATTTCGTCGCCAACGCCAGCCACGAACTGCGCACGCCCCTCGCCGCCATTCTCGGCTATGTCGAAACATTGCAGGAGATGAACGGCGAAGCCGACGCGCCGACGCGCAACCGCTTTTTGTCGATCATCGATCGCGAGGCGCGGCGGATGCAACAGCTGGTCATCGACCTTCTGTCGATCTCGCGCGTCGAGGCCGACCGATTTCGGCGGCCGACGACGCCCGTCGATCTGGCAAATATCGTCCGCACCACGATCGCGCAGCTGCGCGACAGCGAACAGGCGCGCGCAAAGGATATTGCGCCCCGGATCGGCGACGACCCCGCACCGATGCTGGGCGATGAAGCCCAGTTGAAGCAGCTGGCGCACAACATCATTTCCAACGCCATGAAATATGGTCACGCCGATACGCCGGTCACCGTCGAACTTGTCCGCGAGGGGCGGCGCGTCCGCTTGTCGGTCAGTGACGAAGGCGACGGGATCGCCCCCGATCACCTGCCGCGGCTGACCGAACGTTTCTACCGCGTCGACGAAGCGCGCAGCCGTTCGGTGGGCGGGACCGGCCTTGGCCTTGCCATCGTCAAGCACATCAGCGAGCGGCATCAGGGCCAGCTCGACATCGAAAGCGAAGTCGGCAAGGGAACGCGCGTTTCGGTGACATTCCCACTGTCGGGCGACAGCTAAGTCGCGGTCGTCAAAGCGTGAATCTGGCCTTATCCTTGACTTTTGGCCCAATCGCGCCCATCTTGGGCGGGCTATCGTCGCCTGCGACGGATTTTTTTGCCTGATTGGCGGACACTTCCATCTTCACGCTACCTGGCGCCATCGGCATGAGCCGGTGGTAACTCCGCTTCCGTGAAAGGAACGACCCATGCCCATCGGCACCGTAAAATTCTTCAACACCGAAAAAGGCTATGGCTTCATCGCCAATGAGGACGGCTCGGGCGACAGCTTCGTCCACATCACCGCCCTCGAACGCGCCGGGATGTCGACGCTGAACAAGGATCAGCGCGTTTCCTATGACCTGGAAACCGACCAGCGCGGCAAGGTTGCCGCCGTCAACATCCAGCAGGCCTGATCTTTTGGCGAAAGAGGAGCTTTTGACCCTCGACGGCCAGATCGATGAAATTCTTCCCGACGGACGTTTCGGCGTCATTCTGGAAAATGATCATCGGATCATCGCTTACACGGCAGGCCGGATGCGACGTTTTCGCATCCGGTCCGTCGTTGGCGATGCCGTCCGCGTCGAAATGACGCCCTATGACCTGACCAAGGGCCGTATCGTGTATCGCGACCGCGGCGCTGGTCCGGCTGGCGGCGGCCCCCGCAAGGGCAACCGTCGTTGACGCCAACAACGAAAATAAAAGAAAAATTACAGGATATTATGAACTTTAAATTGAATGCATTCCCCTCTCTTCTCCGGCCTTATTCCGCCATCGAGGCGCAGGCCGACAAAGCAGAACGGCGATCGCCGACGCTGTCGCGGCGCGAACTGCGCCGCCTCATTGCCCAAATGGTCGACTAAACTCTCCAGGCCGACCCTCCACTTCTCAATCCAAGGATTTCCGCCATGTCGAACACCAGCGATTTCTACCTGATCCAGGCGGACAAATGCGCGTCCGACGCGGCGGAAAGCACATTGTCGCAGGTCCGCGACCGCAATTTGCGCGCCGAACAGGCGTGGCGCACGATGGCCGAACGTCTGATCCAGACCGAAGCCACGCGCGCGCGACAGGTTGCGGCCGCCGCGGCCCGGATCGAAGCGAATGCGGCCGCCGACTGACGATTTTCGTCAGTCGATGCTCTCCAGCAATTCTCCGATCTTTCCGAACATCTCGTCGATCTGCGTCTTTTCGACGATCAGCGGCGGCGACAGCGCGATGATGTCGCCGGTCGCGCGAACGAGCAATCCCTCGTCGAAACAGGCGTGAAACAACTCCATCGCGCGCGCCGTCGGCGCGCCTGCGCGCGGTTCGAGCTCAATTCCCGCGACCAGACCGATCGTCCGGATGTCGATGACATGGCGGCGGCCCTTCAGGCTATGAGCCGCATCTTCCCAATAGGCGCCAAGCGCGTTCGCCTTGTCGAACAGGCCGTCGCGCGCATAAAGATCCAGCGTGGCAAGTCCCGCGGCGCTCGCGAGCGGATGCCCCGAATAGGTGTAGCCATGGAATAATTCGATGCCGCCCGGCACGCTGTCGAGCACCGCATCGTGGAGGTCGCGCCGCACCGCGACCGCGCCCATCGGCACCGCAGCATTGGTCAGCCCCTTTGCCATCGTGATGATGTCGGGCGTCACCCCCCATTGCCCCGCGGCCGTGGCGCCGCCGACGCGGCCGAACGCCGTGATGACTTCGTCGAAGATCAGGATGATGCGGTGGCGGTCGCAAATTTCGCGCAGCCGCCGAAGATAGTTCACGGGCGGGATCAGGACGCCCGTCGATCCTGCCATTGGCTCGACGATCACCGCCGCGATCGTGTCGGCGCCGTGCAGGTCGACCAGCCGCTGGAGGTCGTCGGCCAGCTCGGCGCCGTGCGCGGGAAAACCGCGCGCGAAGGCGTTGCGGCCGATATCGTGGGTGTGACGCAGATGATCGACGCCGGGAAGCCCGCCGCCGAACGCCCGGCGATTGTTGACCAGCCCCCCGACGCTGATCCCGCCGAAGCCGGTGCCATGATAGCCGCGCTCGCGCCCGATCAGCCGCGTGCGCGTCCCCTGCCCCTTCGCCCGCTGCACCGCGAGCGCGATCTTCAGCGCGCTGTCTACCGACTCCGACCCGCTGTTGGTGAAGAATATCCGGTCGAGTCCTTCGGGCATCAGCGCCGCCAACCGCTGCGCCAGCGCGAAAGGCAGCGGGTGCCCGAGTTGGAAAGTCGGCGCGAAATCGAGCGTTGCCGCTGCCTTGGCGATTGCATCGGTGATTTCGGCGCGACAATGGCCGGCGTTGCTGCACCACAGCCCCGACGTCCCGTCGAGGATCGTTCGCCCGTCGCTGGACTGGTAGTGCATCCCGCTGGCCGACACGAGCTGGCGCGGGTTCGCCTTGTACGACCGATTGGCCGTGAACGGCATCCAGAATGACGCCATTTGGTCGTTTTCACCCCGCATCGCGATCTCCTTCAAACATGTCATTGCAAGGATCCCAGCAACGAAGCAATCTCCAGCCCTCGGCCGAAGCTGTGGTCGAGGGTTGGAGATTGCTTCGCTTCGCTCGCAATGACAACGGGCTTTCGCACGATCAAACGATCCAGCATATAATCATGCCGAAATTGGCCGAACAGCGCCCCCCTCTGGCGCTCCCCCACGGCTTGCGATACGCTGCCCGCTCCATAACGGGCCGACTCCTTGGCCCAATCGGGGGCGCATGTCAGTCAATCTGGAACAATGGATCAGCGACCATAATATCGACGAAGTCGAATGTATCGTCCCCGACATCAACGGGGTTCAGCGCGGCAAGGTGCTGCCGGCCAAGAAGTTCCTGTCGTCGGTCAAGGACAAGTCGCTGCGCATTCCGGGCAGCGTGTTCATCTGTACGATCGACGGTCACTATCCGGAGGACATCGACGACATCTGGGACAAGGACCCCGACAAGATATTGATTGCCGATCCCGATACGATCTGCGTCGCGCCGGGCTTCACCTCGCCCACCGCCTTTGTCATCGCCGATGCCTATAACGGCGATGGCAGCGAGGTCGACATCGCGCCGCGCACGATCCTGAAGAAAGTCCTCGGCCTCTACGCTGAAAAGGGCTGGAAACCGATCATCGCGCCGGAGGTCGAATTCTACCTCGTCTCGCAGAACGCCGACCCCGATTTCCCGCTGACCCCGCCCGTCGGCCAGTCGGGGCGCAGCGAAACCGCGAGCCAGCCTTATGGGCTGGAGGCGATGAACGAATATGAGGATATCATCGATCATATCTATGACGATTGCGAGCTGATGGGGCTCGATATCGACACGATGATCCACGAAATGGGCGCCGCGCAGCTGGAGGTGAATTTCGAGCATGGCGACCCGCTGCGCCTCGCCGACGAGGTGTTTCTGTTCAAGCGCGTCGTGCGCAACGTCGCGAAACAGCACAGCGTTTACGCGACCTTCATGGCGAACCCGATGGCAGGCCAGCCGGGCAGCGCGATGCATATCCACCAATCGGTGGTCGACGCCGCGACCGGCAAGAACCTGTTTTCCACCGCCAACGGGCGCGATAGCGCGATGTTCCGCAGCTATATTGCGGGCCTCGTGCGCTACATGCCGCAAATCTCGCCTTTGTGGGCGCCCAATGTGAACAGTTTCCGCCGTATGCGCCCCGACAGCGCGGCGCCGATCAACGTCCAGTGGGGCGAAGACAATCGCTCGTGCGGATTTCGCGTGCCGATTTCCGACAAGGCCAACCGCCGCGTCGAAAACCGCCTGCCGGGCGCTGACAGCAACCCCTATCTCGCCATCGCGGCGTCGCTGATCTGCGGCTATATCGGGATGGTCGATCGGATGGTGCCGGCGAAGCCGATCACCGGCAGTGCCTATAACCGCGCACGCACCCTGCCGCGCACGCTCGAAGCCGCGCTCGACCGCTTCGCTTCGTGCAAGAAGGTGCGCAACCTGCTGGGCGACGATTTTTTTGAAATCTTCTTTGCGGTCAAGGATTATGAACTGTTCAACTACCAGTCGGTGGTGTCGAGCTGGGAACGCGAACATCTGTTGATGCGGGTCTGATCCGGGCACCCGCCGTGACCGATCCGCTCGCCAACAGCTATTATGCCGCGACCGCGCATCGCTGGCGTTCGGCCTATGACATGGGCGAAGAGCTTTCGTTCGACGTCGCGGTCATCGGCGGCGGCTTCACCGGCCTGTCCGCGGCGCTGGCCTGCGCCGAACGCGGTTTTTCGGTGGTTTTGGTCGAGCGCGAGCATATCGGCTTCGGTGCATCGGGGCGTAACGGCGGGCAATTGATACCGGGCCTTCGCTGGACCGCCTCCGAACTCGAATCCGAATTTGGCCGCGATCGTGCCGACGCCTTGTTCGACCTGTGCTGGCGCAGCAATCGCGTCGAGGCGCGGATCGCCAAACATGGCATCGATTGCGACCTGAAGCCCGGCCATCTGGAGGCGGCGTGGACGCCAAAGGATTTCGACGCGATGCAGCGCGAAGCCGCCTTCCTGGACAAGCGTTTCGGCTATCAAAGCCATATCGTCGCGAAGCAGGATATGGCGGTCCATATCGCCAGCCCCCTCTATCATGGCGGTGTCCATGATCCGCAGGGCGGGCATTTCCACCCGCTCAACTATGCAATCGGTCTGGCGCAGGCTGCGCAACGGGCCGGTGTCTGCATTCTCGAAAATGAACGGGTCTATCGCATCACCGACAATCGCGCCGGTCCCGGCTTGATCACCGATCGGGCGCATATCGCCGCGCACTACATCATCGACGCAACCGACAGCTGGATCGGGCATGTCGAGCCCGATCTCGGCCGCTACACCGTGCCGATCATGAACTATAATATCGCGACAGCCCCGCTTGCGAACGCCGATGAGCTGCTCCCCAGCGACGCGGCGGTCGCGGACAGCCGGTTCGTCCTCAACTATTTCCGCCTGTCGGCCGACAGGCGCCTGATCTTTGGCGGGGGAGAGCGTTATTCGCAGACCCCGCCGCGCGACATCGCCGCGTTCGTCCGGCCTTTCATGGCCGAAGTCTTTCCGCAGATCGCCGACGCGCCGATCGACTATGGCTGGGGCGGCGCGGTCGCCGTGACGATGAACCGCCTGCCGCACATCGGGCGGCGCGGGAACGTCTTTTTTGCGCATGGGTTTTCGGGTCACGGCGCGTTGGTAACGACGATCGCGGGCGAATTGATTGCCGAAGCGGTGGCTGGGATCGCGGAACGCTTCGACCTTCTCGCTAACCTGCCCGCTCGCCCCTTTCCCGGCGGCAAGTGGCTGCGCCGTCCGCTCGCAACGCTGGGGCTGCTCTATTACGCGCTGAAGGACCGGCTCGGATGATCGCCGCGGCCGCCATCGCCCGCCTTGCCGCGCGCGAAGCGAACCATTTTCGCGCCGCCAATCCCCGCGCTTTCGCGCATCATGCGGCGGCGACGGGCTGGTTCCAGTCGGTCCCCTTCCACTGGATGCGCGACTGGCCCAGCCCCGTGCCTATCGTCGCCGCGTCGGCCACCGGCGCCACACTGACCAGCATCGACGAGCAGACCTACGATGATTTCTGCCTTGGCGACACGGCAAGCCTGTTCGGCCACTCGCCGCCCGCCCTGGCCGTCGCGCTGGCACAGCAGGCGAGCCAGGGGCTGAGCTACATGCTCCCGACGACCCGCGGCGCGGCGCTGGCCGATCGTCTCGCGGCGATGTTCGGCCTCCCCCAATGGCAGGTCACCACGACCGCCAGCGAGGCCAATCGCGCCGTCATCCGTTGGTGCCGCGGGATCAGCGGACGGCCGAAAATCCTGACGTTCAACGGCGCCTATCATGGCGCGGTCGATGATGCGTTCGTCGACCTCAACGGCGGCGTGCCGACGATGCGCGCAAGCCTGGTCGGCCAGGTCCATGATCTTCGCGACACCACCACGGTGATCGAGTTCAACGACGAAGAGGCGCTTGCAACTGCGTTGCGCGGCGGCGACATCGCGTGCGTGCTCGCCGAGCCGGTGATGACCAATGTCGGCATGGTTCGGGACGCGCCGGGCTTTCTGGCGACGCTGCGCAAACTCTGCGACGAAACGGGCACGCTGCTCGTCTTCGACGAAACCCACACCATCTCCTCGGGCTATGGCGGCCATGGCGTCGCGCATGGCCCCGCGCCCGACCTGATGGTCGTCGGCAAGTCGATCGGCGGCGGCGTCCCCTGCGCGGTTTACGGCTTCTCGGCCGAAGTCGCCGAACGCATGGCGGCGCTCAACACATCGCGTCCTTCGGGGCATAGCGGCATCGGCACGACTTTGTCGGCCAACGCGCTCGCGATCACCGCAATGGATATGATGCTATCCGACGTCATCACGCCCGCCGCCTACGATCCTATGCTGCGCGGCGCGGCACGACTGGTCGCGGGGCTGGAGCAGGAAATCGCCGCTGCCGATCTCGACTGGCATGTGACGCAGGTCGGCGCCCGCGTCGAGTTCCTGACCTGCCCCACCCCGCCGCGCGATGGCGGCGAGGCGAAAGCGGCGATGAATCCCGAACTTGAGGCGGCGATCCACCTCTTCCTCGCCAACCGCGGGATTTTGCTGGCGCCGTTTCACAATATGATGTTGGTGAGCCCGGTTACCACGGGCGATCAGATCGATCGGCTGGTCGGCGCTTTCGCCGACTGCGTGCGCGCATTGAAGGAGTAGAGGGGCGATGTCGAAATCATCGGGCGTGGTCGCGGGCCGTGCAGAGGCGGAGGCTTTTTTCAAGGCCAATCCCGACGTCGATTCGATCGAAATGATCTACACCGATTTCGGCGGCGTTCCGCGCGGCAAGCGGCTGCGCCAGCATGAAGTGCTCGCCGTCTATGACAGCGGCCGCATGTTCCCCGGCTCGATCACCGTCGTCGACATCACCGGACAGGATACGGTCGAAACCGGCCTCGTCTGGGAAGATGGCGACGCCGACCGATCGATGAAGCCGATCCCGGGCACGCTCGTCCGCACGCCGTGGGGCGGCGAGACGGCCGCGCAATTCCTCGTCGATTTCTACGAGCTTGACGGCACCCCGCACGACCTCGATCCGCGGCATGTGCTGGGCCGCGTCATCGACCGCTATGTCGCCGACGGCCTTACCCCCGTCCTCGCGGTCGAGCTCGAATTCTACCTCGTCGACCCGCGCCGCGCCCGCGACGGCTCCATTCGCCCCGCCCGTCCCGGCTACAGCCGCGACACCCCGCGTAATGTCGAGGTCTATGGCCTGCGCGAACTCGACGACTTCCGCCCCTTCTTCGATGCCCTTTATGCGGCGACCGACGTGCAGGGCTTGCCGCTCGAAAGCGCGATCTCCGAATTTGCGCCCGGCCAGTTCGAGCTGACGCTGCGCCACAAGCCCGACGCCCTACGCGCCTGCGACGATGCAATCATGTACAAGCGGCTCGTCAAGGCCATCGCGCAGCAACAGGGGCTGGAGGCGACCTTCATGGCAAAGCCCTTCGCCGATCAGGCGGGCAGCGGCATGCACATCCATGTCTCGGTCGACGATCGGGCGGGCAGCAACATCTTCGCCAGCGACGATCCAGAGGGCACTCCTGCGCTGCGCCATGCGATCGGCGGCATGATCGGCAGCGTCGGCGACGGCTTTGCGCTCTTTGCCCCCCATGCGAACAGCTATCGGCGGTTCAAGGCAAACAGCTATGCTCCCGTCGCGCCAACCTGGGGTGTCAACAACCGCACCGTTTCGTTCCGCATTCCCGCGGGACCGCCGCCGAGCCGCCATGTGGAGCATCGCGCATGCGGCGCCGATGCCAACCCCTATCTTGCGGTCGCCGCCGTGCTCGCCGGTATGCATCACGGCATGACGAACAAGGTCGACCCGGGCGCCGCGGTCGTCGGCAACGGTTATGACCGCGACAACAGCGGCGACGACAAGCCGCCGTCAAACTGGTTCGCCGCGGTCGATCGCTTCCACGCGTCGGCGCTGATGCGCCATTATCTGGGGGACCGTTTCGTCGACATGTTCAGCATCGTGAAACGCGTCGAGCAGGATAATTATTTCAGCGTCGTGCCGACGCTCGACTATGACTGGTATCTGCGCAATGCCTGATCGTTGGAACATAGTTTCAAAGATTCTTGGTGCAGCGCAAAATAACCTCTTTTCAAGCCGCGTTTATTGAGTCAGCTTGGCGTCGCAAACAGGGAGGCAGCACATGGACCCGATCGAATTAATCAAGCAAACCCGTGGACGTCGTTCGCTCCTCCAGGCGATGGGCGTCGCGGCGATCGGGATCAGCTTCGGCGGCCTTGCGGCATGTAGCAAGGAGGGCGGCAAGAAACTCGCCAATGGCGAGGAAGCCAAGCTCAACTTTTATAACTGGGACACCTATATCGGCGAGAATACGCTCGACAATTTCAAGGAAGCCACCGGCGTCGACGTCACGATGGATTTGTTCGACAGCAACGACGTGCTGTTCGCGAAGTTCAAGGCGGGCAATCCCGGTTATGACGTCATCGTGCCGTCGAACGACTTTGTCGAACGGATGAGCAAGGCCGACATGTTGTTGCCGCTCGACCACAGCCTGATCCCGAACAAGAAGAATATCGACCCGGCCTACATCAACGTCGAATATGACCTGCAACGCAAATTTTCGATGCCCTACACCTGGCTCGCGCTCGGCATTGGCTATCGCAAGTCGAAAGTGTCGGCGACGCCCGACAGCTGGAAAGTTCTGTTCGACAGTCCCGAATATGCCGGACGCATCGCCTGGTTGTCCGAAGCGGGCGACATGTTCCGCCTCTATGGCAAATATCTGGGCAAATCGGTCAACGCGCTGACGCCCGCCGACATTGCGACGATCGAAGCGATGATGATCAAGCAAAAGCCCAATGTGAAGAAATTCCACGAGGATGACGGGCAGGACCTGCTGCTCAAGGGCGACGTCGATGTCGTGCTCGAATATAATGGCGACATTGCGCAGGCGATGGTCGAAGACAAGGACATCGACTTTGTGGTGCCAAAGGAAGGCAGCCAGCTCAATTCGGACAATCTGTGCATCCCGAAGGGCGCGCCGCATCCCAAAAATGCCCACGCCTTCATCAACTATATCCTCGATGCCCAGGTCGACAAGGAAATCACCGAGACGATCCTCTATCCAACCCCCAATGCGGCCGCGAAGGCGTTGATGCCCGACAGTTACAAGAACAACCCGGTCATCTTCCCGCCCGCCGAAGCCTTGGCGAAATGCGAATATGCGCGCTTCAACCCCGAACTGCAGCCGCTTTACGAAGAGGCGTTTACGCGCGTCCGGGCGGCCTGACGGCCTGAAGGAGGCATTGGGGGGTGGCCGAACAGGATTGGAAAACGAACAGGGGGGTGTTTGCGGCGGTGTCGCTGCCGACGCTCCTTTGGGTCATCCTCTTCTTCCTCATCCCGATGGCGATCGTCTGGCTTTACAGCTTCGGCGAGAATAAGGGCCTGACCGAAATCGACATTTCGGGCACGCTCGACAATTACAAGCGCGCGACCGAGTGGCTCTACCTGACCATTTTCGGCAAAAGTTTCGCGGTCGCGGCGCTGGTCACCCTGATCTGCCTGATCGTCGGCTTCCCCGTCGCCATGGCAATCACCTTCGCGAGCGAGAAATGGCGGCCGTGGCTGCTGCTCGGCATCATGCTGCCCTTCTGGACCAACTTGCTCATCCGCACCTATGCGTTGATGATGCTGCTCGGCACGCAGGGCTTCGCGAACAAGGGGCTCGGCGCGCTGTGGGAGGGGACGAGCTGGATCAAGACGCTCGTCGGGCTCCAGCCGCTCCCGACCTGGGAGCCGGTGCAACTGCTCTTCAACAATTTCGCGGTCGTGTTCGGGCTGGTCTATGTCCACCTGCCCTTCATGGTCCTGCCGCTTTACGCGGCGCTCGACCGGCTCGACCGCAGCCTGATCGAGGCGAGCCTCGACCTGGGTGCCGGGCATTTTCGCACGATCATGCGGATCGTCGTTCCGCTCGCCGCGCCGGGCATCGTGGCGGGGGTGATGATCACGCTGATCCCCGCGCTCGGTGCCTATCTGACCCCCGACCTGATGGGCGGGACCGACAGCCAGATGATCGCCAACGTTATCGAGCGCCAGTTCAAGAAGGCGAATGACTGGCCGTTCGGCGCCGCCCTTTCCTTTCTGCTCATCTATGCCATGTTCGCGCTGATCGCGATCCAGTCGATGCGCCGCAAAGTCCCGGCGGTCGGCTGATGGCCCTGTTCGCCCGCGCCCCCATAGCACCGCTGGAATATAGCCGGACGCTGTGGATGCGGCTGTGGGTCGGTGCGGTGATGGTCTTTCTCTATGCGCCACTGGTCGTGCTGATGATTTTCAGCTTCAACGACAGCAAGCGTAACGTTGTCTGGCGGGGCTTCACGACCAAATATTACGAAAAGGCGCTGGGTAACGACCAGCTTGTCGAAGCCTTGCTCAACTCGCTGACGATCGCGGCGCTCGCAACGGTCGCCAGCCTGCTGCTCGGCGCCGTCGCCGCGGTGATGCTCTGGCGTTTCCGCTTCCCGCTCAAGGGTGCGGTCGACGGCACGATTTCGCTGCCGATCATCGTTCCCGAAATTTGCCTCGGCGTCGCCTTCTTGATGTTCTTTGCCGCGGTGGGCTGGCCGACCGACCCGGTCTGGCCGTTCAACCTCGGCGCGATCACCATCGCGCACATCACTTTTTGCTTCCCCTTTGTGACGATGGTCGTGCGCTCGCGCCTCGCGACCTTCAATCGCGAACAGGAAGAAGCGGCAAAGGATCTGGGCGCCAGCGAGTGGCAGGTCTTCCGCGACGTTCTGATCCCGCACATCAAGCCCGCGCTGGTCGCCGGGGCCTTGCTGTCCTTCACGCTCAGCCTCGACGATTTCGTCATCACCTATTTCACCAGCGGCCCCGATACGATCACCTTTCCGGTAAAGGTCTATTCGATGGTCCGCTTCTCGGTGACGCCAGAGGTCAACGCCGCATCGACCCTGCTCATCATTTTGACCGTCATCCTCACCTTCGTCGCGCTCAAGGCTCAGGGCGTGAAAGCCATTGCGGAAACCCACTAACCATGACCGAACCCGCCAAACCGATCATCCAGATCCAGAATGTCTCGAAACGTTTTGGCAAAGTGACCGCGGTCGATAATGTCAGCCTCGACATCAACGCCGGCGAATTTTTCGTGCTGCTTGGGCCCTCGGGCTGCGGCAAGACGACCTTGCTGCGGATGATCGCGGGCTTCGAGCTGCCGACCGAGGGCAAGATCCTGATCGACGGACAGGATATGGCGGGCATTCCGCCGAACAAGCGCCCGGTCAACATGGTGTTCCAAAGCTATGCGGTGTTCCCGCACATGAGCGTCGCCGACAATGTCGCCTATGGCCTCAAAATCGCCGGCGTGAAGGGGGGCGAAGTCCGCGATCGGGTTGCCGAAGCACTCGAACTGGTCAAGCTGGGCGGGTTCGAGACGCGCATGCCCGACCAGATGTCGGGCGGCCAGCGCCAGCGCGTCGCGCTCGCCCGCAGCCTCGTCATGCGGCCAAAGGTGCTGCTGCTCGACGAACCCCTGTCGGCGCTCGATGCAAAGCTGCGCGCCCAGATGCAATTCGAGCTTTCGGATTTGCAGGAAAAGGTCGGCATCACTTTTGTCACCGTCACCCATGATCAGGACGAGGCGCTGTCGATGGCCTGCCGCATCGGGGTGATCAACAAGGGCGAGGTGGCCCAACTCGCAACCCCGTCGGACCTGTATGAATATCCCGCGAACCGCTTCGTCGCCGATTTCGTGGGTTCAGTGAATATTTTCGAGGGCAAGCTGATCCTCGACGAGCCCGACAAGGCCGCGGTCGACTGCCCCGGTCTCGGCAAGGTCTATCTGAACCATGGCGTCACCGGCCCGCACGGCGCCGACGTGTGGGTCGCGCTACGCCCCGAAAAAATCTATCTCCACGTTCCCGGCGCAGGCAAGGCCGTCAACGCCGCGGCACAGGACGCGCCCGACGGCCATAATTTCGCGCGCGGCAAGATCAAGGGCATGTCCTATCTCGGCGATATCACGCTGTTCGAGATCGAGCTGGAAACCGGCGCGCGTATCCGCGTCTCGCGCCCCAACCTGTCACGCCACGACCAGGAAGATTTCACCTGGGACGACAAGGTGAGCATGCACTGGCGTGCTGACAGTCCGGTGGTTTTGCTGGGGTAATCCTCCATCGTCACCCCGGACTTGATCCGGGGTCCACAGCAACACCGAAGTCATCGCACCCGGATCAAGTCCGGGATGACAAGCTAGTGAGCCGCCTTTTTTCCCGGAAGCAGGTGCAGCACGCCGACAATCACGCCGCCGAGCAACAGGCCGAAAATCCCGGCGCCACCCGCGTTGATCAGCCATTCCCACACGCCGGCGCCCGGCAAGCCGCCCGCAACCTTATGCGCGAAATCGTGCAGGCCGTGACCGATGTTGCCAATATGATATTCGTCGAGGCCGTGGAGGAAAATCTGTCCGCCGACCCACAGCATCGCCGCGGTGCCGATCAGTGCCAGCGCGGCGAGCAGCTTGGGCATGAAGGCCACCAGACCGCGCCCGATCGCACGCCGCGCGCTATTGCCTTCCTTCGCCATATGCAGTCCGATGTCGTCCATCTTCACGATCAGCCCGACGACGCCATAGACCGCAATCGTGATCGCGATCGCGACCACCGCGAGCGTTGCCGCGCGCATCGCAAAATGCTCGTCGAGCACCTCGTTCAGCGCAATCACCATGATTTCGGCGGACAAGATGAAATCGGTGCGCACCGCGCCCTTCACCATCGCCTCTTCATGGTCCTTATCGGCGACGATCTCCGCATCTTCGGCCAGGCTTGTCTTGTCCTTCTGCAAAGCATGAAGAACCTTCTCCGCCCCCTCGAAGCAAAGATAGGCGCCGCCGATCATCAACAGCGGGGTGATCGCCCATTGGGCGACCGCCGACAGCAACAACAGCGCGGGCAGGATCAGCACCAGCTTGTTGAAAATCGACCCTTTGGTGATCCGCCAGATGATGGGCAGCTCGCGGTCGGGGGTAAAGCCGGTGACATAACGCGGCGTCACCGCCGTATCGTCGACGACGACCCCCGCCGCCTTAACCCCGGCCTTCGACGCCGCCGCGCCGATATCGTCGATGCTCGCAGCGGCGACCTTGGCGATCGTCGCGATGTCGTCGAGCAGGGCAAAAAGGCCGGAGGGCATAGATTATGGGTCTTTCCTGTTTAGAGCGCGCGGAGTTTCGGCATCACTTCATCGAGAGATTTTCGGATGATGGCAACCATCTCGTCGATCTGCTGCGTCGTGATAATCAACGGCGGGCACATGACCAGGCTGTCGCGGATACCGCGCACCATCAATCCATTGGCGATACAGGCATCGCGCGCCATCGGCCCGG